>Ga0302325_10002053_pt1 | contig 49704 bp, 34 predicted proteins | sample Palsa_T0_2_FD_201948 | JGI IMG/M metagenome (GOLD analysis project Ga0302325, IMG submission 201948) | Peat permafrost microbial communities from Stordalen Mire near Abisko, Sweden - Palsa_T0_2 | ecosystem: Environmental > Terrestrial > Soil > Palsa > Peat permafrost | place: Sweden: Abisko...
CGCCACCCCAACAGGATTGTCCAGAGACGTTCACTCCGTTCCATGTACCATTCGATCCGCTGCTGCCAGACGAGAAGTTGGCAAAATTCCGCTTGTTCCAGTTGGCCGGCGGCAGCCTGCTAAGTGTTAACGTCTCTCACGCAATCGCCGATGGCTACAGCTTTTATTACTTCCTGTCATCGTGGGCCGCAGCTTGTCGCGGTGAATCTGTTCAACCGCCGGATCACTCACAGAGACTTCTGAATGGTCTGGGCCAGGATGCCCGCGGGGAGCGGCCAAATGGTGACTCAAATAGTCTGGTCGAATTTGATTTTTCCTTCCCTCCTCTTGAGGCCGGTTTCGACCCGACAACGAGCCGGGTTGAGACTTTACGATTCGACGGAGCCTCTTTGCTTGCTGAAGCGCGAGACACCGCCGACGAAATCACGCGCAATAAGCTCACTGAAAACAGCCTGTTAACCGCCTTGGTGTGGAAGGCATATGCCTCCGCTCTCACTGCTGAGTCCGGGGAGTTGATGCTAGCTTGTCCGATCGATTTTCGACGCATCAGCTCGAAACTGTCGCCTTCCTTCTTTGGAAACGCCTCGGCGCCGGCTCTCCTCCGTCTCGAGCGCGAACGAGTGTTGACTGAGTCAGTCAACCGGTTGGCGGTAATGATCTCCGATGCGATCCGGAGTTGTGACGAACAGACACTTGCCCGTTACAGTCTCGCCATCGATGATGTTCGCCGCACTCGAGGAATCGATGCGACAGAGCGCATCGCGCTGGTCAATCCGCGAAACGGCTTGATCGTTACAAACGTCGCTCGGTTCCCGCTTCCACCGGTCGATTTTGGCGCCGGCCCATTCGAGCGGGAATTCACGCCAATCAATTATGCCGGAACAGCGGTGATAGTCAGCGGTGAAGGCTCGACCGTGAAGGTTCGACTCTCTTTTCCGGAACTGGTGACTCCCTGAGTATTCGGTCGAGAGTGGCAATGTTAGAATAAACATGACTCGCATCTACTTCTTTCCCGGACAAGGTTCTCAAACGGTTGGGATGGGAGAAGGGATTTTCGACCGTTTCCCCGAGCAGGTTGCTATAGCAGATGCTGAACTGGGATATTCTGTTCCTACTCTCTGTTTGCGTGATCCATCGAACCAACTGAACCAAACGCGGTTCACGCAGCCCGCGTTGTTTGTCGTCAACGCGCTGAGCTTCTTGAATCATCTGTTCGAGACCGGAAAGCTACCGGGAATTGTTGCCGGTCATAGTCTCGGAGAGTACAACGCGTTGTTCGCAGCCGGTGTGTTTGATTTTCAAACTGGAGTCAAACTGGTAAAACAACGTGCAAATCTCATGGCGCGCGCATCTGGCGGTGGAATGGCGGCGGTGGTCGGCCTGCTCCCAGATCAGATACGACAAGCCTTGGGCGCGGCGGCGTTAAGTTCAATTGACATTGCTAATTTGAATTCGCGCACCCAGACAGTCATCTCCGGCCCGGCTAAAGATCTGGAGACGAGCCAGACAATCCTCGAACAGGCTGGAGCGCAGCTGTTCAAACGCCTGCCGGTCAGCGCCGCGTTTCATTCACGGTACATGGCAGAGGCCGAGCACGACTTTGGAGTATTCCTGGAATCTTTCGTATTCGCTGAACCGCGAATTCCGGTGATTTCCAACGTCACCGCACGGCTTCACGATTCGTCAAAAATAAAGCAGATGCTCGCTCGGCAGATCACCCAGCCGGTACGTTGGACCGAAAGCATGCAGTGGCTTCTCCGGCAGCCGGGGCCCGAGTTCCTCGAACTGGGTCCGGGTAACGTGCTCACCGGACTGATGCGTCGGATTAAAATGGAAACACAACCGCTGCCTGCACACGGTGACAGGGTTTCAACATGATGAAGAAGATGATCTGGATGTTTGCCGGTCAGGGTGCGCAATACTACCAGATGGGACGCGAACTCTACGAACGCGAGCCGGTGTTCCGTCAATTCATGGAGCGAGCGGACCATCTCGTCCGAGAGCTCATCAACGAATCACTGCTCGATGTTATTTATCGTCATCGAGCAAATCGTTTTGAACCGTTCCGTCGGCTCCTGCATACGCATCCGGCAATCCTTATTTTTGAGTGCGCAATCGCTGAGGTCCTGGTGCGTCGTGGTCTTCGCCCGGATTACCTTCTCGGTTATAGCTTAGGCGAATACGCTTGCCTGGTACTCTCGGGTGCGATTTCCTTCGAAGAAGCATTGGTAGCACTCATTAAGCAGGCTGAACTTGTAGAGTACTGCGTGCCATGCGGCCAAATGCTTGCCATTCTCGACTCAGCCGATCTAATTGATCGCCATCCAGAAGCTTTCCGGAGATGCGTACCGGTTGCTTACAACTCTCCCAGAAATTTTGTGGTCTCCGCTCCCACAGAAGCTCTGACGCAGCTCCAACAATTCCTGAAAGCGAGAGGAATTCTCTTTGTTGAACTGCCTGTTGACTATCCGTTTCATACGCCGCAAATCGATCTGCTTAGAACTGTCTCAGAGGCAATCCTCAGCCGAGTGCGTCTCTCGTCCCTCCAAATTCCAATCATTACAGCAGAGCAGGGAGGATTCTTGAACAAGCCTTCGGCGAAACATCTGTGGGATGTAACGCGCAATCTTGTTGATTTTGCCAAGACGATTCGCCAGCTCGAAGCATCCGGCCCCTACCTCTATGTGGATCTTGGCCCTTCTGGCAGCATGGCTACGGCCGTTAAATACAATCTCAACAGAGCGTCTCAGTCTGAATTTCTGATTGTTTCCTCGCCTTTTGGTCACGAAGGGAAGAATCTCGAAAGCCTTTTAGAGAAGCGCGCCGCGAGCCTGCGAACGGCGAATAGCTTCCGGGTTGAAAATCCCGGATCAACCGGCCGTCCCGACGGATCGTGCCACTAGTAACCCGGCGATTTCGTCGAGTGATTCACGCAACCCATGGAATTTTTTAGATTCTTAGAAAAGGAGTCAAAAGCTCTCGACCGGCGGCTCCTGATTCTCGGCATCATCGCCGGAATGCTGAATATGTTTCTCATCTTCACTTTGACAGTTGCCGCAGGGAAAGCGGCTCTGAGTTCATCGAACCTTTGGGAACTCGCCATGGTGGGTCTCGCTCTTTTTGGATACTGGTTGAGCGAAGGCACGCTGATGCGGCACATGACAGTGATCGTCGAGGAGATCGTCGAGAAAGTTCGTATCCGAATCGTCCACAAAATTCGCAACTCGGATCTGGCTTCGATTGAGCATATCGGCCGAGCGCCACCCTATAATGTCGTCTCGATGCACGCAATGACCATTTCCCGGGCGGCGAGTGGAGTTATTAGCGGATTTACGGCTCTGGTACTCCTGTGTTGGGCTTTCCTCATCATTCTGTACCTCTCGGTTACTGCGCTTCTTATTTTAATAGGCGCTCTGGCGTTCATCCTTCTCACCCTCAAGATCAATCAGGCGAGAATCGGCACCGGCCTGACCGCAGCATTGGGCGAGGACAACAAATTTGTTCACGGGTTCGGAGATTTGATGGACGGCTTTAAAGAGCTGAAGATGAATTCGGCGAAATTCCACGACTTTCTCGACGATCACTTAGAGCCTTTGGCAGCCAGGGCCAAAGAATTTCGGACCGAAGTCGGATTGGTCCTTAACCGGAGCGTGTTATTGGCGACTGCCTCCCTGTTCATCGTTCTAGCCGCTCTGATCTTTCTCCTACCGGTGCTTTCGCCGGGCGAAGCGCCTAAGCTAATCAAACTCACTACTTTTGTGGTGTTTATTTTCGGGCCACTTGGTCAAGTCGTCGGCTTTTACCCATTCCTCAATGAGGCGATCGCCTCCATTCGCGAAATCCAGCGGGTCGAACAACTTCTCGATTCTACAAGTGAACGTGGTTTGGCGGATCACTCCTTCGAAGCTGGAGCGTCACTTTCTTTCGATACCCTCCGTTGCTCCGCTCTTGCCTTCAGCTACCGAGATGAGCATGGACAACCATCATTCTCCCTGGAGCCGCTCGATTTCGAGCTTTCCAGGGGTGAAACGGTTTTCATTACCGGCGGTAACGGAAGCGGAAAATCGACGTTTCTCAAAGTCCTGGCCGGTCTTTATCAACCGGCGAGCGGAAGCATAGCGGTCAATGATCTGCCGATTGGTCGTGATAACCGTCAAAGTTATCGCAACCTCTTTTCGTCGATCTTTTCCGACTTCCATCTCTTCGATCATATTTACGGCATCAAAGAAGTGGACGATGATCGACTACGCAGCCTTCTGGAGATGACTGACCTGTCGCACAAGACCTCGATCGTGGACCGCCGGATAACCACCGTTGACCTTTCCAGTGGACAGCGCAAGCGCCTCGCGCTGGTGCTATCAATTTTGGAAGACAAACCGATTCTCCTTCTCGATGAGTGGGCCGCTGAACAGGATCCGCAATTTCGCCGGAAATTTTACCGCGAAATTCTTCCTTGGCTGAAGCAGCAGGAGAAGACGGTCGTTGCAGTTACTCACGATGATGACCAGTATGACGTCGCCGATCGAGTTCTGAAGATGCAGTTTGGAAACTTTGTTCGGTCATGAAAAGTTGCGCTATTCTATTCGCTCTGCTCGTGACCTTTGCTACAGTCGCGGGCGCGCAAGAAATAAAACTCAAAGAAGTCTACCGAAGAACGATCACCGCGGACTATACTCGCTATGAATACGTCTTCTCGATGACTAACCATACAGCAGATAGATTACTTCTCTTTATCGACGTCAGCTTACTGGACTCAGGAAAAAACATAGTCGACACGAGGTTTCTCAGTTTTGAAACTCCTGAAGGCTCAACGCAAACGGGTTCCATCGAATCAGACGACGCACCGACGGTTTCCGCGACCTCCGGTACCACAGCTTCATTCTACAAACTATCGATCAGAGATGCGGGGCGGAATAAGGTCTATGAAGAAAAAGGGGATATAAATGTTCCTGTGATCCATAAAGAAGGCTGATTGGTCGCCCGAGAGTGGTCATTTGGCTGCATCCGGAGAGCGTCAAGAAGTCGGGGGTCGGCGGAGTAGGCTCGGCACATGCCTCCAACAACACCCTTAGGAAGTAAGTAAGGCGTCCCGCGTTACCTCTTCAGTCCCGGGGAACTCCCCGGGGAAAACCGAGCCGGTTTGCTTTACTGCGCCCCGAAGGGGCAAGAAGGCTTAGCCCAGGGTTTACCCTGGGTAATTTTCCTATTGGAGACGCCGCCCTGTAGGGGCGTCGGGAAGAGTTGTCCGCAAAGGACGTAACCCAAAACACACCTCTTTTCATGGGGATCTCGCTGCGACTGCGCATCACCTCGGCGCGTAGAAGATTTCATTCGACGGGCGACACGAAATTCCAGCCCCTTCAGGGCACGACGCACTGTAAACCCAATTCCCAGGGTAAACCCTGGGCTAAGCTTTCTTGCCCCCTTCGGGGCGCAGACCAGTGCCACTTGTCGAGCCAGGCCGAGACATTTCATACCACAACAAGTCAGCGCCTATGGGCTTTACCCTGGGCTGAGTTTCTTGCCCCTTCGGGGCGCAGACCAGTGCCACTCGTCGAGCCCGGCCGAGACATTTCATGCCAAAACAAGTTAGCGCCTATGGAGTAAGGCCCTTCGGGCCCGGCCCTTCGGGCCGTATGACGGGCCGCTAAACTGATACCTTTGAAAGAAGACAAATTGTCGAATGGACAATTTTCACCGCCCGAATAGTCAAATAAAATATGGCGATGTGATTAGCCAGAATACACCTTCTGGACCCTGAAAAGCGCGCTTAGTACGTCACATAGACGCAAACGTACCGCCATATTGACTATTTGCGGCGGTGGCGCGTTTTCTGCGGCCGGTTCGGCTTGTTCCAAAGTCAAATCAACACCTTCCTGAAAAAGTCAGCTTCGGATCGAGGAACCGTCCCAAAGTGCCCTTCTCGTTGCGCCATTCGCGTATCTTAACAAAAGCATCAACTGCGAGAGGCTTACGCTACGTTAGAATCCGCTGCCTGCGGCGCCGGCTTAATTTCCAATGAACGCCCTCTGAAAAAGATCTTCATCAGTTTGCCATTACCCAATCGTGCATTCAGTTCGGCGACGGAGGTGTAGATTAGAAACAGAACGAATATCCAGATCTGGATAGCGGCAAAGCGGTGCCACGTGAAGTGCGTCGAGATGTATTCCGAAATCCCGCTGAGGGTTCCTCCGGTAAAAAGGTATTCGCCTAGCTTTTCCAGGAAGCGCACCAGGAAAACGACCGCCCAATAGACGAAAGTCTTAAACAGGACCGGTTGGATCATCGGTGCGGCGTCGAAACGGGAGAAGAAAGGCAGTGCGTTCGCCAGCAGCACTGACTTTCCTACCACCAGCGCACACATGGTCGCCAGCATGAAGTTGGCAAAATGGATCAGGTAATCAGCGAGAATAAGTTGGGTGGTCAGTACGAGGAGATTGAAGGCAATGGCGAAGAAGAGAGTCGGCGGCCAGACTTCCCGGAGTTCTTTAACCACGAACAAGCGAACGCGAGATTTGAGCATAAATAGATTGCACCGAGGATAACAAACCAAAACCCGATCGATCCATCGCGAATACGATAAAAGAGTGAATGGCGGCGTTCTTTCGCTGACCGAAAGTATCTGTTTAGCGCGGTATTGGTAGCTCCTGAATCGTCGTCGTTCTCGTCCTCGACTGCTGTGGATGCGGGAATCGCGCCGATTGCCAACCACTGATGAGATGATGCACCAGGTACCCTTTAAAGGAACAAGGCGTCGATGATGGAGAAGTCGTCGTCCAGGCGAGCCGATCCGCGAAGGTGGTAAACATGCTGCAAAAGGTCATCCATAAGGCTTCCCCGCCCTTCAGCCAGGACCGCCATATGCGCGATGCAAGCATCCAGATTCCACACGGGCCCTTCATCGCGGAAGATCTCGAAGACGCCATCGCTGAAGATCAGCAGACGCGCGGCTGCCGGGATTTGGCACGATTGAGCTGGGAAATTTACACCGCGAAGGGCACCCATGATTAACCCGGTGGAACGAAGAAGCAGCGGATTCGGCTCGCCAGGAAGCAGCAAAATGGAGGGAGGATGGCCGCCGCCAGACCAGGTCATCGTACGGCTCGCAGAGTGGTAAACACCATACCAGATCGTGAAGAATCTTTCGCCATGGTGTTCTCCTTGGAAAACGTCATTAAGTTTCGCCAGCACCTGATCGGGGTGCTTCATGTCGGCCCCGGGCAAGGCGCCCCCGCGGATCACGTTGGCCACGCTGACGGATAACAGCGCGGCATCCAGCCCGTGTCCTGTGACGTCGATGAGGTAAAGAGCGAGATGATCGTCGTCCACCCAGTGATAACCGATCGTATCGCCGCCGAGGGTCGATGCCGGGAGATAGCGCCAATCAACCGAGACCAACCCGTACATTGGCGGCGGAATGCAGTCGCGCACGTATTTGATTCCCGCGGCGAACTCCGCGCGCATTCGCTCGTCGCCAAGGTTTTCGAGCAGGGCCGCGGCATCCACCTGGTCGGGCATCGTTACGCCTTCAGGGGAGACGCCGCACACGGTGCTGAGGGCCCTGAACGCTTCGTCGCGGCGGCCTTGCTTTTGCCAAAGCCGGGCGAGGCTCGTTGTGGCGCGCAGTTTCCACGCTTTGCTCTGCTGGCGGTCGGCTATCTCGACGGCCTGACAGAAGCATTCCTCGGCAGCAGTTTGATCATCCAACTCCGCCAGCAGCAATTCGCCCTTCAGGCGATGCAACTCCGCTTCCTGAAACCGCTCATCGTTTTTCTCCACGAGGGTGAGAGCCTCGTTCAGGGCTTCGCGCGCTCCAGCAAATCTACCGGTGCGCATGCAGCCATCCGCCAGCATACTCAAGTAATACGGAAGCGCCAGTTTGGCTCCTGTGCCTCGGTAGGCTTCCAGCCCCTTCTGAAGTAGTCGAAGTCCTTCCTCCAGTTGGCCCTGCAAGAGCAGACTGCCAGCGACGTAGAGCGTGCCCGATGCATGCCAGAAAAGAAACCCCTGCTCCGTCGCGATCCGAACTTGTTCGTCCCCTGCCGCCTGCGCCGGAATCCCGAGTCGGCAATGCTGGTAAAGCCAAGCCGTGTGATGCAGCGCGTATTCCAGACTGAAGGGCTGATCGATGGCGCGCGCGAGCTCGAGCATCTCCTCGTTGAGTCGCAGCGCTTTGTCCGGAAAACCGAGGTGCCATAGGGCTAACGCCAGATAACAGCGGTGCGTTACGCCGGCATTCTCGCCCAAGAGCCCGGCCCAATACGCCGTGCGCTCGCGATCGTCGAACTCGGCGATCGCCCGCGCACAACAGTCGCGGGCGCCCGCGAAATCGCCGCGATAAAGCCGCGTCAGGGCGTCTAGAAAGAGCGCCTCCATTAATATGCCGGGATCGTTGAGCCGTTCGGCAAACGCCATCGCTTCGTCGGCCAGTTCGGTGCAGATCCGGAAATCGCCGCGCACGATATGGAAGGCGAAATTTCCCCACATCATCGCGAATAGCTGCGGCGTTTGTCCCACCCGCTCGCATAGCACGTGGGCGCGAGAGAAAACCGGACCTACTTCAGGCGCCGCATACCCGCGCGCGGCAATGTAAGAGGTGCCTAGTGGACCGAGCAGCTCCAGTTCGCGAGCGTCCCGTTCGGGCGATGCGTCCAGCGCTTCGAGAAGCTTCAGACCCTTCGTGAGATGGCTGATCGCCTCGACATGCGCGGAGCGGTCTCGCGAGCGTAGCCCGGCCCTCAAGCAATACCCGATCGCCTTTTCGAAGATCCCCGCCTTGCTGAAATGATCCGCGAGCAGTTCTGGCTGCGTCTCCACCAAGTGCGTAAACCGCGCTTCCATCACCTCCGCGATCCGCTGATGAAATCGCCGGCGCTTCTGCTCCTCGATCGCAGCGTGCAACGCTTCCTCCAGCAGCGCATGCCTAAAGAGGTAGGTGCATCCTGGCGGATGGCCTTTGACGTTGAGGATGCCAGCAGACACCAACTTTTCTAACTCGGCTTGCAGCGTCTCTTCGTTGACGCTCACGACGGCAGCGAGCAACCCGTAGTCAAACTCCCGACCTAATGTGGCGGCGAGTTGGGCCACCTCGCGATTGCTCGACAGACGATCGAGCCGGACCATCACAAGCTCCTGCAGCGTCTGTGGAAGTTCTCTCGTGCTCGCCGGCGAGACGCTGAGCGGTGTGAAGCCTGACGATCCGAACACCGCTGACTCACCCGCCATGCGGGTGAACTCTTCGACCAGCAGCGGAACGCCCCTCGTGCGGTGGTAGATTTGCGCGATCAACGACTCCGGCAACGTCGCGCCTGCGTCTCTTCGAATCCACTCCGCCACTTGCCGCCGCGTCAGTCGATTGAGCGCCAGAGTCGTTTGATGTGCCGGTGCCGGCCACGGGGTTTTGAATTCGGGACGGAATGTAAGCACCGTGAGGATTGGTTCTTGAGGGCCTTCCAGAATGAAATGCTCGAGGAATTCCAGAGTTGAGGCGTCGATCCAGTGGAGGTCCTCGACCACGAAGAGGATCGGCCGCTTGCGGGAGTGCGCGCGCAACCATTGGCCCAACGCTCGAAAAGTCTCCTCACGCTCTCGGACCGGCGTCAGACCGGTCGCCGAATACCGCTCGTTCGGTGGGAGAAATAGCAGCTTGGCAAAGAGCGCCAGCTGCCCCGGCCTGCTCAGGTCGAAATCCTCCAGATGTTGCGCCAATCGGTCGAAGCAAGCCCTCGGTGATGCGTCGTGCCCTACCCTGAGGAAACGCTCCAGATACTCTGACACCGGGTGGAGCTCCGAGTTTTGAAAATGTTGTGAGCAGCGCCATTCGATAACCAGCGAGTGCTGGTTAAGCGGCCCGATCCCGGATTCGTCATCGGCTGTCAAGGAACTCTGACTCGACTGGCTCTGGACACGCTGCGTGAGCGACTGCACAAGACGCGACTTGCCAAGGCCTGGCTGCCCGACCACGAGGAGGACTTGGCCCATCCCCTCTTGAGCCTGTTCCCAGCGATCTTTCAGCAAACTGAATTCTGTATCGCGGCCCGTCAGCGGCGCGAGCGCAATCGGTGGAGGTCGTTCCAACTCGTCACGGCCGCCGGAGACGGCCTTGGGTCGTTGTTCCCGGACGCATTCCTGCGGATTTGATCGAGCCGGTCTGACACGGTTCACAAGATCCTCCCCGTCCCCCGGCAGAACCCGTACGGAGACTCGCGCGCCGGCTTCGTTGCCGATTCGGCCGATGGTGTCGAGATGACGTTTTTGCCCATTGCAACGTTCTATGGTGAATCGACTCCCGTATCGTTCCGCTACGCGCGTGAAGGAGGGTCGCTGAAGTATCGGTTCAGGAATTCGGCTGGGGTTTGCCCAGCCGATGCAGCGTATTTAGCAAGGGCTGCCGAGTTCTCGGGGGTGAGTTCCATTTTCATCGGTTCGGGGAGCGCGCCTATTGTGAATACCAGGCTCGGGAATTTCGAGGCGAAATTCTGAAATTCTATCCCGGGTTTTAGGATTCCCTGTATTACGAAGTGTGTTACCAAAAGCTGGACCGTTGATCCTGAGTCAATTACAGACGGAACCGGCAAAGCGTCCCGCCTTACCTCTTCATTCCCGGGGAAAACCGAGCCAGTTTGCTTCCATGCAATCCCGGGCCCTTCGATTAAAGATCTTTGGACCGCGCGGCTTGATTCGCTTTTACCATCTCAAGGTCTGCCCGCGTGAAAATACCAACGACATCATCCTGCGTATATTCCGCTTCATAAGCGAAGGGATCTCTGCTAACTTGTCCATACCACCAAACCAAGCCGGTGCTGTCTTTTTCCGAGTCGACGGACCAGTCAGCTTTGGGAGCGTTTACTTGTAATAGAGTCCCGATTTCGCTCAACGAAATAGCGCCGCCATCCACTCTTTTATAGTGGATGCACGAGACGGTGTTATCAAACAGCCACACAGAAATATAGTAGTCTTGTTGATAAGTTCGTGTTCCTTTTCGATAGGGGAGATGCAAGGCCCCAAGGATTCGACGGGAACAGGTTCCGTCAAATCATGGATTGGCGGGCTTGGATTCCGGTGTGCTGGAAGGCTCCGATTCTGGCGTGGCAACGGGCACCGGCACGAGCAGCCCGGGATTTATGGAAGCCGCGGGATTGGTCTTCTCGACCGGTGGCTCCTCGAACGGCGAAGGGCTAGGCTTCGGCAGAAACGGGACTTCGGTCGGGCTTGAGGACGAGATCGCCGACGATGTGTCCAGAATCAAGGGAAGACCGCTCTGTGCGCCAATAACGATTACCTTCGCGTTCGCTGATTTCGACAGATCCAGGGTCGCTTCAATCCCTTTCCACCGCAGAAAATTTGCTGATATTCCAGGCGTGACAATTCTCTGAAAATCCCGGATCCCCTCAGCCTCGATCCGCTTCCGCTCGGCCTCCTTTTTCGCCACACTGAGCACGTAATCATATTGGATCACGTTTTGTTGTTGCGTGAGTTTTGCCTCGATCGCCCTTTTGAGAGCGTCCGGGATGGTCACACCAGTGATCAAAATCTGGTCAATCAAGATATATTTTCCCGTGAGTTTCTCGATCGTTCTGTCCATCGTCTCTTCTAAAACACCGCGACTGGTCGAATAAATCTTTTCGGCGGAATAGCTGCCCGCCACGGTGCGGAGTGCCAACTGGGTCTGTGGGATGACGATTTTTTCGATGTAGTTGGGTCCAATGTCTTTCTGCAGGAGCGCCAGACGCTGACGCAGTGGCTTGCAACGGACCGAGACCTGAATTCGAAGTTGCAACCCGTCCGCGGTGATAACGAAAAATTCGTACGGTACTTGTTGCAGTCGGATGTCGTAGTCAATGATCGTGTCCCAAGGAAACTTCAACTGGAATCCTTCACCGCGCACAGACTTGGTATCTGTACCGCCGAAGAGGACGCTGAAATAAACGCCTGCATGACCAGACTGGATATCCACGTAAATAGTTGGCCACAAGACAACGATCAAAAAGACCAGGACGAAGACGCCAATGACGATGTTGATGTCGTTCCGTTCCCACCAACCCCTTCGACGGTCGCGGTGAGGAGCTTGGTCCGATCCGGGAGGACCTGTGGCGCCGCCTTTGCCGGAGGGTTGGGTTAATGCAACCATCGACGCTATTCCCAGTCAGGATGAGCAACGCGCTTCGTTCCGGCAGCCATCAAAAGGAGTACTCCAACGACCGGGGTAAAAAGAAACGAACTGAAGAAATAACCCCAGAATCGCAACGGTCGAGCCCTTCCAACGGCGGCAACGAGGAAACACAAAGCAACGTAGACGAGAAAAAAAGTCATGTCCGACTCCGGTCGGTACCCTCGGTTTCTTCGTTAGCATCGAGCGATGGGGTGAGAGTTGTTCGCGGTTTCATAAGTTTTACCAAGGATTATTTTTCCAGAAGTTGGGTTGTCAAAGACCCACTGTTCAGCGCGTGTAGATCGTTCGGGATTTAGAATGATTGCGTCAAGTCTATAACCGCGAACGAGGAGATTCCTATCACTGCTGGTAACGAAGAGCTTATTATCATTGACAATCAGCCAGAAGGTAGGCTCTCCGATGTTTGCCTCTCCCAGGTCCGGCCGCCATCAACGGAGTGCATGATAGCGCCGCCGTAGCCTACGCTCCAGAGTTGGGACCCAATGCTGAACACGCTGAGTAAATGATGTGCTGTCGCGCTTACTTGCGGCTGCCAATCTTGCCCATCATCGGCGGAGTACAGGATGGTTCCGTCTGTCCCAACCGTCCAAAGCTGTGTCCCAACGCCGGAAAGAGCACACAATGTTTCCCCTGTTCCGCTGGTTTCCAAGTGCCATCGCTCACCGCCGTCGACTGAGTGCAAGATAGTGCCCGAATCGCCCACGGCCCAAACCTGCGAGCCGTTGCCGTAGACCGAACGCAAGCTGAGCGTCACCCCGCTTGTCTGGGCCTGCCAGTTCTGGCCGCCATCACCGGAATGACGGACTGTGCCGTCGTCACCTACGGCCCAAACCTGCAAACCGGTGGCGTAGATTGAAGAGAGCTGGCTCTTAGTCCCGCTTATTTCGGAGTGCCAGTCCCGACCGCCATTGGCGGAATGAAGGATGATGCCCCGTTCACCGACGGTCCAAACCTGTGAACCGATGGCGTACACCGAAAACAGGTGGCGCTCGGTCCCGCTCTTTTCCGGTTCCCAATGCTCACCTTCGTCCTTCGAGTGCAGGATCGTGCCATCCGACCCGACAGTCCAGAGCTGCGAACCGCTCCCGAAGATGGAAACCAGTCGCGATGCTGTGCCGCTCTTCTGCGGTCGCCAGTGCAGACCGCCGTCCTTCGAATGCAAGATCAATCCTTCCTCGCCCACAGCCCATACCTGCGCGCTGTCACGTGCCCACAAACCATGCATGTGATCGGTAACCTCAAACCCCTCCTCCTGCTCGTGTTTCGAACAAACTGTCAGCGAAAAACAGACAACGAACAGCAAACATGCTCGGATCGCCCTGCCGGCCAATTTGTATCGAGCACAATTCTTCAATCAGCTTTCCCTCGTATAAGAATGTTGAGAATCATCGATTCGATCGTGCTAAGCCGGAGTAGAACCGTCACGACTGTCTCCACTCCCTCCTCTTGCAGCAGTGTCCGCGATCCGTCCCGGTCTCTTGGCTTGGGATCGACTGAGGACCACGAAGAAAACGGGCGTCAGGAGCAAGCCAAACAAGGTGACGCCAATCATCCCGCTGAAGACCGCTGTGCCAAGCGCTTGCCGCATCTCCGCGCCTGCACCGGAAGCCATCACCAGCGGCAATACGCCCAAAATGAAAGCAAACGATGTCATCAGAATCGGACGCAGCCGGATCCGGCAAGCTTCCACGATGGCGTCGATTCGGCCTTTGCCTGACTCCAACTCGGTTCGGGCAAACTCGACGATCAGAATAGCATTCTTGCAAGCTAATCCGACGAGAACAATAAAGCCGATCTGCGTAAAGATATTGTTGTCTGAGCCTCGGATAAAGACGCCGGCGATCGCCGCCAACAAACATGTTGGAACGATCAAGATGACAGCGAGCGGCAAAGACCAACTTTCGTACAGACCGGCCAAGGCGAGAAATACCACGAACACGCTCAGCGGAAAAACGAATAGCGCGGTGCTTCCGGCCTCTATTTCCTGATATGTGAGACCGGTCCACTCGTAGGACATCTGGGTAGGCAGGATTTGAGAGCAAAGCGTTTTCATCGCCTCGATCCCTTGGCCCGAACTGATTCCGGGCCGGGTGCTCCCAAAAAAATCAGCTGCCGTAAAGAGATTGTAATGGGTCACTCGGTCAGGCCCAGTGATGCCTCTTACGGTCGAAAAAGTGCTAAACGGGACCATGCTGCCGTTTTGATTGCGTGTATAAAGTCGACCGATCTGTTGAGCTTGCACTCGGGCATTCGCGTCCGCTTGAACGTTTACCTGGTAGGTGCGTCCGAGGAAATTGAAATCGTTCACGTAACTCGCCCCGAGGTAGGTCTGTAGTGCGTCGAAGACATTCGGAAGTGGGATGCCAAGGCGTTGCACTTTCGTTCGGTCAATATTGATATACAGCTGCGGTACCTCCGTGCGGAGAGAGCTGAAAACCTGTGTCAAAGTCGCTCGCATGTACGCGGCGCCCACCAGTTGATTTGTGACCGCCTGCAATTCACCGAGCCCGAGATGACCTCGATCTTCGATCTCGAGCTGGAATCCGCCGACTGAACCAATACCCTCGACTGCAGGCGGGGGAAACGTCGAGACGGACGCTTCCTGAATGCCCGCCGTTCGTTCCGCGATGGCGCCCATAATCGCAGCAAGGCTTTCGCGCGGAGTGGTCCGGTCATGAAACGGCTTGAGGATCACGAAAATCGTGCAGGCATTCGACTGCGTACTACCAGTTAGAATGGAGAATCCGCTGATCGCGATCGTGTGATCGATTCCGGAGACGTCACGGAGCGCCTCAGTCACCTTTAGGCGAACCGCTTCAGTCCGTTCCAGCGAAGCGGAGTCCGGCAGTTGAGTTGCCATTATCAAAAAGCCTTGGTCCTGAGTCGGAATGAAGCCGCTGGGAACGACCTTGAAACCAAGACCGGTGAGGGCTAACAGGCCCGCGTAGATTAAGAGGGCGACTGCCGCGAAGCGAACAATCCGGCGGACGAACCTGGCATAACCGTGTGCAACATGCTCAAAGGCGCGATTAAATCCTCGGAAAAACCATCCGACCGTGCGATCGAGTGCACGGTTGGCCAAGCTGCTCTCTTTCACCTCGCTCCGAAGGAGCACACCGCAGAGAGCGGGGCTAAGTGTGAGTGAATTGAACGCGGAAATCAAAGTTGAAATCGCGACCGTCACAGCAAACTGCCGATAGAACTGTCCGGAGATCCCGGGCAGGAAGGTCGAAGGAAGGAACACGGCGGTCAGCACAACCGCAACCGCGATGACCGGGCCGCTGACTTCATCCATTGCTTTCCGAGCCGCATCCTTTGGAGACAAACCCTCGCGCAAGTGTCGCTCACAATTCTCGACGACGACGATCGCGTCATCCACCACGATACCGATTGCCAGTACGAGCCCGAAGAGAGACAGGTTGTTGAGAGAGTACCCGAGGCAATAAAGGGCGGCAAAGGTGCCTACCAGCGAGACAGGAATCGCAATCAAGGGAATAATGGCGGCCCGCCAGGTCTGGAGGAAAATGATGACCACCACCACGACTAGCAAAATTGCGATAACAAGTGTTTCAACGACTTCCTCGAGGGACTGGACGACGAATGTACTTGTGTCATAGTCGATTCGATACGTGAGACCGGGGTTGAACCGGTGGGCGAGCTCCTCCATTTGGCGGCGTACTCGGGTCGCCGTCGCCACGGCATTGGCGCCGGGCTCCAGCGAAATGCCTAAAGCGACGGTCGGCCGACCATCGTGATAGGCGTTTACGGAGTAGTCTTTTGCCCCTAAGACAACACTTGCCACGTCGCGAAGTCGGACGATCTGCCCGTCGCTCCCGGTTTTGATAATGATACTTGCAAACTGCTCGGGCCGTGTGAGTCGTCCCAAGGTATTCACGGTTAGCTGGAACTGGGTTCCCTTCGGCGCCGGTGGAGCTCCGACAGCGCCGGCTGCGACCTGAACGTTCTGGCTCAGGATGGCTTGCGTTACATCTTCAACCGTTAAGTTCAGACCTGTCATGCGGTCCGGATCCAGCCAAATCCGCATGCTGTACTCTCCTGCTCCAAAAACCTGAACGCTGCCCACGCCCGGTACGCGCTTAAGCGGATCTTCTATTTGGATCTCAGCATAGTTACTCAGGTAGTCGGAGCCATAGGTTCCGTTCGGGGAGATCAGGTTGACGAGCAACAGGAAGTTCGGTGAATTTTTCTGCGCGGTAACACCGATCTGCCGAACAATCTGTGGAAGGATTGGCAGCGCAATCGCCACCTGGTTTTGAACCAACACCTGGTCGATGTCCGGATTAGTGCCAAACGCGAACGTAATGGTGAGGGTCATGACGCCGGTGTTTGTCGACTGAGACGACATGTACAGCATGCCGCTGACCCCGTTCACCTGTTCCTCGATCGGCGTGGCCACCGTTTCGGCAACTGTCTCCGCGTCCGCACCAGGATAAACGGCAGTGACTACGACGGTTGGCGGCACAACATCCGGAAATTGCGCAACGGGTAGCAAGAAGCCCGCAATTGCGCCTGCGAGCGTAATCAGAATCGAAAGGACGGAGGCGAAGATCGGTCGCTCAATAAAAAAGTGCGAGAATTTCATCCTGGGCGTCTCATTCTCTGACCGGATCTTTCCGGATTGCGGATTACGTCACTGACTTTGCTCGGGCGACGATTCTGCCTGGCTGTTCGGCTTGGGTTTGGTTTCGGCGGGAGCAACCGACACCTGGCGTCGAAGACCCCCAGCGAAATCGGTCATGTTGCCTTCCTCGGGCGCCACTTTTATCCCTGGACGCAGATGAACTATCCCATCAACGATGACTCGGTCCTCCGCGGCAACGCCTGACTCGACGACACGCAGACCTTCCGAAAGGGCGCCGAGTTTCACCGGTTTAGCCGTCGCAACATCGTCAGCGCCCACGACGTAGACAATCGGTTGTCCCTGGTCGTAGCCAACCGCTAGATCAGAAATCAGTAACGCTTTGTATTTTGGGCTGGAAGGAATCCGAAGTTGCGCAAAAAGACCCGGTCGCAGCAAACCGTCCTTGTTTTCAAACGCGCCGCGTACGCGTATAGTGCCTGTCGAAGCGTCGACCCGGTTGTCGACAAAATCGATGAAGCCCTTGTGCGGGTAGCCAGTCTCATTGGCCAACTGCATGTCGACGGGCGCTTTTCCGTCCTGGGTGTAAAGCACCTTTCCGGCGCGGACCATTTCTTCATATGCGAGCAGGCCTCGTTCCTCGACATTAAAATAGACGTACATCGGGTCCAAAGAGACCACGCTCGTCAATATGCCGGTGCTCGTCGTGTCTCCACCCGAAATCAGATTTCCTATCGTATAGCTGTATGTGCTGGTTCGGCCATCGATCGGTGAACGCACTTGGGTGAATTCCAGATTAAGCTTGGCCGTCTCAAGGGCAGCCTGGTTTGCCAGCAGGGAAGCGCTAGCTTGGTTTTTATTTGCCGCCTGGGTTTCGTAATCTTGAGGAGAAATCACTCCTTTCTTTTGCAGGTCTTCGGCACGGCTAAAATTGCTATCCGCTAGCTCAAGCTGCGCCTGCGCCTGCTCGACATTCGCCTGAGCAAGGTCGAGAGCTGCCTGGTACGGACGAGGATCTATCACAAAGAGCATATTCCCGGCCTTGACGACTGCTCCCTCGGCGAAGCCAATCTTATCCAGATAACCGCTGACTCGGGCGCGTATGTCGACGCTGTTGACCGCGGCCGTATTTCCGGTGAACTCCGCGTAGTTTACGACCTCTCGTTCGACTGGTTTCGCGGTCGTGACCGCAACGGCCGCAGGAGCGGGCGTTTCAGTTTGCTGATGGCATCCGCACAGAAATGCAGCCGCAATCATCGCTCCTGTCCAGAATTGGCATGTCATCAAATTTGGCGCCAACTGTCTGCGAACACTAAGGCGGAAAGGTGTTCCGCTCGCTGGGTGACGAAAGAGATTCACGTGCGACTATTGTTCGGTGGTTCTCCTGTTGACTGCAACTGACGATCGGCGACGCGCATCGAACCAATATCGCAGCTTTCGTGAGCCTATTACTCGAGACCTCGCAAACGCAAAACAAAACGAATCCAACTCGCTGATCCATTCACGTCGTCTCCAGTGAATTTGTTCCGCACAGTCGGTCTGACCTTACTCTCCTTAGTCGCCTTCGATTGCGGCAGAAGCAAGTTTAGGAGTGGGGAATTTTCTTGTCGATGCATCGACTTGAGCTAGAAGAGAAAGGCGGAGCATTCACCTCAGGGAACGACGAAAGCATGCGCAAAATCAACACGAACGACATCGCCGAATTCTCTTGGTGTTCTCCCAAACGAAAGTTCTGTGGCGCGGGCAAAGAAATCTCAGAATCACTCGGGCGCAATCCGCGCTCGACCGACCTTAGGGAACGGCATCCATTTGATGTCGAGATCTTGCGTATCCCTCCAGGCAAAAGTCCCTATCCCTATCACTCCCATAGCGCGCAATGGGAGTTTTACTACGTGATTTCGGGCAAGGGGCTTGCCCGTCATGAGGGTGGAACGGTCACCATCGAAACCGGCGACGCATTTCTCTTCGAGCCCGGTCAACCCCACCAACTCCTCAATGACAGCACAGAGGATCTGATCCTTTATGTGGTAGCGGATAATCCGTTCGGCGAATCGAATTATTTTCCCGATAGCCAAAAATGGATCGTCCGCTCTCCCGAACGCCAAGCCATCCGCTCGGACCCGGTGGACTATTATGAGGGGGAGGAATGAGGGGAAGTGCCAGTGTCAGTGCCAGCGGGACGGCCAGCCCGGTGTAAGTAAGGCGTCCCGCCTTACCTCTTCTGCTGCACGCCCCCGGAGCAAGCCGGGACGGCTTGTACAGTAAGTAAGGCGTCCCGCCTTACCGTCTTAGTGGGCGTGGGTAAGGCGTCTCGCCCTACTTACTTCAAACAAATGTTTTACTTGACTGTTTCAAACAGTTGTTTAAGTGTTGCCTCATGGTCGTTCGAGAAAGAAAAGGGGCGGCTGAAGTCAGCGAGGAAAATACCCGTGACAAAATTCTCAGCGCCGCCGGCGAGGTCTTCGCCGAGCAAGGGTTCGAGGGCGCCACGGTCCGCGCCATCACCGAGCGCGCCGGGGTCAATGTCGCGGCAGTGAACTATCATTTCCGGGATAAAGCGGAACTTTATACGCGCGTGGTCGTGGATGCCTGCTCTGCTCGAGCCGCCTGGCGTGACGTGATCGCGGAGGCGCCCGACTCGCCGGAGGAACGTCTCCGCAGCCTGATCTACCATTTCCTCGAATACTTGCTCGATCCGGACCGGGCATCCTGGAAACGCCGGCTGATGGCTCGCGAAATGGCCAATCCGACCAGCGCTCTCGACGAATTGGTCGAAAGGAATATCCGCCCGCTCCGCAACGAGTTTCTCTTGCCGACCCTCCGCGAATTGACTGGCGGCAAGCTTAGCTGCCGCCAATTGAGCCTGATCTCCATTAGCGTCATGGGTCAGTGTCACTATTTTCTGCAGGGTCAACCGATCATTGAACGGCTCAATCCCGATTTCAAAATCGGCCGAGCTGAGATCGCCGAGATCGCCGAGCATATCGCCCGGTTTTCTCTGGCGGGCATCGCCGAACTGACCCGGTCGCCTGGCCTCGAGCCAGCTAGCTCCGCCCTTCCCGGAGAACCCGGCTCAGGCGGAACTTCGCCCTACCGGGAGCCTCGCCCCTCGTCGTCCATCTAACTGTCAAAATCCGTTAAGTCTTATGAGTGCTTCAATCACTGCCACCTTACCTGCTGACCTCAAAACCGCCCAACCAGAGCGGGCCGCCGCAAACGACCGGGCCGCGGCCGCTAGCGAGATTAAGCGAAAACCGAAACGATTTGGGCGTCGCGCCTGGACTTTCCTGGCGCTAGGCGTCATCGCCGTGACCGCTGCGACCTACTGGTTTATCAGCAATGCCGGCTATGAAACGACCGACGATGCCGCTGTCGAGGCGCACGTGATCCAGGTCAGTCCCAAAGTTTCGGCGCACGTCAAAACCGTCCATTTTGACGACAACTACCAAGTCAAACGGGGCGACCTTCTCATTGAGTTGGATCCGCGGGACTATCAAGTCGCCCTTGCGAGCGCAGCGGCGAACCTAGCCTCGGCGCAGAGCAAGTTGACCGAATCGAACGCCCAACAGAACGTCGCGCAAGCCGGACTCGGACAGGTCAAAGCGGATCTGGCCAGCGCGCAGGCGAGCGCAGAAAACGCGGTCTCCGATTTCAACCGCAACGAGCAGTTGTACAAAACGCACGTGATTGATCGAAGAGAATACGATGCCTCCGCTGCGCAGGCCAAAACGGCTGCGGCGAGCGTGGAGTCGGCCGCGAAAAAGGTCGCATCACAGGAAGCGCAGGTTCGCCTGGCCTCAGCGCAATCCGTCACCGCTTCCGCCGAGGAAAAACAAGCAGAGACTCAAGTGCAACAGGCGCAGTTACAATTATCCTACACCAGGATCTTTGCTCCGTTTGCCGGGCGAGTGACCAGGAAGAGCGTCGAACCCGGTGACTACGTGCAACCGGGCCAAACCTTGCTTTCGCTCGTGCCTCCGGACGTCTGGGTTGTCGCCAACTTCAAAGAGACGCAGCTGAAAAGAATGAAAGTGGGTCAGCCCGTTTCCGTCCGGGCGGACGCGATCCCCGGCCATCAGTTCAAAGCGCATGTCGAAAGCATGCAGGTTGGCACCGGTAGTCGATTCACTTTGCTTCCCCCGGAGAATGCGACCGGGAACTTTGTCAAAGTCGTCCAGCGGGTACCGGTGAAGATCGTTTTCGACGAGTCACCCGCCGACCTTGAACGGCTCTCGGCCGGAGAATCCGTCGAGCCGAAAGTCGACGTGCACGATCGATCCGTCGAGCGGAGCTACCGCGCCGCGCCTCTGCCCCCGGCGGTACTCGGTGCAATGGATGAGACCGCGACAACCATTCAGCAATAACGCAGCTCCAGTTCACTAATTCGGGAAGACAAGCATCCGGAAGACGAACCTATGAGCCACGCCATCACACCGAGCGGACGTGCGGTGAATCCGTGGTGGATCGGATTGACCCTGACGATCGCCACGTTCATGGAATTGCTGGACACCAGTATCGCGAACGTCTCGCTCCCACACATCGCAGGCGGGCTCGGAACCAGTCTGGACGAGGCGACCTGGGTCTTGACCAGCTACCTTGTGGCAAACGCGGTGGTCTTGCCTCTGAGCGCCTGGTTGAGCCGGGTGTTCGGCCGCAAGAATTATTACATGGTTTGCGTGGCCCTGTTCACTGCCAGTTCCTTCCTGTGCGGCACGGCGCCGAACCTTGGGCTCCTTATTTTCTTCCGGGTCCTGCAAGGGATCGCCGGCGGCGGGTTAGCTCCTTCGGAACAGGCCATGCTGGTGGATACTTTTCCGCCTGCCAAACGCGCCGCAGCCTTTGGGCTTTATAGTATCGCGATCGTGATGGCGCCTGCGATTGGGCCGACGCTGGGCGGCTGGATCACCGACAATTCTTCCTGGCGCTGGATTTTTTTCATCAACATTCCAGTCGGTTTGCTATCGCTTTTTCTCACCAGCCGGATGATCACTGATCCGCCCGCGTTTACCGAAGAGCGCCGGCGGATCAAGGCCTCTGGTAAGAGTCGAATCGACTATTTCGGGATTCTCTTGTTTGCGGTTGGTTTTGGATGCCTCGAAGTCGTCCTCGACAAAGGGCAGGAGGACGACTGGTTCGGCAGCCCGTTCATTACCATATTCACGGTGGTTAGTCTGAGCGCGTTAGTCGTTGCTGTCTTTTGGGAACTTCATCACAAAGATCCGGTGGTCGATCTCACCCTGTTCGGGAATCGTAATTTTGCCATCGCCTCGTTACTTTTCTTCCTTTTTGGTTTTATCCTGTTCAGCACCACCGTGCTGGTGCCCCAGCTCCTGCAATCGCTTGATAATTACGATGCAACCACGGCCGGCATGGCGCTCACCCCTGGCGCTTTGGTAATTGTAGTCATGGCGCCATTCATCGTACGGCTCACTCCGATCGTTGGAGCGAAGCGCCTTATCTGCATCGGGTTTTTCTTCTTAGCGGTGGCGGTCTGGCACGTCGGTCATCTGGCTCTGAATGCTGACTACGCCGTTTTTGCGCGGGCTCGAATGCTGCAAGGGTTTGGGCTCGGGTTTCTAATTGTTCCAATCACCCAGGTCGCCTATTCCTATCTTCCACTGGAGAAGAATAACAAAGCCAGCAGTCTCACAAACTTGTTCCGCAATGAGGGCGGCAGTTTTGGGATCACGTTTGCCAACACCATGCTGGCGCAACGCGCGCAATTTCATCAAAGTATCCTTGCGCAGCACCTGACTCCGGAAAACTCGGCCTATCACGAATGGCTGCAGCATATGGCCAGCGTTTTTATCCATACCGGATATTCCGCGATCGAGGCAGCCAACCGGGCGCAGGCTCAACTCTACGCCCTTTTGAATCAGCAGGCTTCGTTGCTCTCTTACCTTGATTGTTTTGTTGGCCTGGTCCTTCCGGCCGGGCTCGGATTGGTCCTGGCCATGGGCATCAAAAATTTCAGACCGCCCCAGAAACAGGCGCCCGCTCATTGAAGTAAGTAAAGCGTCCCAGCAAAGCGTCACGCTTTACCTCTTACCGCAAGTAAAGCGTCCCGCTTTACCTCCGGTTGGCGTGTTTTTGCCACTCAGTGGGTTGCTTTGCTCTTCTCGCGACCGAAAAGGCCCCGACCCCGGCGTCATCGCAAGGCAAGCACTGATTTAATCATTCTGGCATAAGAGCTGCTTACTCAGCGTCGTTCGGCTATCGACAAGGATAGATGAAAGACTGCAGCTCGATTGCAATAGGTCATCGCTACTAGATCGGGGCTCTTGCAGATGCTTACTGGGGGAAACCCAATCGAGCTGCATCTTTTGTTTGTTACTGAATACGAATTAGCGGGGCGCCGGGGAGAACAAGCGCCGATTGCCTTCTTGCCAATCCGCGGTTCGTCGGTCAGGCAGGCCTAGTGGGTTCTAAAATGGTGAACGATTAAGAAATGGCAAATGGAATTCCATTTTGGCAAGAGGTTCGACAAGATGCGAACCCGTGGCAAGAATTTTGGGGTGAATCATATGGCTTAGAATTAAAGCAGTGGCTGCTGAAGCCCGTGTTTGACAAGCTTGAGGCGGAAGAGAAGATTGGCAATCTGATCATTGATGTTGGCAGTGGCGCATCGCCAGTAACGCAACTATTAAAACCAAAACCGGCAAGGAAGCGAATCTGTGTCGATATAGCCGCTGATAACGTTGGATCGTTGAACGATCTGAGGATCCGGTTGGACGCGGAGAAGGTGGGACAGGTTGGGACGTTGAGTTTCCGAAAAGCTCTAATTAAGGTCTGCGCGTTTCTCGAGATAAACCCTAAAACGGAGGCAAAAATAGAACGTGCGGATACGATGTTTTTTGCGGATGCGTTGAACTACGTGGATTTTCGAAAGGTGCTGAATGGATTTGTGAAGTATCTCAAACCGGATGGGAGGATTATTGTCTTCAATTTGCCTCATCGGGGAAACTGGTCGTTATTTTCCGCCAACGGTCTCAAAGATAATAGTCAGCTTGATGCATTTTTAGAAGAACACCATTTTGAGATCGAACTTGAAGCATTCCCCAAAAAGCCTCGGAATGAGACAGATGAATCAGGGGAACTCATTGTCTTGGTGGCAAGAAAGTGTGTTCAAGCTTAAACGGAGATGCTAATCAATTAGGCCTCGGTGCGAACCTGCCCGTATAGGGTAGCATTGAAAGTATCCGTACTGGGTCAAGACCCCCAGGTTTTTGCCGGTCTCGATTCAAGTGCAGTTCGACAGCGAGCGCGCGTGAAGATTTGAGAAGAAATTCGCGCTCGGCGGACCTCGGTGTTTTCAAAGGAGTTGCAGAAAGGGAAACCGTTTACCGGTCTGTGGAACGCGGTCTACGCGGCGTACATGAAGGACTTGCCTTATGAGCGGGTCGAGGCAGCGCTGGTGGACGGGGCGGGGCAGTGGCGCGCGTTTCTGGTGGTCGTTTTGCCCCTGACGTTTCCCGTGCTCATCACGCTTCTGCCTAACAAATAGGCCATTTCTCTAATATTAACTGGTCTGTTACATTTTGGAGGTCATGCGATGTTTAATCTGGAGGACGGATCGCTAGTCCGTGAATATGCTGGTGAGAAGCTGGTTATCGAACCTTGGGGAAAGGACGGCCTGCGGGTCCGAAGCACGATGCGCCCAGCCTTCGACGGCGAAGATTGGGCTCTGCTGCGCGGAGGGCGCCTCGGGGCGCCTGACATCTCCATCCCGGGTGACGGATCTGCCTCGATCACACACGGCCGGATCACGGCTCGCATCGATCCGAGAGGACAGATCACGTTCCTCAACCAGACGGGTGCGGTCTTGTTGGAAGAGTTTATCCGCGTCCGGCTCGGCGACATGCAAAGAGGGGACGAACAAGTCGACCAAGCATCGGTCACCTACTTCAACAGTGCTCTTTCGATCTACCCGCGCGAATTCAAACCAATCCTGGGTGGGGATTACGCATTGACCGTCCGGTTCGAATCGTGTGCCGAAGAAAAGCTCTTCGGAATGGGCCAGTATCAACATGGCTTCCTGAATCACAAAAATTGTGTGCTCGAATTGGCGCACCGCAATTCGCAAGCGTCGGTTCCCTTTGCGTTTTCCAGCCTGGGATACGGCTTCCTGTGGAACAACCCGGCCATTGGCAAAGTCTCGTTTGGAAAGAATTGCACGGAATGGACGGCGATCTCCACAAAGCAGCTCGACTACTGGATTACCACAGGAGACGAGCCCGCTGAGATTCTCGCGAATTACGCGGAAGTGACCGGCGCGGTTCCAATGATGCCGGAATACGGCTTCGGTCTTTGGCAGAGCAAGCTGCGATACCAGACACAAGATGAGCTTCTCTCGGTGGCACGCGAATACAAGCGACGCGGCTTGCCCCTCGACGTCATCGTCGCAGATTTCTTTCACTGGCCGATGCAGGGCGAATACAGGTTCGATCCCGTTTACTGGCCCGACCCCGAGGCGATGGTCGAGCAACTCGAAGCGTTAGGGGTCAAGCTCATGGTATCGGTCTGGCCGACCATTGACCGCAACTGTTCTCAATTCGCTGAGATGCACGCAAAGGGTCTGCTGGTGAGGGCTGAGCGCGGTGTCGCGACGACGATGGAGTTTCTCGGCGACACGGTGTTCTTTGATCCGACTAACCCGAAGGCCCGCGAGCATGTCTGGAAAATCATCAAACAAAACTATTACGACAAGGGTGTCAGGATCTTCTGGCTCGATGAGGCGGAGCCCGAGTACGCAGTGTATGATTTTGACAACTACCGCTACTACATGGGTTCGAACCTGCAAGTCGGCAACATCTATCCGCTGAAATACGCTCAGGGTTTTTTTGAAGGGATGGCGGCCGCGAAGCAGGAAAACATCATCAATCTCGTGCGGTGTGCATGGGCCGGCAGCCAACGATACGGTGCTCTCATCTGGTCGGGCGATATCGATTCGAGCTTCGAATCGCTGCGCATCCAGCTCGCTGCGGGTCTTAACATGGGGCTCGCTGGAATTCCCTGGTGGACGACAGACATTGGCGGATTCCATGGCGGTGTGAACAGCGATCCGTCCTTTCGAGAATGCCTGATTCGGTGGTTTCAATTCGCCACGTTTTCGCCTCTGCTCCGCATGCACGGTGATCGCGAGCCGCACACCAAGCCACTGTCAATTACCGGGGGCGGCAAATGTGCGAGCGGCGCGCCAAACGAGCTCTGGAGCTTCGGCGAGGAGGCCTACGTCATTTTGGAAAACTACCTGCGCTTGCGCGAGCGCCTGCGCCCCTACATCCGTGGCTTGATGTTCGCTGCCCATACAAAAGGCTCTCCGGTTATCCGTCCGTTGTTCTACGACTTTCCCACCGACCGCCAAGCCTGGACCATCGAGGATAGCTATATGTTCGGGCCGGATGTGCTCGTCGCACCTATCCTGTTTGAGGGCCAACGCGCCCGTGACGTCTATCTACCTATCGGTACCAGGTGGGTAAGCCACGGAACTGGAGAGGTCTTCAATGGCGGCCAAGTTGTCAATGAATCTGCCCCGCTCGCCCATCTCCCGGTCTTTTTCCGTGAAAAAGGGTCGGTCCGGCTCTGACCTCTCGTTCTCGCAAGAACTGCGCGCTGCATTCAAGTCACTGGGAGTTGGTCGTCCCGTCCCGCGAAGCTGGCAGCCTCGACGAGTTACGGACTATTCTCGCAAACGTTGCATCGATGAAGGCTTGTCGAGAGTAGACGCTTCCCTTCCCGCTGTCCTGAAGTAAAGATGGAAATGAATATGCGACCGGACAGTCGTCTAGATTACGAACGAAAATCGACATCCGATCCCACAGCGAGATGACAGCTGCCATGACCGACAGTGCGGACGGCCTCGCGGTGCCACGGCGCTACTGGGCCATTCTCACCTTCGCGCTGGGCCTGTTTATGGCCGTGATGGACGGCGCAATCGCCAATGTCGCGCTGCCGACCATTGCCCGGGCTCTGCACGCCAGCCCGGCCTTCTCGATCTGGATCGTCAATGGGTATCAGCTCGCGATTACGATCTCGCTGCTGCCGCTCGCGTCGTTGGGCGAGATCATCGGCTATCGCCGGGTCTATCTGGCGGGTTTGCTGTTGTTCACGCTTGCCTCCCTGTTCTGCACGCTGTCGCACACGCTGGTCCTGCTGACCATCGCGCGTGTCGTGCAGGGCTTTGGCGCGGCCGGAATCATGAGCGTGAACATGGCCCTGGTCCGGTTTACTTATCCGCGTCGGATGCTGGGGCGCGGCATCGGCTACAATGCGCTCGTGGTGGCCGTGTCCGCTGCGGTCGGGCCGACGCTGGCCGCCGGCGTCCTGGCGATGGCGACCTGGCCGTATCTGTTTGCGATCAACATTCCGTTCGGCATCGCGGCGGTAATGATCGGAATGCGCGCATTGCCCCAAACCCCGCGCAGCCGCCGTGCCTTCGATTGGCAAAGCGCGCTGATGAGCGCGACCATGTTCGGCCTTGGTATTGCCGCCATCGACAGTTTCGGACATGGCGAGGCGCCAATCTTTTATCTCTCGGAAGCGATAATCGCGGCCACCGCCTGTGTGTTGCTGGTGCGTCGCCAGCTCACCGCTGCTTCGCCGCTATTGCCGGTCGATCTGCTGCGCATTCCCATCTTCACCCTGTCGATCTGCACCTCGATTGCGTCTTTCTGCGCCCAGATGCTGGCATTCGTCGCGCTGCCTTTCTATTTGAGCGACCGTTTTGGTTATTCGGCGGTGGAGATCGGACTGTTGATCACGCCCTGGCCGATCGCGATCGCCTTCGCGGCGCCGCTTGCGGGGCGTTTGGTCGAGCGCTATCCCGCTGGCCTTCTGGGTGGCCTCGGACTTCTGCTGTTCGCGGGAGGGTTAGCCATGCTCGCGTTTCTGCCCGCGCATCCGGCGACGCTGGACGTAGTGTGGCGAATGGCGCTCAGCGGCGCTGGGTTTGGCCTGTTCCAGTCGCCTAACAACCGCACGATGATCGCGGCGGCGCCGCGCGAACGTAGCGGCGGCGCTAGCGGCATGCTGGGCACAGCGCGGTTGCTGGGCCAGACAATTGGCGCCGCGCTGGTGGCGATGCTCCTCGAGCGCTATCCGGTGGGCGGTACGCAGGTCGCCCTTCTGGTCGGCGTCGGCTTTGCACTGTTTGGTGCGGTGCTCAGCACCCTGCGGCTCTCGCCGGCCGGTGCGCGTGGCGCCGAAGCGGTGCGTGTCAGGGAAGGCCAACGCGCCACAGGTGAGTGATCGCCGGACTCTAGTTCACGGTTCCAGTGCTGGAATTAAAATCGTCTCGCTTTACCTCGTCTTATCCGAAGAAACCCCAAACGCCTTTTACTCGAGACTTGCTGGAAACCGCGGAATCGTTAAAACTCCAGACGCCGCCCCTTACCAGACAATGTGTGCGTCGAAAATTAAGGCCGTTGCCTTGGATGTCGATGGGACGCTGCTCGACAGCGATCATCGACTGAGAGATCCCGTCAAAGGCGCTCTACGCGATCTGGTAGCCAACGATATTTACGTTATTTTGGCCACCGCGCGCGGTCCGAAGATTCTCGGTGCGGTCCTCCGCGTCCTGCCGATCGCACCGCTGCTGGTATGTTTTTCCGGGGCTTGGGTGGGCGAAATCGACCGGGTATCCTTAACCGTGACAAGAGAGATCCTGAATAGACGCCATAGTATGCCCGTCGCGCGTTCTATTGTGGCGAAAGCCTTGGAATTAAATGTTGAACCGAACGTGTTGACCGTTGACACTTGGCGGGCCCGAAAAATGACGCGGGAAATCATGCTCGAAAGTCAGATTGCGGAGTGTCGACCGCTTATTACCTCCGATCTATTGGAAGATGGTAACGAGCCGAATAAAATTCTTTTGATTACCGCGGAAGAGGCGTCCAATCAGCCCCTCCAGAGAATCGCGCATTCTGTGCGATACGTGTGCAACGCGACATTCTCCAAGCCAAACTATCTCGAGATCGTGCCGCTTGGGGTTCACAAAGCGGAGGCGCTGCTGCACCTCACCGCAATCCTCGGTCTGGATCTGTCGCAGGTCGCCGCGATCGGCGATGGATTGAACGACCTCGAAATGCTCACGGAGGCGGGCGTGGGAATTGCCATGGGGAACGCTCCTGACGCAGTGAAATCAGTGGCCGATTGGGTCACCGGCACGAATGACGAAGCGGGTGTCGCACAAGCGGTGTGCAAGCTTTTTGAGGATGCCTTGATCTAGCAAGGAGAATTGCTATGCCGATCGAAGAATCGAAGACTCCAGCGCCGGACCCGCCGGCAAAACCCGACGCACCCAAACCAGCGGCTGTCCGCGCGCCTAAGCGTCGACGATGGGTTGTGCCGCTCATCGTGCTGCTTGCAATAGTAGCGCTCGTCGTTGGGATTCCGAAAATTCTGCATGCGTTGAATACCGTTTCAACGGACGACGCGTACGTGAACAGCTATGTGACCTTTGTTGCGCCTCGGGTGGCAGGCCAGGTGGCTCGCGTCCTCGTCGAGGACAATAACCGCGTGAAAAAAGGGGACGTGCTCGTCGAACTCGATCCTGAGCCCAATCGAGTGCAAGTCGCGATTAAGCAGGCAGCCGTCGACTCCGCCCGGGCGGAACTTCTCGTAGCGCAGGCTTCCGCCCAAGGCTCGGTGGCGCAGACCCGGAGTGCGCGTTTCAAGCTCGTCCGCACGATAGAAGACGTGGACAATCAAATCGCCATCATTCGGGCGCGGGTTGCCACATGGCAGCAGAATAAAGCGACCCTGGTGCTGGCTCAGGCAGAGTTCGAACGGGCGGAACGTCTCATCGCGACCAAAGTGGTGAGTGCTGAGGAGTACGACCAGAAGCGCGAGGTCCTGGAAGTCGCGAAAGCGCAGGTCGAGCAGGCGCTGGAGAATATCTATGAAGCACGCGTTGCTCTCGGTCTGCCGGCGGAACCGCCCGCGGGCACGAGCCTCGCCGACGTCCCGCCGAATCTCGACCAGACCTTCTCCTCCGTCCTGCAGTCGCTTGCTGATTTGCTCCAGAACGCCGCCAAGCTCGGCGTTGTGCCGTCATCTTACAAACTCACGCCAAAGCAAGTCGTTGAGGAGTTTTACAAGCGTGATCCCGGCGGCGACATCGATCGGATTTACGCCGAACTCGTCCAGAACGCGCCGGATCTGAAACGGGCTCAAGCGAGTTTGCTCCAGGCACAGCGTGATCTCGACCAGGCGAAGCTTGATCTGCGCTACTGCGCGATTGTCGCGGAGATTGACGGCGTCGTGACCAGGCGCAACGTGAATCCCGGCAACAACGTACAGGTCGGGCAGAGTCTCATGGCGATCCGGTCCCTGCGCGACATCTGGGTGGACGCGAATTTCAAGGAGACTCAGTTGCGCGATTTGCGGATCGGCCAGCCCGTCGATCTGGAACTGGACATGTATGGGGGCAAACGGACGTTCGAGGGACGCATTTCAGGTTTCACCAACGGCACCGGTTCAACGCTGTCGCTATTGCCGGCGCAGAATGCGACGGGCAACTTCGTTAAAGTCGTGCAGCGGCTGCCTGTGCGGATTGATGTGATAAACTACGATCCAGACAATGTGCCGCTCTTTGTTGGCCTTTCGGTCACGCCAACGGTCGATTTGAAAGCTGCGCCGACCGGTCCGAACGCCGGCAAATTCCTCCAGGAACCGACTCAGGCGGATTTAGCCGCCGGCGACAAGCCGGCCGCGCCATGAGCGCCTCCGCGTCCGCCGTGGCCGTGCTTGATCGGACAAGCGGGCCGCGGGCAATCAATCCGTGGATCGTCGCGCTCGCTGTGGTCGTGCCGACCTTCATGGAAGTCCTGGACACTACGATTGCCAATGTGGCTCTCCGCTACATTGCCGGCGGCCTTTCCTCGGCCGTGACCGACAGCGAGTGGGTCGTCACCAGCTACTTGGCTGCCAATGCCATCATTCTGCCAATTTCCGGCTGGCTCGCCGCCAATCTTGGTCGACGCAGATATTTCCTCCTTTCGATCGCGGTTTTCACGATCAGTTCGGTCTGTTGCGGCATGGCGCGCAGCCTCAATCAGCTGATCCTCTTCCGCGTCGTGCAAGGACTCGCCGGCGGCGGGCTCCAACCCTCCAGCCAGGGTATCCTCCTCGATACGTTTCCGCCAGAGAAGCAGGGCGCTGCGCAGACCCTTTTTGGCGTCGCGGCGCTCATTGCTCCCGTGCTCGGGCCCACACTCGGCGGCTGGATCACCGATCAATATTCCTGGCGCTGGATATTTTATATCAATTTGCCGGTGGGCACCCTGGCCTTCTTCCTCTGTTGGCTCACTGTCCGGGATCCCGAATATCTCCGCGAGGCACTGAAATCCTTACGCAAAGGACCGATGCGCTTTGATTCGATCGGACTTGGGCTGCTAGTCATCACGCTCGTCTGCTGGGAAGTATTGCTGAGTAAAGGACAGGAGTGGGATTGGCTCGGCGACGCTTTCGGACGCGTACAAACGCTGGTTATTTTGCTCATCCTCGGTGGCTGCGGGTTGGCCTTTTGGGAGACCCGTCAAGCGAATCCGATCGTGAATTTCCGGCCGCTGCGAGATCGCAACTTTTCCATCTCTTGCCTGGTCATTTTCTGCTGTTTCGGAGTGCTGTACGGCTCAAGCACCCTGCTACCCGCCATGCTGGAATCCCTGTTTGGCTACGATGCTTTCCATGCCGGACTGGTCTTATCCCCGGCCGGGATCTTCACGATCATCGCGATTGTCATCGTCGGCTTTCTGCTGGGGCGCGGCGTTGACGCACGCTGGCTGATCGGTTGCGGCCTCCTGATTGTTGCCGTCGGCAATTTCTGGATGTCGCGGCAGAACCTCGACATTGCTCCCTCAGGGATCATTTGGCCGCGTGTCGTGATGGTGGGCGGCCTCGGCCTCGTCTTCGCGCCCCTGAATGTAGCCGCCTACATTTACATCCCGCGCTCCTTGCGTGGCGCCGCAGTCGGTCTTCTGGCACTCTTGCGCAATGAAGGGGGGAGCGTCGGCACTTCACTCGGCCAGACAATCACGGAACGCCGCGAGCAATTTCACGGCCTTCGACTCGGCGAGTATCTCGATCCCCTGAACCCCGCCGTAACTTCCTACCTCGCTCAAGCGCAGCCTGGCTACCTCCAGCAAACAGGTGATCCCGTGGGCGCGCAGCAGATGGCTTTGCAATCCCTCGGGGACCTGCGCGACCAGCAAGCGTTGGCCCTTTCGTATTTTGACTGTTTCCTGATCTTTGCCGTAGTCAGTGTGGTGCTCGCCTTTATGGTGCTCGGAATGAAACGCTCCGTCGCCGAAAAAGGGGCTCACGTCGCAGCAGAATAGCCTCTCGGAAGCGGCGCCGTCGATTCCGTCCAATCTGTGCAATCTGTGGTTTTTGCTCTTTTCTTCATCGCCGGCGAACCCAAGAACTGTGAACGCCGAACGCCGAACGCCGAACAGTCTCCCCGAGGGTATTAACCAAGTTTTTTTGCCGAAACCAGGATTCCATCCTCGTCGCAGTAGATCCAATGACCAGGCACGAAATTTATACCAGCAAATGAAACCAGGAGATCGCTCGCCCCGGTTCCCTCCTTCTTGCTCTTTCTCGGATTGGTCCCTACTGCCTTGACGCCGAATTCAATCTCTCGAAGAACCGCTGAATCTCGGACCGCCCCGTTAATCACCACGCCTGACCAACCGTTCCGGGCACCCAAACCTGCAATCGCGTCACCGATCAACGCCACATTGAGTGAACCATCGCCATCCACGACGAGGACATCTCCGTCGCCACTGGTTTCTAGCATTCTCTTTAGAATAACGTTGTCTTCCCTGCATTGAACGGTGCGGATTCTGCCGGCGAATCGAAGTCGCTTACCGAAGTTTCGGAATTGCTGGGGACAGGAAAAACAGGACTCTCCAAATTGATCGTAAAGATCGGCTGTCGAGGTAAATGATGACATAAGAATTAGGGCAAAATAAGCCGCATTTACCCAAGGCAATCCAACAAAAATCGCTTATTCCTGCCGCTTGATCAAGAAGGTCTTTCGACCACTAATCCCGTTCGTGGGGCCGATCTCGCGCCTCGCAATCTGGCGGACGCACGAAACGAGACAAATCGAAAATTGTCAACGAGGTGATTCGTGCCGCTGCTCAAGGCACTTGAGACCTTGCTGGCGCGATTCGGAAACCTCAGAATGAAACTCCTTTGCTTAAGAATTCTGCCGTGTTTTCGGCGATAGTAGCCTATGGACGATACACTGCGCATTTTCGACGCCGGCAAAGGCAAAACCGGCTTTTATTATTCCTTGCCGGCGTTGGAAGAGAAAGGACTCGGGAAGATATCCCGCCTCCCCGTCAGTATCCGCATCGTGCTTGAATCGGTGCTCCGCAATTGCGACGGAAAGAAGGTTACGGAGAAGGACGTCGAGACTTTGGCCGGATGGAACGCTAAGGCGCCCGCGCAAGAGGAGATTCCCTTCGTCGTGGCGCGCATCGTGTTGCAGGACTTCACCGGTGTGCCGCTCCTGGTCGATCTGGCAGCAATGCGCACCGCAGTTGCCAAATTGAAGAAGGATCCCAAGATCGTCGAGCCTCTGGTGCCGGTGGATCTGGTGGTCGATCACTCGGTGCAAGTGGACTTCTTCGGTTCGGCCGATGCGTTGCGACTGAACCTTGAAATAGAATTCCACCGGAATCGCGAACGCTATCAATTCCTCAAATGGGGCCAACAGGCTTTTAAGACTTTCGGCGTGGTTCCGCCGGGAATCGGGATCGTTCACCAGGTCAATCTCGAATACCTCGCCAAAGGAGTTCTAAGCGCGGAAACGTCCAAGGGCACTGTCTATTATCCGGACACCCTTGTCGGCACCGACTCGCACACCACCATGATCAATGGCCTCGGCATCGTCGGATGGGGCGTTGGGGGTATTGAGGCCGAGGCCGGTATGCTTGGGCAGCCTGTCTATTTTCTTACACCGGAAGTCGTAGGTGTCCACCTTACGGGCGACCTCAAGGAAGGCGTCACCGCAACCGACCTCGTTCTGCGCGTTACAGAGATGCTCCGCAAACAGAAGGTTGTCGGCAAGTTTGTCGAGTTCTTTGGCGAAGGCGCTGCCGCGCTTACCGTCACCGATCGGGCCACCATCGCAAACATGGCGCCCGAATACGGCGCCACGATGGGATATTTCGGCGTCGACGAGAAAACTCTGGCCTACTTGCGTGGCACCGGCCGCAGCGATGAACTATGCGAGACGTACGAAAATTACTATAAGGCCCAGGGTCTCTGGGGGATACCGCGCAAGAGTGAGGTGGACTATACGGTGGAACTCGGCCTGGATCTCGATACCATCGTGCCGGGCGTGGCCGGTCCAAAGCGGCCCCAGGACCGGATCAATCTCCCTGAGCTCAAGCAGACGTTCGAAGCCCTCCTTGAAAAGCCGCTGACGGAAGGCGGTTATGGAAAAAAGGCCGGCGACGTATTGCACAGAGTGCCGGTGCACATCAATGGTTCCAGTCCCGCAGTTGACGCTCAGATGCCTTCCACCGACACAAACGCCAACCACCCCGAAGAAGGTCTGTCGAAAAACGAGGCCGAATTGGTCCAGAATCGTCCAACGCCAGACAAACCCGCCTTTCCGGCTTCGTCATACCGCCCGGCCGATACAGAAATCGGTCACGGCAGCGTTCTCATTGCCGCCATCACGAGTTGCACCAATACCAGCAATCCGAGCGTTATGCTCGGCGCGGCTCTCCTCGCCAAGAAGGCGGTCGAGCGCGGCCTGAAGGTGAATCCGGCCGTGAAGACCTCACTTGGGCCCGGCTCACGTGTCGTCACCGACTATCTCGAAAAGACAGCTCTTCAGCCTTACTTGGACAAACTCGGGTTTCAAACGGTCGGTTACGGCTGCACGACCTGCATCGGCAATTCCGGCCCGCTCCATCCTGCTCTGGAAGAAGCCATCGCGACGCACGATCTTGTTGCCGCCAGCGTTCTCTCGGGCAATCGCAACTTCGAAGCGCGTGTGCATCAAAGTATCCGCGCCAACTTCCTGATGTCCCCTCCGCTCGTCGTTGCTTTTGCGCTTGCCGGAACGGTGGATATTGATCTCAGCTCAGAGCCGCTCGGAAAAGACAAGGAGGGCAAGGAGGTCTATCTGAAAGAAATCTGGCCTTTGCTGGAGGAAATCCACGCGGCGATGCGGTCCGCGCTTAAGCCGGAAGTTTATCGCAGGCTTTACTCCGACTTCGCCGAGCAAAACCCGAAGTGGAACGAAATCCCTTCGTCCACGGGAGAGGTTTACGAGTGGGACAGTGCGAGCACCTACATTCAGGAGCCGCCGTTCTTTACCGACTTCGGCATGGAGGCGGGCCATATCGCCGAAATTAAGGGAGCGCGCGCGCTTGGCATCTTTGGCGATTCGGTCACAACCGATCACATCAGCCCTGCGGGCGCCATCAAGAAGACCAGTCCGGCCGGGAAATTCCTCCTTGAGCATGGGGTGGCGGTGGATGAGTTTAACAGCTACGGCTCTCGCCGTGGAAACGACCGCATCATGACCCGCGGCACCTTCGCGAACGTCCGGATCAAGAACCTGATGGTTCCCGGCGTGGAAGGCGGATACACTCTATATTCTGGCGAAAGGGAGGTTCTCGCACCTGACAAGGAGATCAAGGTCAAAGAGGGTAACCCGACATTCATTTACGACGCTTGCAAAGCCTATAAGGCCGAGCGGATCCCACTCGTCATCTTCGCCGGCCAGGAATACGGAACCGGTTCCAGTCGTGACTGGGCCGCCAAGGGCACCAGCCTTCTCGGCGTGAAAGTCGTGGTCGCCCAAAGTTTCGAGCGCATCCATCGCTCGAATCTCGTTGGGATGGGGGTCCTGCCGCTCCAATTCCCGGACGGCATCTCCGCGCAGACCCTGGGACTGACGGGCACGGAAGTCTTCGACGTCCTTGGGCTCTCCGATGAAATCGCGCCACGGCAGGATGTCACTTTGCACATCACACGCAGGGACAGGTCCGTCGTGGATCAAACGGTCAAGCTCCGAATTGATACGCCAATCGAGGTGGACTACTTCCGGCACGGAGGGATCCTGCCCTTTGTGCTCCGTCAATTGCTGAGCTAGCCCAAAAAAGACCGGTATTCCCAAAGCCGGTGTCGAGAGTGATCAAACCGGTTTGATCGCGAAGTTCGCTAATGTCGATCGCCCGCCCACCGGCGGTGCCTTCAATCAGCGGTAGGAATGTTTACAACTTACAGGGAGTTCAGTAAGCGGGCGCGTGAATGCCAGACCTTGGTTGGTGATTGACAGCTTCGCGTGCCCTCTGTTCCAGACAGGCATTCTTCATCGTGCCGCCCTTGCGGTAGGCATCGTGCCAGGAAAACGCTTCTTCCAGCAGGTGTGGGGTGTGACCACCTCGCTTCAGCGCCCGCTCGAAGTAGTCGCGAAGCCCGTCCCGGTAACTTGGATGGGTACAGTTTTCGATAATGAGTCGGGCCCTCTCCCGCGGTGCGAGACCGCGCAGATCAGCCAAACCCACTTCGGTGACAATAACATCTACGTCGTGCTCGTTATGATCGACATGGGTGACCATCGGCACAATGCTGCTGATCTTGCCGTTCTTGGCTAGCGACTTGGTTACGAAGATCGCGTAAGATGCGTTGCGGGCAAAATCGCCCGAACCGCCAATACCGTTCATCATGTGTGTACCATTGACGTGGGTGGAGTTAATGTTTCCGTAGATGTCGCATTCCAACGCCGTGTTGATACAGATCAGCCCAAGGCGCCGGATCACTTCCGGGTGGTTACTGATCTCCTGCGGACGCAAGATCAAGCGGCTTTTGTACTTATTGATGACTGGCACCACTTCGTGGTACTTGGCCTCCGATACTGTGATTGATGAGCATGAAGCGAAGTCAAGTTTGCCGGCATCGAAGAGGTCGAAAACACTGTCCTGGAGCACCTCCGAATACATCTTTAGACCGTGAAACGGGCTATCGATGAATCCGTGCAGGACGCCGTTGGCTATCGTGCCGATTCCGGCTTGGAGGGGCGGAAGTTGGAAGCTCAACCTACCCTGTTTCACCTCGTGACTCAAAAACTCGATCAAATGGTCCGCGATCTGCCGAGTCTCCGAATCGGGCGCGAGAATCGTCGAGGCAGAGTCGAGCTTCCTGGTGACGACGATGGCAACGATTTTGGCTGGATCAATTGGAATAAAAGGCAGCCCCACACGGCTCTCAGGTGCGACTACCGGGATCGGTTCACGGAACGGTCGTCGTGACGGAATGTAGATATCGTGGATGCCTTCGAGAGCCAAAGGCTGCGTCAAGTTGATCTCGATGATAATCTTCTCAGCTAAAATGCCAAAGGTGGCCGAGTTGCCGACCGAGGTTGTCGGTACAATTCCACCCTCCGGCGTGATGGCCACTGCCTCCAGTACAGCAATATCAATCGGACCGATTTGCTTGCTGCGAAGCAGCTCCACCGTTTCGCTCAAATGTTGATCGATAAACATGACCTCGCCGGCATTTATCGCCCTCCGCAGTACCGGGTCCGATTGGAACGGGAGACGGCGAGCCAATACTCCCGCCTGGGTCAGGATCTTGTCCAAGTCGTTGCCGAGGGAAGCACCTGTGATCAACGTAATCTTCATCTCCTCGTGGGCAGCTCGCTCGGCTAAGGCCAACGGAACCGCCTTAGCTTCGCCCGACCGAGTAAAGCCGCTCATCCCGACAGTCATCCCATTCTTGAAAAATCGAGCTGCTTCTTCGGCGCTGACGACCTTGGCCAAAAGAGATTTCAGACGAATTCGCTCAGTATGCATTTCATTCTCCTTTCATGAAACTGCTCTTGTTCGATGGAACTGTGTTGCTTTGGCGGTAGACTCAGTCTCCTCACAATCCACCGAGTTACTGCACTAACGCTTTTTCTAGCCCCGCGATAGTAATCAGGCTCCGGCCACGGAGCTTTCCATCCAGTAAGGCTCGCGCAAGGTCGGGAACTTCCTCCAACGAATAGAATCCAGTGATTTCCTCCAATCCCTTGAGGGGCCGCGTTTTTCCGATCTCTTCCCATGCCCGCTGCCGCTCTTCGAGTGGACAGAAAGCCGACTCGATGCCAATCAATCGAACTCCTCGCAAGATGAAGGGAAATACCGTCGCAGAAAACTCGCTGGCTCGCACCAATCCGCAGCAGGCAACCCCGCTGCGATAGGTCATGCCGCTCAGCACCGCTGAGAGGACGTCACCACCCAAGTTATCAATCGCTCCGGCCCAGCGTTCAGTTTGCAGCGGCCCACGAAGTGTCGCCAAAAATTCCGAGAGATCAATCACCGAATCGGCACCGAGGTTGACTAGGTAATCGTGGTTGTGCTTTCTGTGTGATAGCGCCGCTATCTTGTAGCCCCTTCGATGGAGAAAGGCGATCGCGAAACTTCCAACCCCGCCGGACGCCCCCGTCACCAGAACTTCCCGGCCCGACTCTGGAGTCATTCCGAACTCTTCAAGCGCCAAAATCGAGAGCATCGCAGTTAGTCCCGCAGTACCAAAAGCCATGCAAGTTAATAAACTGAGCCCAGAGGGAACCGGGAGTAACCATTCAGCTTTCACCGATGCGTATTCAGCCATCCCACCCCAGTGACGTTCGCCCAGACCCCATCCGGTCGCTATGACGGGATCGCCGCGTTTAAATCTGGAATCGCTCGATTCGACGACGATTCCCGCCAAATCGATCCCCGGAACCATAGGGAAAGATCGAACTATTTTCCCTCGCCCGGTCACCGCCAGAGCGTCCTTCCAATTCAGGCTCGAATAAAACACCTGGATTAGGACTTCGCCCTGCACGGGTAACGATTCTCGCGAGATCGTAGCAAGTTTGGCAATGGCATGGCCGCCATCTTTTGGCTTGCTAATAATCAGCGCTCGAAAGTGATCAGGAATACTCATAGAAAAATCGTTCGATTGGGGATGGCGCTCTAATGTCTTAAAACGAGCGTAGTCTCGGCTTGATCGAATTGCTCCGATTCAGTAGAACCATGTAAGGCGGTCGTCGACGACTCCCCGGCAGAAATTACCTGGCTCACCTCATCGAAATAGCCGGTACCGACCTCACGTTGATGCCTGGTTGCGGTGTATCCATGTGCCTCCTCGGCGAACTCGGCTTCCTGTAGCTCGGCATAGGCAGACATCCCTCTCTCCCTGTAGCCTCGGGCAAGGCTAAACATGCTGTAGTTTAACGCGTGAAACCCGGCTAGAGTGATGAACTGGAACTTGTATCCCATCGCGCCGAGCTCGCGTTGGAACCGTGCGATCGTGGTGTCATCCAGTTTCTTTTTCCAGTTAAACGAGGGCGAGCAATTGTAAGCAAGGAGTTTGTCCGGATGGTGATGGTGGACACCTTCGGCAAACCGCCTCGCTTCAGAGAGGTTCGGCTCGCTGGTTTCACACCAAAGCAGATCCACATAAGGGGCATAGGAAACTGCACGGGAGATTGCCTGATCGATCCCGGCGCGGACCCGATAGAATCCCTCCGCGCTCCGTTCGCCGGTGACGAATGGCTTGTCCCGCTCATCCACGTCACTGGTCAGAAGGTTAGCCGCGTTGGCATCCGTTCTCGCCAAAAGAATGGTCGGAACGTCGCAGATATCGGCTGCCAATCTCGCGGCGATCAGGTGTTTAATCGCGTGCTGGGTTGGAATCAGGACCTTCCCGCCCATGTGGCCGCATTTCTTTTCAGAGGCAAGCTGATCCTCCAAATGAACTCCCGCAGCGCCCGCCTCGATCATCGACTTGATCAATTCGAAGACGTTGAGCGGTCCCCCAAAACCGGCTTCCGCGTCAGCGACGATCGGCGCTAACCAATGGATCTGATGTCTCCCCTCCAGATGTCGGACCTGATCAGCCCGCAGCAACGCGTTGTTGATCCGTTTGACCACCGCAGGAACGCTGTTCGCCGGATACAAACTCTGGTCGGGATACATCTGGCATCCCAGATTGGCATCGGCTGCCACTTGCCACCCGCTGAGGTAGATTGCTTTAAGACCGGCGTGAACTTGCTGGACAGCCTGGTTTCCCGTCATTGCGCCAAGTGTTGGCACATAATCCTCTTCCTGGAGCAATTTCCAAAGCCGCTCAGCGCCCAATCGCGCCAATGTATATTCGATCTTCACGGTGCCGCGCAGCCGTTCAACTTCCGCTTTGGTATACGGACGGATTACATCTTTCCACCGCGGCCCTGCCTTGTTCCATCGGTTCTCGGTTGCCACCGGTGCAACCTTTTTCATCGTTTCAGGAGCAGTTGTTCTCATTCGTTTCCTCTATGCTTTTTCGTTCATTTTTGTCCTAATTGCTATTTTCTATGAATGGTGATTTCTCCGGGTAAGGATTGCTAGTCAAGCCGTTCATAACCGGGTAAAGTCAGGAACTCGGCAAACTGATCGCTTGTGGTGATTCGATCAAAGAGCTTCGCTGCCTCACTATACTTACCTTTCTCGTACCGCTCTTGACCCACCCTCGACTGGATCTTGGCAAGTTCTTCTTCCAGCGTACTGCGAAACAGTTCCTTCGTTACTTTGCGTCCGTCCGAGAGAACGCCGCGCGGATGCCGGATCCACTGCCAGACTTGAGCTCGAGAGATTTCCGCCGTAGCGGCATCTTCCATCAGGTTGAAGATCGGCACGCAGCCAGAGCCACGCAGCCAGGATTCCAAGTATTGAACGCCCACACTGACATTGGTCCGCAAGCCCTGCTCGGTAATTGGTTCCTCGGGCCCGAAATTCAGAATATCAGCCGCAGCGATCTGAACATCTTCACGCTTTCGATCGATTTGATTCGGCGTTTTCATTGCCGCGTCAAATGCTGTCAACGCGGTTGAAACCAAGCCCGGGTGCGCCACCCATGTGCCGTCATGTCCGTCCTTCGCTTCTCGTTCCTTGTCGGCACGAACCTTTGCGAAAGCTTCCTCGTTCGCCTTCTCGTCATTTTTGATTGGGATCTGGGCGGCCATGCCTCCCATGGCGTGAATTCCTCTGCGATGACAGGTTTTTATGCAGAGCAATGAATAAGAGCGCATAAAATGCGTGGTCATGGTCACCAGCGCACGATCCGCCAGAATGAACTCCGGCTTGTTTCTGAATCGCTTAATGCAACTGAAGATGTAATCCCATCTGCCGCAGTTCAGTCCGGCAGAATGATCTTTCAGTTCGTAAAGAATTTCATCCATCTCAAATGCCGCGAGGATCGTCTCGATCAACACGGTCGCCCGAATTGAGCCGCGGGCCACGCCTAGCGAATCCTGAGTGAAATTGAAAACATCGTTCCAGAGACGCGCTTCAAGATGGCTCTCCAGCTTTGGCAGATAAAAATAGGTTCCGGACCGGCGGGCCAGAAGTTCCTTCGCGTTATGAAACATGTACAGTGCAAAGTCGAACAGGCTGCCTGACACTTGCTCTCCATCGACTAACAAATGCTTTTCCGGTAGATGCCAGCCACGGGGTCGTACGAAAAGTACTGCAACTTGCTCCTTCAGCCGATATTCTTTTCCCTCCGGACTTTTGAATTCGATTGTCCGACGAATTGCATCCCGCAGATTGATCTGGCCTTCAATTAAGTTTTCCCAAGTGGGAGTATTGGCGTCTTCGAAATCAGCGAGGAAGACTTTAGCGCCCGAGTTCAATGCGTTGATGACCATCTTGCGATCCGTCGGCCCGGTGATCTCGACTCGGCGATCCTGCAGATCTGCGGGAATGGGTGCTACGATCCAATCGCTTCTTCGCACATTTTCGGTTTCAGGCAGAAAATCTGGCGTTTTTCCGGCGTCCAATTCCGCCTGTCGTTGCTGCCTTTTCTGCAGAAGCTCTTTGCGCCGATGATCAAAGTTTCGGTGAAGCGCGGCAATCAGTTCGATAGCCTCCGGGACTAAGATTTCCTCCGTAGCCGGAGAAAAGGATGCAGTGATAATAACACCGTCAGGTAATTTCAAATTGTTCTTCATAAGAGGCTTGGGTAGCGGGTTCAGCAAATTGAGCGAATTCAGGCGCATCCTGATGCGCGGAGCTGACTGATCCCACTCATTCCGGAGTTAAGATTGGTAAAGGTATTAATTCAAGCCTGAGTCGCCTGGATAGCGGTCAGGGCGATGGTATAGACAATGTCATCGACCAAGGCGCCTCTGGACAGGTCGTTAACCGGGCGTCTCAACCCTTGGAGCATTGGTCCGATGCTGATCACGTTAGCGCTGCGTTGAACCGCCTTGTAAGTGGTATTCCCTGTATTCAAGTCGGGAAAGATGAAGACGGTTGCGCGGCCGGCTACTGCGCTATTCGGCGCTTTCAATTTTGCAACGTCGGGCATGAACGCAGCATCGTATTGCAGCGGACCGTCAATCAGGAGATCTGGCCGTTTCGATTGCGCAAGCTTTGTGGCTGCGCGAACTTTATCTACGTCTGCGCCCGATCCCGATTCACCGGTAGAGTAGCTAATCATTGCGACCCTCGGTGGTATACCGAACGCCTTCGCCGAATCGGCGCTTTGGATCGCGATATCGGCCAGCGTCTCAACGTCGGGATCCGGAATCACCGCACAATCGCCGTAGACTAAAACTTGCTCGGGCAAACACATAAAGAAGATCGAGGAAACAGAATGCGCATTTGGCTTAGTCTTGATGACCTGCAGTGCCGGCCGGATGGTATGTGCAGTCGAGTGAACCGCTCCGGAGACGAGGCCGTCCACTTCGCCGAGGGCCAGCATCATCGTTCCCAAAACGACATTGTCTTCCAGTTGGCTTGCGGCCATTTCCATCGAAAGACCCTTGTGCTTCCGCGCTTCGAACAAGGAATTCACGTACTGTGACCGGATTAGCGCTGGATCCAGGATCTCCAAATTTTCTGGGAGCTCAAGATCCAGGCTTTTAGCTACCGCAAGGACTTCTGAGGGCTTGCCCAAAAGTACGCAACGCGCAATTCCGCGGCGGCCACAAATGGCCGCGGCTGTGATGGTGCGCGGTTCTGAGCCTTCCGGGAGGACGATTCGCTTTTTCGCCGCGCGAGCCTTTTCGGTCAGTTGATGCAGAAATGCCGCTGGAGAGAGCCTGAATTCGAATTCCTTTTTTGACTGAGAGATTAACCACTTTACATCCAAGGCTTGCGCCACGTGCTCGACAGCAGTTCGAGTACGCTCAAGATCATCTGCTGGGACCGCCGAGCTGAGGCGGAACAGCTGCGTCGCCGTCTCGTAACTGTTCGTTCTGACCCGTAGCAGCGGCAATCCTGTCTCCAGAGCGGGTCTGCAAAATTCGACAATGCGCTCATCGATTGGGATATCGCCAGTCAGAATCAAACCGGCGATCGGGACTTTGCTGAGCGCCGCCATGGCTGCGGCGACAATGATGTCATTCCGGTCGGCCGCCGTTACCAGGATCGATCCAGGCACCAGCGTATGAAGATTGTTGGGAACGGTGCGCGAGACGAGATGCTTTTGCTTTACGCGCCTGTGCTCCATTTCTCCGGCGTGCAGCACTTCCGCTCTGAGGTGCCGTTGGATGTCGAGTGTCCGAGGATAAGTTAAGCTATCGCTCTGCGGAACGACGCCAACTAGATTTATTTTCCCACGACGAAGGAGTTGGCTCTCCGAGCGGAATCGGTCGTCCGGGCTCGGTAGGGGAGCGTCGCCACTGATCGGATAATGATTGACGATGACCCCCAAAAGTTTGTGGATACCGCCAAACAGTTTTGCGGTATACTCGATTTGGTCATCGAGCTGATCCGTCTCTTTATCGGCGCCAGATGCAACCAAAATCACCTGGGCGTTGAGCGTCTGAACGAGTTCCTGGTTGAAGGTTGCGAGCTGTGGGTCACCCCGAGCAAAACGCAGACCTTCGATCACCACTACATCAGCGGTCACGCTCGAATCATGGAATGCTGCGATCACCTGGCCCAGTAGCTCGTCGAGCCGTCCCTCCGAGATCATTTTGGCGGCGGTTGTGACCGGGATCGGTTCGGCCGGTTTCAAGGTGGTGGTGGAGCGAATAAAGTATGTCGAACGCTCTAGTCCGGAAACGCCGTCTGTCAGTTGGCTGATTGGCTTAAAAAAGGCGACGCGCACACCGTGGCGGTCGAGTGCGTTGACCAGGCCAAGCGAAACCGTAGTCAATCCTACACCGGTACCCGCAGGAGCGAGAAAGAATGCGTTTTTCATGGGACTAGCCGATCTGTTTCGCGGGCGATCATCAGCTCTTCGTTGGTTGGTATTACCAGGCAGAGCAGGCCCGAGCCAAAGGTAATGCGGCCGCTACTGTGTTTGCCGTTCTGTTCGTTGAGCTTTGGGTCGATTTCCGGATGGAGGATTGCTAGATGGCTGAGTACCTTGCTTCGAATAAAGGCGTTATTCTCCCCAATGCCGCCGGTAAAAATCACTGCATCGATCGCAGTGAGTGAAGCTGCCAAACCGAGGATGCCTCGTCCCAAACGGTGACAGAAAAGATCGATCGCCAATTGCGCTTGAGAATCTCCATCGTCGGCTGCTGTGATCACAGAGCGCATGTCGTGGCTTACTCCCGATACACCCAGCAGACCACTCTTCCTCGTCAGGATCTCAATTATTTCCGCAAGGGTCAGTCTCTCCCGCTCCTGGAGGAACAAAAGCAAACTGGGATCTACGTCGCCACTTCGTGTCCCCATCATCAAACCTTCCAAAGGGGTTAGCCCCATGGTTGTGTCGACGCTCCGGCCATTCTTGACCGCCGTTGCGCTGCACCCATTTCCGAGATGGGCTGAAATAAACTGCAGCTGGCCGTAAGGCTTGCCCAATCGCTCGGCGGCCTCCAACGTCACGTAATGATGACTCGTGCCATGGAATCCGTACCGGCGGATTCGATACTTTTCATAATACTCGTGGGGAATGGCATAGTGAAAAGCGTAGTTCGGTAACGTTTGGTGAAACGCCGTATCGAACACCGCAACTTGCGGCTTGCCCGGGAAAAGTTCCGCAGCCACTCGAATCCCAAGCGCGTTAGCCGGATTGTGGAGCGGCGCTAGACTCGCGAGTTCCTCTATTTGCTCAATAACGGTATCCGTGACTAGTTCGGGCTCGCGGAAGTACTCTCCGCCGTGCACTACGCGATGACCAATCGCTTTACAATCGAATCGCCCGCTCTTCGACAAAATCTCGATCACACGAAGAAGGGCAGATCGATGATCGGCTAGCGGTAGGTGCTCCTGATGCTTCACTTTTTCCATGTCGCTTAGTTTCAGGAGGCCTTGGTCCGTACCGATGCGTTCTGCGAAGCCGAAGGACAAGATTCTCTCGGATTTCGGATTCAAAACCGAAAACTTCAGGGAGGAACTTCCGTTGTTGATTACCAGGATGGGGAACTGGCTGGTAGACATGATTGCTCCTGAAAACGATAACCTTCGAACTTTAACTTCTCATCACGCTTTTGCCGGTTGCTGTCTTCCACGATGCTCGCGAGAAGGAAGCGGCCGGGATCGTGGCGACGTCTCCTTTTTTGAAGCGGTCTAACTCGATTAGCAAGGAGCGACTACACTACGTCGGCAAAGGACGGTTTGTTGCTGAGTCGCAATTATAGTAAAGAGTTGATCTTATACAAAAGCAAGCAAATATTCATTGGTATAGGCAGAATGCTTGGTCTCACCCGTATCTTTGACTAAGTTTTTTCTCGCGAGTTAGACTTACCGGGTGGGCGCTACCAATTCGCCTAGTTGGGGGGAGTTCTTATAGCCCTAACTTTTTTTCCGCACTTTTTGGAGCTTCAACCCTGGTTTTCATAATCGAGCCCGCGGTGGGCAAAGCAAAATAGCGTGCCGCGCTTATGGCGGGTACAACCGGCCCGGCGCCTTTGACTTCAGAGCTTACGCCACTCTGTTAGGCCACGAAAAGTTCGGCAAGTTTTTAGCAAATCTCACGACCTCCGGTTCTATCGCCTGCTAGCCTCTTGAAGGAAAAGTCAAACGAAGCCCTGAACCGAGATAGGCATTCCAATAACCTTCAAGCTTTTCTAAAGGTGATTCCGCGCAGCACTCTCCTTTGTCGCTGAAGCAAAGTCAGACCTTCCGATACGATCGACCAATACTTTATTTCTTGGTCTTCGATACCTTTAAAGTATCTTTGGAATGCCCGATCTTTTCTGGCCGGCAGTGCACGGGGGTTTACCGAAGGGTAAACCCTGGGCTGAGTTATCCTGGCCCTTTTGGGCCAAGAAAGACAAAAACTGACGGTTGCTAAACCGCCAGAGCCTCCTTCGCCGACGCGAGCGCGTAATCCCGATTCAAGCGCGAGATGAACGTCGCGCTCACTTCAGCGGGGCAAACGGCCTCGCATTCGTAGTGGTTTCTGCAATTGCCGAAACCGAGTTCATCCATTTCACGGACCATTTGGAGAACGCGACTTTCGCGTTCCGCCTGACCTTGCGGCAGAAGACCGAGGTGTGACACTTTGGCGGAGACGAACAACATGGCAGAGGAGTTCGGGCAAGCCGCCACACAGGCGCCGCATCCGATGCAGGCGGCGGCTTCCATCGCCAGATCCGCAACATGTTTCGGCACCGGCAACGCGTTCGCTTCAGGAGCGGATCCGGTTCGAACCACGATGTAGCCGCCGGCTTCGATGATCCGATCAAAGGCGCCGCGGTCGACTACGAGGTCCTTGATCGGCGGGAAAGCGGTGGCGCGGAAGGGTTCGATCCAGATCGTGTCTCCGTCGGCAAATCGTCGCATATACAACTGGCAGGTGGTACCTTTGCCAGGTCCATGCGGGATGCCATTGATGACTAGCGAACACGTTCCGCAGATACCCTCGCGGCAGTCCGAATCAAACGCGATCGGATCCTCTCCGATTCCGACGAGGGTTTCATTGACTATGTCGAGCATCTCAAGAAATGATGCCTCGGACGGGATATCTTTTGCGTCGTAATCTCTGAAAGATCCGGGTGCTGCCCCATCTTTTTGCCGCCAAACCTTAAGCTTGAAATTCATTTGTAGCTCCGCTGGGATAGTTTCACATATTCGAAACCAAGCGGTTCCTTGATAAGATTCGGGCGCGTCTCCCGGCCGGTGTACTCCCAAGCAGCGACGTGGCAGTAGTGTTCGTCATCTCGCAACGCTTCTCCGTCCTTGGTTTGGGACTCGAGTCGGAAATGGCCGCCACAGGACTCTTTCCGTTCCAAAGCGTCCAGGCACATGAGTTCGGCGAATTCCAAAAAATCTGCGACCCGGCCTGCGTGTTCCAGCGCCTGATTAAATTCCGCGCCGTCTCCAAGGACGTTCACATTTTCCCAGAACTCCGCGCGCATTGCCGATATTTTCTGAATCGCTTCTTGTAGTCCTTGGGCGTCTCGAGCCATTCCACATTTATCCCAAACCAGGAGTCCTAACTCCCGGTGAAATGTGGTGACGGTTTTCTTTCCTTTGATCGATAGAAGTCGGCTGATTCGGCGCCGGACATCGTCTTCGACCGCCTTAAATTCAGATTGCTCCGCCGAAACCTTCTTGCCCATTTGGGTCGCCAGATAGTTTGCGACCGTACTGGGAATGACGAAATAGCCGTCGGAAAGGCCCTGCATGAGAGCGCTGGCGCCCAGTCGGTTCGCTCCATGATCTGAAAAGTTTGCTTCCCCCAGGACATGCAGGCCCGGGATGTTACTCATCAAATTATAATCAACCCAGAGACCGCCCATCGTGTAATGCACCGCCGGATAAATCCGCATCGGGGTTTTGTAGGCATTTTCGTTCGTGATATTCAGATACATGTCGAAGAGGTTGCCGTACCGTTCCCGGATCTCGCTCTCACCATGCCGCTGAATTGCATCGGAGAAATCAAGGTAAACTCCCAACCCGCTCACCCCAACGCCGCGACCTTCGTCGCAGACCTCCTTCGCGTTGCGCGACGCGATATCGCGCGGAACGAGGTTCCCGAAGCTCGGATATTTTCGTTCCAGATAGTAATCGCGTTCTTCTTCGGGGATCTGGTCGGGCGACCGCGGGTCTTTTCCCTTGTTCGGAACCCACACCCGGCCGTCGTTCCGCAAGGATTCCGACATGAGTGTGAGTTTGGCTTGATAGGGGCCACTGACCGGGATGCAAGTCGGGTGGATCTGAGTGAAGCAGGGGTTCGCGAAAAGAGCGCCTCGTTTGTGCGCTCGCCAGGTCGCTGTCACGTTGCAGCCCTTCGCGTTGGTCGATAGGTAGAAGACGTTACTGTAACCGCCGGTGGCAAGAATCACTGTGTCGGCCGCGCAGGCCCGAATCTCGCCTGTGATCAGGTCTCGAACGACGATCCCTTTGGCGTGCCCGTTGACCAAAACCAGATCGAGCATTTCGGTTCTTGGATACATTTTGACGGTGCCTGCCGCGATCTCATGTTCGAGCGCTTGATAAGCGCCAAGCAGCAGTTGCTGGCCGGTTTGGCCGCGGGCATAAAAGGTTCGCGATACCTGGACTCCGCCGAATGAACGATTTGCCAGCAGACCGCCGTACTCGCGCGCGAACGGTACGCCTTGCGCCACGCACTGGTCGATAATATTAAGACTGATCTGGGCCAGGCGATGAACATTCGCTTCTCGCGACCGAAAATCGCCCCCTTTGATCGTATCGTAGAACAGGCGAAAAACGCTGTCGCCGTCGTTTTGATAGTTCTTGGCGGCGTTGATCCCGCCTTGCGCCGCGATGCTGTGCGCCCTGCGCGGTGAGTCCTGGAAGCAAAAGCATTTAACGTTATACCCCAGTTCACCCAGGGTCGCGGCCGCGGAGGCGCCCGCAAGACCGCTTCCGACGACGATAACATCAAATTTTGGCCGGTTATTTGGGGCAACCAACTTGGATTCTCCGCGATGTTTATCCCACTTTTTTTCAAGCGGGCCGGAAGGAACCTTCGAATCGAGTGTCGTTGCCATAGCGCTACCTGATAATGCCGACAAGTATCGTCAGTGGGATCGAAATGTAACCGGCGAACACCACCCATGCCAAAGTTTGGCCGCCGATCGAAACAAAGTTGCCTATTTTTCGGTTATTGATACCCAGCGTCTGGACAACGCTCGCGAACCCGTGGCTGAGATGGGTCGTGAGCAGAAAGAGGCCTACGACATAAAACAGCGAAACCAGTGGATGCCTGAACCCGAGGATCAGCATCCGGTAAACGTCGTGACGGCCGAGTGAATCATGCACTTCGCGAAATTCCGGATCGGTCACCTGGAGGGTGAACTGGAGAAGATGGTAAATCACGAAACAGAGGACGATCAGCCCGCTCACGATCATCGTTCGGGAGGCCATCGTCGATCGTTGATAACCTGGGACGGCGTACTTTTGCGGTTTTGCCAGCCGGTTCTCCCGGGCGAGCTGAATCGTCGCTACGATGTGTGTGACGAATCCCGCAATCAGAATCGCTCGGATCACCCACAGGATCGGTCCAAGGTCGTGCAGGAATTTCGCATACGTATTGATCCTGTCCGGGCCCATATAAATCTGAAGGTTCCCAATAAGATGGCCAAGAACATACAGGATGAGGAGGAGCGCGGTGACCCCAACGACATATTTTTTCCCGATGGAAGACTGATAAAAGGCGATCAGGGGATTCTTGGAGAACTTCCGGGCAAGCGCGGTGGAAAGGGTCGCTACCGACATAGCGACGAAACTATGAAAGAATCTTTGTGGGAGTCAATGATGACGTTCACCGTTTGCCGCAGTCGTAAGCAAATCGTCTCGCTTTGCCTCTTCTAAATGATAGCCGAGCAAACCGCCCGCCGGTGGAACGGCTGCACCCGCCGAACGCCGAACGCCGAACGCCGAACGCCGAACGCCGAACGCCGAACGCCGAACGCTGAACGCTGAACGCCGAACGCCGAACGCCGAACGCCGAACGCCGAACGCCGAACGCCGAACGCCGAACGCCGAACGCCGAACGCCGAACGCCGAACGCCGAACGC
>Ga0302325_10002054_pt1 | contig 49695 bp, 45 predicted proteins | sample Palsa_T0_2_FD_201948 | JGI IMG/M metagenome (GOLD analysis project Ga0302325, IMG submission 201948) | Peat permafrost microbial communities from Stordalen Mire near Abisko, Sweden - Palsa_T0_2 | ecosystem: Environmental > Terrestrial > Soil > Palsa > Peat permafrost | place: Sweden: Abisko...
CACCAGGCCCGGCTTGATCATTGACGAGCGCTGGAATTCCGGCGGACAGATTCCCGATCGCTTCGTCGAACTGCTCGACCGCAAAGTCCTCAACTATTATGGCGTGCGCGACGGCCCCGACTGGACGACCCCCTTCATCGCCCATGCCGGCCCGCAAGCCATCCTCACCAACGGCTGGAGCGGTTCCGGTGGCGATTGTTTCCCGTGGCTCTTCCGCGAAAGCAAGCTCGGACCGATCATCGGCACCCGGACGTGGGGCGGCCTCATTGGCATGACCGGCGCTCCGGGTTTGATCGACGGCGGCCACGTCACCGTGCCGACCTTCGGCATCTACGACAAGAGCGGGAAATGGATCATCGAAGGCCACGGCGTCGACCCGGACATCCCGGTCCTGGACGATCCCGCCGAGCTGGCGCAAGGCCACGACCCACAGCTCGAGCGAGCCATCGAAGTCGTGAAGCAATCCCTGCAAAAAAACCCACCCGATGCACCTCCAAAACCGGAGTATCCAAATCGCGCCGGGAACTGAGGGCCAGGAGACAGGAGCCAAGTGGACGTAGCGAGATCCGCACGCGGCTCCTACTTTTTCGCGCTTTGCTCTACCGTTGAGTTCAGGAAACCCGCGCTCGCAGAACCCTCATTGGATGTTGGATGTTGGGTGTTGGATGTTGCGGCGAAGCCGCTCCGAAGCTTGCCGGGGGATATCTTCCCGCAGTTTTCTCAAGCTTTCGCCCCGCCTTATGATTCAATATTAGGGCATGAACCCGCCCCTTCCTTCCGTTCTCGAAACTGCGGTTGCCACCGCCAACATCGCCACCGTTCTCGACGCGGCGCTCACCCATTTTGGCTGCCAGGCGGGCACCGTTCACCTCCTCCGCGAGGGCGTGCTCAGGCTTGCCGCGCAAAAGAACATCCCGCCGCAGGTGGCGCAGATCGTCGAGACCGTGCCCATTGGCAAGGGCATTGCCGGTCTCGCTGCGCAACGGCTTGAAGCGGTCACGATTTGCAATTTGCAGACCGATACCTCCGGCCAGGCCAAGCCGGGCGCGAAAGTCACGGGCATGGAAGGCACCGTTGCCGTGCCGATGATGGTGTACGGCGAATTGCGCGGTGTCCTGGGTATTGCCAAGGTCACCGCCTACGACTGGCCGAAGGAAGAAACCGATCTGCTCACGCGCGTAGGCTCCGCCCTCGCGGCGCGTCTCGGGTAGGGTGGGTGTCCCGCCCGCCGAGGAGGCGGAGGGGAATAGTGGAAGGCCGGTAATGGGCGAGCAGCGTTCAGGCGTCTCGCCTGAGCCTTTCGTGTTTGAGATCGTGCGGGAGGTAAGTCCAACGATACACCGGATTGCTCCATCACGGTGTTTGCAGAGGATGATTTGGGCAAGACGCCCAAATCGGCGGGCGGGACGCCTACCCTACCCGAGAACGAACCCTCAACTCCCCAGCAGCGCCCGCAGATAATCCGCGTAAGAGGTTTTCCCGAGATCCTCAATCAGCGCCCGCAATTGCTCCTTGCTGATCCACCCCTTGACCAGCGCGATTTCCTCGATGCACGCGATCTTCAGTCCCTGGCGGTTCTGGATCGCGCGGACGAAATCCGCCGCCTCGAGCAGCGAGTCGTGCGTCCCGGTGTCCAGCCATGCCAGCCCGCGGCCCAGCGTCTCGACGTGCAATTGCGCCCGCTCCAGGTACCGCCGATTGAGGTCGGTAATCTCGAGTTCACCACGGGCCGAAGGTTGGAGGCTCCTCGCCAGGTCCACCACCTGTGAGTCGTAAAAGTAGAGGCCGGGCACCGCGTACTTCGATTTTGGCGCCTTCGGTTTCTCCTCCAGCGAGATGGCCTGTCCGGCGGCGTCGAATTCCACCACGCCGTAGGCCTCGGGATTGGAAACATAATAGCCAAAAATCGTCGCGCCTTCCGTCCGCTTGGAAGCGGTCCGGAGGGTCTTCTGAAAATCGTGTCCGTAGAAAAGATTGTCGCCGAGCACCAGGCACGCCGGATGGCCCGCGAGAAACTTCGCCCCGATCAGAAACGCTTGCGCCAGCCCTTCGGGCTTCGGCTGCTCGGCGTAGGCGATTTCGAGGCCGAATTGGCGGCCGTCGCCAAACAGCCGCTGGAACTGCGGCAGGTCGTGCGGCGTGGAAATGATCAGGATGTCCCGGATGTCCGCCATCATCAGCACCGACAGCGGATAGTAGATCATCGGCTTGTCGTAGACCGGCATGAGCTGCTTGCTCACCGCGCGGGTGACCGGATAAAGCCGCGTGCCGGAGCCGCCGGCGAGAATGATGCCCTTGCGTTTCACGACAACATTCCGAGACGTTCACGGCGGTACTTGCCGCTGGTGATGTCCGCGCACCAATCCTGGTTGGCCAGATACCACGCGACCGTCTTGCGCAGGCCGGTGGCAAATGATTCCGCGGGCTTCCAGCCGAGTTCGCGCGTGATTTTGGCGCAATCAATCGCGTAACGCCGGTCGTGGCCGGGCCGGTCCGTGACGAAGGTCTTCAGCTTCGCGTGGGAGGCGCCGTCCGGGTGGGGGCGCAACTCGTCGAGCAGCGCGCAGAGCGTGTCCACCACCAGGAGATTCGGCTGCTCGTTCAGGCCGCCGACATTGTAGGTTTCCCCAAGCCTGCCTCGGTCGAGCACCAACCGGATGGCCGTGCAGTGATCGCGCACATACAGCCAGTCGCGCACGTTCATCCCGTCGCCGTAGATCGGCAGCGCCCGCCCTTCGAGCGCGTTTTGAATCATCAGCGGAATCAGTTTTTCCGGGAATTGCAACGGGCCGTAATTGTTCGAGCAATTCGTGGTCAGTACCGGGAGCCCGTAGGTGTGATGAAAAGCGCGCACCAGGTGATCGCTCCCGGCCTTGCTCGCGGCGTACGGGCTGTTCGGCGCGAAGGGCGTTTCCTCGGTGAACGCCGGGTCCTGCGGACGCAGCGACCCGTAGACCTCATCGGTCGAGACGTGGAGAAAGCGAAACCGGCTTTTCTTTTCCGTCGCCAGCTTGCTCCAGTAGGCGCGCGCCGTCTGGAGCAGCCGGAGGGTGCCGACGACATTGGTCTGCACGAAGGCTTCCGGGCCGTCGATCGAGCGGTCGACGTGCGACTCGGCGGCAAAGTTCAGCACCGCGTCGATCTCGTGCTCGCCGAGCAGCTTCGCGACCAGTTCGCTGTCCCCGATGTCGCCGTGCACGAAAACGTGGCGCGGGTCCTTCTCCACCGGGCGCAGATTGGCGGGATTGCCCGCGTAGGTCAGTTTGTCGAGATTGACCAACCGCTCGACATCCCCGTGTTCCGTGAGCTGTTGCAGGACGAAATTCGCGCCAATGAACCCGGCGCCGCCGGTGACGAGCAAGCGCATGGTCAGGCCGCTTTCCAGTTCTTCAGCGCCCTGGTGATGGCGTCGCGCACGTGGCTCATCACGATGCCCGAGGCGAGAAGCTTCGAGCTGTCGAGCACGCAATTTGAGCGCGGCGTTTTCGCGGCCTTGGTCATGAAGTCCGCTTCATTCTTGAAGAACTGGAAGTCCTTTTTCGATACGCCGCTTTTTTGAATCAGTTCGACCACTTCATGCGTCGTCACCGAGCCGGGATTGGTGACGTTGTAGATGCCGAACGGCACGCGCTTTTCCCAGCATTCCCAGGTCGCGCGCACAAACTCGTCGAGCTGCGAAAGCGAGTTCTCGGCTTCGAGCAGCCGGTCGTAGCGCAGCAGCTTGGTCAGATAATTGCGCGGCGAATCCACTTCATTGAATGGGATGCGCAGCCGCCAGATGAAGCAATCCTGCGCCCCGGCGAGAACTTCCTCCCCGAGCGCCTTGGAGCCGCTGTAAAACGAGCAGTTGTTCGTCCGGAAGGAAAAATTCGGCGGGTCCGTCTCGCGGAAGCCGGCGCCATCCGCGCGCCGCCCGGTAAAGATGCAGCCCGAGGAAATGTGTCCCCATGGCGTGCCGGCCGCCTCGCAGGCCTCGCGCAGCACCCCGGGCAGGACGGCGTTGCCGAGCAGGCACTCGGTCTTGTGCAATTCGCAGGCATCGACGTTCGGCTTGCCAGTGTAGCCCGCGCAATTGACGAGAAACGCCGGCCGGGCCTCTCGCAGCGCGATCGTCAGTTCCGGCAGGCTGTAGTAATTGAGGACATTGCGCGGAAGCGCGCGAAACGAAATGCCGCGCGCTTCCAGCAGGCGCTGGTAGGCGCTGCCAACGTAGCCGCTGGCTCCGAGGATCCAAATGGGTTGGGACATAATTCAAATTGCAACGGAGTCCCGGGGCGTGGGGCTCCGCGGCGTCGCTTGGGAAAAGCAGCCGCCGGGCGCCAAGATTCATCCAACCCGCCGCAAAAGTCCACCCCCGCTTCACGGCCAGCCGCCATGGTTCGACCGCCAACCAGCCCGTTGAAGTCGCCGCGACGGAACCCAGGTAGGGCGCACTGGCCCCAGTGCGCCTGGCGCGGGTGGCAAATCCCTGTGCGGACCGCCCCAACGGTCGATTGGCAGCCACCCCGTCGCTCGCCGATCCACCACCCGGCCACGCGAAGAAAACCCTTGCATCCGGCGGGCCGTTTCCTATTTTCCGCTTCCTCCGTTGCGGGTGTAGCTCAGTTGGTAGAGCACTTCCTTGCCAAGGAAGATGTCGCGCGTTCGAGTCGCGTCACCCGCTCCCCCCTCTCTCTGTATGAGGGGGGCACGGAGGGCAAGCTCAAACGCTTGTGGAACCGTGACCGCGGGCATGGTGAGAATTTGAAACAGCATAAAACACTCGTCGGTACGGATACGCAATCGAATCGCGCACGTCGCTGAGCGTTTCGGGCGCCCAGGTGACGGGCTCCACTCTCGCGAAAACCGCAAGAAATGTGACAGTGTGATGTTACATTTACTCTGGTAGACGACACTCTTACCAAGGAAGATGTCGCGCGTTCGAGTCTCGTCACCCGCTCCAATGCTCTATTCCGGTCACCGTCCACAAATTCAGTCACCTTTGCTTCTGCGATATCATGTGGGGAGTTATTGGACCGGCAATGATGCACTTGTCCAAGTCACCCCAGATGAATTCCGAGCCGCTCGTGATCGGCAGTTTTTTCGCCTTCTTTTGCTTTTCCTCCTTCGCGTATTTCGTCCACTGCTGAAATTGTTCAGGTGTGAAATCCGTGACCCCAATATCGGGAACGATTTTGAAATCGTGCTGCTTGAAGCTAATGACCGTCTGGCCGTCTGAGGACGCGAAGAGCATAATGAAGTGCCGGCCATCAGTATCGTTTCTCAACTCGACGACGATGCGGTCACCGACCTTCAACTCCAGCTCGGGCGAACGGTTCTCGCCAATCGGCGCGGAGAAAGCCTTCTGGCCGTTGACGTAGATGGTCGCGGCATCGTCGACAGAAATATAAAACGTCCCTTTAATGGGAGCAGGCTCGGGAGCGCCCGGAAGCTGGGCCGGGCAGCGCAACGTGAGCATCAAGGCGAAGACCGGGAGGAGGAGATGGCGCATAGCGAGCGCCAATCAATCGAATCAAAGGAGATTTGGCAATTTCACTTTCGCAATCGAAGATACGGGTCAGTCACGACTCTTGACTGAGTGTCGCCGTTCGAGCGGGCCGGAGACTGCTGCCGGTCGACCGATGAACCGCCCATTCCGGCTCATTTTCTAGCAATGGGATGCTTGCCCTGAACCGGTCGCGCGTCGGTTACGCGAGGATGCCCTTCGCCACCGTTCCCGAGACATCCGTCAGCCGGAAATCGCGGCCGGCGTAGCGGAAGGTGAGCTTCTCATGATCCAGGCCGGCGAGATGGAGCACGGTGGCGTGGAGGTCGTGGATGGTCGTCACGTTTTCCACCGCGTTTACTCCAAATTCATCGGTCGCGCCGTAGACCGTGCCGCCCTTCACGCCGCCGCCGGCCAGGAAGACGGAAAAGCCCTCCGGATGATGATCGCGCCCATCCGGCTTGGGCCCGTGCGGGGTGCGGCCGAATTCGCCCGCCCAGAGGATGAGCGTGCTCTCGAGCAGGCCGCGTTGTTTGAGGTCCTGGATGAGCGCGGCGACGGCGCGATCGGTCTGGCGCGCGTTCTTTTCATGGCCGGCCTTGAGGTTGCCGTGCTGGTCCCAGGTGCCGTTCGAGAGTCCGTAAGGGCAATTGACCTGGATGAAGCGGACGCCGTTCTCGACCAACCGCCGGGCGCGCAGGCACTGCCGCGCGTAGAGGCGGGTATTCTTGTCGGGGTCATCCAGCCCGTAAAGGTCGCGGACCGCTTGGCTCTCCCGGCTGTCGTCGAGCACGTCGGGCACGAGCGATTGCATGCGGGCGGCGAGTTCGTAATTTCGCACGGCGCTTTCCACCGCGTCGTTGCCGCCGAGCCGCCCCGCGAATTCTCCGTCCTCCTGGCGCAGAAAACGGAGCTTCGCCTGCTGTTGGGCCGCGGAATCGACCGGGACGATGTTTTCGATCGGCGCGCCGTCCGCGCGGATGATCGTGGCTTCAAAGTTCCCCGGGAGAAAACCGCTGCCGAACGCTTCCATGCCGCCGACCGGCACATGGCCGAAGCTGAGCACGGCATAGCCGGGCAGGTTTTCGTTTTCGCTGCCGAGCCCGTAGCTCATCCACGAACCGAGACTGGGCCGTCCCGCCAGATTGTGCCCGGTGTGCAGCAGCAGCACGCTCGTCGAGTGGATGGGAAGTTCCGCCTTCATCGAGCGGATCACGGCAATATCATCCACGCAGGTGGCGATGTGCGGGAACAGCTCGCTCACCCACATTCCGCTCTGGCCGTGTTGCGCGAAACTCCACGGGCTTTTGACCCACTTGCGCCCAGCGTCGCCGCTCCACGGTTCGCCCGCGTGCGTGGTCAGCGACGGCTTGGGGTCGAAGGTGTCGACGTGCGATACGCCGCCGTCCATGAACAGGAAGATGACGCTCTTCGCTTTGCCGGGAAAATGGGAGAGCCGCGTCGCGCCAAAGGCCCGCTCCTGGGTGAGCGCGGAGAGCGCCAGCCAGGCAAAACCGCTCGCGCTCGTCTTCAGCATCTCGCGCCGTGTGAACGGTCCCGGCAAACGCCCGGGGCAACGGCTTTCGCGAAATGACGATCGTGGCAGCGGGCTCCCGCCGCGGCGCGTTTCTTCGATCATCGGCCGGATGCCACTGCCACGACCCTGCTCGCTTCCAATTCTGACTTCGGAGTCGGCTGGTGGGTTCATGGGATGAAAATGAATTCCTTAAGATTGAACATCATGTGCGCGGCGTCCTTCCAGACGTCGCGGTTCGTGACAATGTCAGCTTCGGCGACCCCGCGGGCAGCCGCGAGGCTGCGCACGGCGGCCAGGCAGTTCTCGCGGTCGGCATTGCTCGGCGCGCGCCCCAAGGCGTCGCGGAAAAGTGCGTCCACACGGTCGGCGATGGAACAACGGCCATCGGCGACGAGACGTCCGGCCCACACGTCGGCCATCGCCATGACGAAGGGGTCATTGAGCAGCGCGAGACTCTGCGCGGGGGAATTGGACGTGTCGCGGCGGCCTTGCGTGACTTTGCCGCCGGGCAGATTGAAGGCGCTCAGGAACCGCGGCGCTTCCATGAGTTGAAACTTGAGGTAGATGCTCCGCCGCCCATCGCCGTCGAGCGGACCGGCGAAGAGCCGTTTGTCGGGATCGGCGGTTTCGCGATAAGGCTGAACGCTCGGACCGTAAAGTTTCGCGTCGAGCCGTCCGGACACCGCGAGAATGCTGTCGCGAATGACCTCCGCCTCGACACGCCGTGCGCGGTAGTGCGAGAGCAGCACATTCAGCGGATCGCGCTGCCGGGCTTCCTCGGTGGGTGCGCTGGCGGATTGAAAGGCGCGGCTCATGACCAGGGCGCGGACGAGCTTTTTCACCGACCATCCCTCCGCGATAAAGCGCGCGGCCAGGTCGTCGAGCAATTCCGGATGCGAGGGTCGCTCGCCAAGGTGCCCGAAATCATCGGGCGTCGCTACGATCCCTCTGCCGAAGATCCACTGCCAGACGCGATTGACCATCACGCGGGCGGTCAGCGGATTCTCCGGGCTGGCGATGAGTTGCGCCAGTTCGCCCCGACCGCTGCCTTGGGCACCCAGCGAAAATCCCGCGGGCGTCAGCGCGCGGAGATAAGCGCGCTCGACGGTCTCGCCAGGCTTCGTGTAGTCGCCGTGCACGAGCACGGGTTGCGCAAATCCGGGCCCTTCATCCGCCATGCCCGGCATCATCGTTGGGGCCGGGAGTTGATTCTCGACCTCGCGATATTTGGCGATGAGTTGCGCCAGTTGGGGCGTGGCATCGGCCTGATTGGAAAGGATGCCGCTTTGCAGCATCCAGTCGAGCCAGCGGACGTCATCATCCGTGGCACGATCCGCGGCAAAGGCCTCGACCGCGTCGGTGGCAATGGCGGCATAGCGCGCCGCCACTTCCTCCACGGACTTCGGCGTGGCGCCGGCAAACAACCGCGCGAGGTGGCTCAACTCATCCTTGGGCGTTTCCGCGCCGTCGTGCAGGACGATGCGTCGCACGCCCCACCACGTGCGCGGGTTTTTCGCGTACTTCTCCCACGGTCCGCGTTGGTTCTCGGTGTCTTTGCCCAGCGTGCCGAGCGGGTCGGGGAACTTCGGGTTGTCCCAGAACGTGAGCAACTCCGCGTACGGGTGCAGCGCATCGGTATTCTCCGGAAAATCCACCGTCACCCACGACCAGGCATCCTGATGGAGCGAATGCTGGTGGGCGTAATTGAGCTGGCAGTTATTGAAGACGAGATGGGTGAGGCTGAAGCGTCCGCCCACCACCTCGAAGCTCACTTTGGCGTGCATCCGCGCCAGGGTCGGCGAGCGCAGCGCGCCGTTGAGCCTGTCCGAAAGCGCAAACGTGAACACGCCCGCGGGGAGCAATGCCTTGAGCGCCGTATTGCCTTCACCAGCCACGGCAAAGTCACCGCTCGGCGAGCTGCCCTCTCGCAGGCCCATGCCGCCGGCATGCCAGCCGTCGGGAATGCCGTGGCGAAAGTCGGCCAATGTCGTGAACTTCGTCCGGTTGAACTCCGCGTGTTCGGCTGCTTCCCGGGCCTGTTCGGCGGCAAGCTGCGTCCACGCCTCGGCGACCTCGGGTGAGTCCGGTTTGCCCGCGACAGACCACGCGTGCAGCGGGCTGTCGATGTCGGGCGCCTTGCCCTTGGTCGCGGCCGCGAGCACGCGCAGCTTCGACGCATCCAGCGCTCCCGCTTCCGTGCGCCAGATCGCCGCCAGTTCCGAGCGAAGTGCCGGCTTGAGGGCCTGCAGCGCCGCCATGGCGTCATGATTGACGTCCGGACTGTCCAGCGTGTGCTGCACCAGTCGGGTGCTGCGCAGAATCGCGAGCAATGCGTGATAGTCCTTCGTGGAAATCGCGTCCAGCTTGTGGTCGTGACAACGCGCGCAAGCCACCGTGGTCGCCTGGAAAGCCTTGGTCAGGGTGTCAACCTGGTTGTCCGCGATGTCGTAGCCGATCGCGCCGAAAAGCACGCAACTGTCGTGGTTCACCTCCCCGAAACGATAGAACGCCGTCCCGATGGCCGACTCGTTGAAATGTCCCGCTGCATTCCAGCGCGGCTGGGTGAGCAGGTCGCCGGCGATCTGTTCCCGCACGAATTGGTCATATGGGAGATCCTCATTGAAAGCGCGAATCACGTAGTCGCGATAGCGCCACGCGTACGCCACGTCGTAATTCCACTCGTTGCCGTGCGTCTCCGTGAAGCGGACCACATCCAGCCAGTGCCGCGCAAAGCGTTCGCCGAACTGCGGCGCCGCGAGCAACCGCTCGACCAGCGCGGCATAAGCCCCGGCGGCATCATGCTGCGACGCTTCGACGAACGCCTCCACCTCCGCGGCCGTTGGCGGCAGCCCCGTGAGCACCAATGTCGCGCGGCGAATGAGCGTCTGGGCGTCCGCTCTTGTCGACGGAGTCACCCCGTCCGCTTCCATCCGCGCCCGCAACCGCCGGTCCACCGCATTGCCCGACCATTCGGCATCAGCCACCGCCGGCAGCTCCACCGCGCGCAGCGGCTGCAGGCTCCACCAGCGCTTTCGCTCCGCGAAAATCTCCTCCCAGTTTTTCTTTGCCGGGACCGCCGCGGAATTCGCCCGCGGGTCAAAGGCGCCGTCCTTGATCCACGCCTCGAGGTCGGCAATCTGCGCGTCCGTCAACTTTCCGCCGGCCTTCTCCGGCGGCATTCGCAGGTCCTTGTCAGACCAGTGGACCGCCCGGAGGAGTAAAGATTCCCCGGGCTTTCCCGGCACGATCGGCGGGCCGGAATCACCGCCCTTCTCCCAACCCGCCTTCGAGTCGAGCACCAGCCCGGCCTTCTGCTTTTTCTCCGTGCTGTGACACTCGTAGCAGTGCTCGGCGAGCAGCGGCCGGATTCTGCTCTCGAAAAACGCGGTCTCGTCCGCCGCTCTCGCGGAGGCCCCGGTCCACGCCACCGCCAGCGCCGCGAGTAGCGGACGCGTCAGGAGGAAATGGATCACTTTGGCACGCATGCAGAGAGCGGTAGCCCAAATCTTTAATCGCCCTGGCAGGCCGGTCTTAGATACGCCCTCCGCCGGCGTCATCCCCTTCGTGAGCGATTCTGCTGCGCCGGGTAAATCGGGTCTTGCCGCCGCGACCAGTGCGCGCAAGGTTCGACCTATGGAAATCCGCCTCGGGCCAAGCCGCCTTGCCGCAACGCTCCTCGCGCTTTTCGCCTGTTTGATGGCGCGCGAAACCAGCGCCTCCGATTTTGCCGATCCCGCGGATACAATGACCTATTTGCACAGGCAGAAGGCGGGAGATGCGGGCCTTCCGGAAATCGCCGGCTCCATGGAGAGCGCTTCGACCGCCAAGCCGGGCTGGTACTCCCTCGTTCTCAAACTCGACAACGGCAAAGAGGTGCGAGTCGTCGTGGTACCGGCCACGAAATTCTACAAGGACTACGCGCCGATCGAATCCGCGGCCGCCTATCCCCAGCTCCTGAAGGGTTGCAAGATCCGCGCGCTCCACGATCCCGAACAAGATCTGGCCCTGCGCAACATCATCATCAAGGACTTAATGTTCGAGTCCCCGCCTGTGGAATTCGCGGGCACCATCAAAAAGGCCGCTCCGGCAACGCCGGGCGTTTACGACCTCACGTTGGATCTCAAGGACGGCGGGGAGCGCCACTTGAACCTCGATCAGAAAACGAAGTATTGGAAGGACGACAAACCGCTCGATGCCTCCGCCGCCTATCCGCAACTCACCACGGGCCAAAAAATCCGCGCTCTGGAAAAGCCGGCCCCCGGCAACCAACGCTGCATCTCCGACGTGATGTTCGTCGATCGCTGACCGGCCTCGCGAATGACGCCATTTACGATTAGCTTCAGCAACCATGTCTTCCGACCCGCGTAATTCCGTGAAACTTCCGCCAGTCTGGGTTCTCCTCCTCGTTGTTTTCGCTTTCTTCGGGGTCCCCGTCCGCTTGTTTGCCCAGCAACCACCTGGGTACCTTCTGATGTTTCGTCCGCAAAGCGTCAACACCTACAATGATATACCGGAGGATCTGGCCAGGAAATATCCACACCATTTACTGATCATGATTACCTTTCAGCCGGTGACGCATGCGGCGGCGAAAGATGGATCGAACGTGAAACCGGGTGAGGGAAGCTGGTTGGACCGCGGAATGAAACCTTCTGAACCGGGCAAGCTCCGCTTTCTCGTGCCGGAGGACGATCCGAAACTGCTGGTCCATACCCTGAGGGCATCCGAGGGTCCATTTGTTTTCAGGGTCACTAACTCGGAAAAAGGCTACCTGGAAACCGTTCCGCTGGCGTCACCACGCCTGGAGTTGGCCAGGTAAGCGGTGCGATTACAGTTTCTTTTGGAAACCCGCTTCCTGACCGTGCTCACCATCAAAGCACTGAACCCGTCCGCCTCCTCCCTCCATTGCCGGGCTCCGCTTGCCGGATTGGATGAAACCTGCGCGCGCTCGCGGAAACTTTGCGCATTGCTTTCCCTGTTGGTCTTCGCCACTGGCTGCGCCTATTATCCTAAAATTGGCGGAGCAGCGAAGCCGATCCCGTACGACGCAGTCGAGGGTGAATGGAAAAAGCCCCAGTTCAAAATCGATGTACGATGCGAGCGAGTCAAATCAGCCATCCCCCAGTACCGTCTATCCGACGCGCGATTCTGGTCTCGTCTTTGGCGCCTCAGCGGGCCCGATCGATATCTCCGGATTTATAAAATTCGCAACCAGCTTTGGTACGAGACATTCGCCGAACCTGAGAATCCGCAAACCGGTGCCAACTCCGTGGATGAATCCGTGGAAGTGGGAGTTTTCCGATTACAAGGACAGACCACGCTCTACCTGCGGCATCTCGATCCCTATTGGGTCTACGACTACGCCGTCAAGCATCCCAAGCTGCTGCCCTACGCTGAAATTCCCCGAAAGCCCAATGACCTCTTCACGAACATTATTGTCACAGCCTCGCCGAAACGCTGGTATTGGTTTCTTGAGAATGAAACGCGGTATCCAAAGAGCTTCACTGAACCAGAGATATATTATCGCGTTCGATGATATCCGCGGCAAGCCCGACCGGGCACGAAGCGGATTTGCATAGCACCTGCGCTTGTCTCGCGATTGCGGGAGAGTCCACCGGCGCTCCGGCGCTTTCGGAAGAGATCTCGAAAGCGCACCAAAAATCTCCGCTAGTCCGGCCCCGACCGCCAGTTAGGCGCAAGTTTGGGCCACCACGCGCAATAGGGATCAGCCAAAAGACTGACCCCTAAGTTCGTTACCGGTTTTTGTCACCACGCCTCGGGTGTGAGGCGGATCACCTACCAGCAATGATGATGGTGATGATGATAGTGGCAGTGATGATACCAGTAGTAATGTTAATGGCAGCGCCATTCGCCCGCTTGCGCAGGGCTCGCGACCGCGAGGCTGGCGACAGCCACGCAGCCCAGGATGATCTTGTGCAGCAAATTCATGTGTTTCTCACCTCCTTCGGAAATGTCATTTCGTAGAATAAAACTTTGGTATCCTTGGACACCGTAACTTTGGTTTTATTCAATTCCTTCCCCGTGCGGAATGGCCTGCCGCGAAAAAAGAGAGCTTACTCTGTCAATCGCGTTGAACGGAATTTCTCGAGAATTGTCCGGCCGCCATATCTTTTCCGAGGTCCATCTCCGCGGATACGTTTCGCGCATCGACTCCCGGCCTTTCCTGGGAAATTCGTATATCTACGACAGGGGAACGCTGACTTTTTAGACGGAAGAATATACGCGAAAGGACTAAGAAAATCGCCGATGGCGCATTGTCCCGCATATGTCGTTTCTCCCATCGCTCCTCCGTGCTTCTCTTCTGCTCCTCATCGCCGCCAGCTTTGCCCAGGCGGGGTCGTTTCCCGATGAACTCAAGGTGGGCGGCTTTGCCGTCGGCTGCCAGGCCTACACCTTCAAAAACTTCACCGTTTTCGAGGCCATCGACAAGACCGCATCCATCGGAGCGAAGGTCATCGAATTTGGCACCGGACAAAAACTGTCGCCGGAGGAACCGACCGTCAAATTCAACCACGAGGCGCCGCCGGAGGTCTGGGCCAAGGTGAAGGCCAAGCTGGTGGAGAAGGGCATCACTCCGGTGGCCTATGGCGTTGTCGCTTTGTCGAAGGACGAAGAGGTTTCGCGCAAAGTCTTCGAGTTCGCCAAGTATTTCGGGATTCGCGTCATCAACACCGAGAGCGTCGACGCCATCGATACCTTCGAGAAGCTTGTCAAGGAATACGACATCAAGGTCGGCTTCCACGATCATCCGAAGCGCCCGGATCATCCCGAATACCAAATGTGGGACCCGAATTATGTGCTTTCCGTCGTGAAAGATCGCGACCCGCGGATCGGTTCGTGCGCCGATATCGGGCACTGGGTGCGTTCCGGCCTCAAGCCGATTGATTGCGTGCGGATTCTCAAGGGCCGCATCGTGAGCAGCCACATGAAAGACCTGAATGCCCCGCTGCCCAGCGCCCACGACGTATTCTGGGGCACCGGGGTGAGCGACGTGCCCGCGATTCTCGACGAATACAAGGCCCAGGGCTTCGATGGCCCGATCTCTGTCGAATACGAATACAACTGGGACAACAACGTCATCGACGCTGCCGCCTGCATCGGCTTCGTCCGCGGCTACGGCGCGAAGAAGTAAGACTTACGCCGGCGACAGGACGTGAATCGCCCGGCTGGCGATCATCTCCCGCACCCTGGCGCCATACGCGGCCATGTGTGGGGCCGCCAGGTGTGCTTCCAGCGCCGCCGGGCTCTCCCACTTCTCGATCACCACAAACGTGTCCGGTCCAAATTCCGTTTGGAATTTAAGCCCCGGCGTTGCATCAACGGCGGCCTCGTATTCGATGCATCCCTGCTCGGCACGGACAGCCGGCACATTCGCTCGAAATAATTGCAGGACCGCATCCCGTTGGCCTGGTTTGGTGGTGACGATGGCGACGACGTGGATCATTTGTTTTGCGAATGCTTAAGTTACGGGCCGGACTTCCATCTGACAAGATTGGCACGATGGCCACGCTCGCGGCACGCCTCCGGAACCACTTGCGAATCTGGGAAACCGTCCCGACTGTAACGGGTTTCAGCTCTATCCACCCTGAACCCAAAGGAGCAGCCATGAAAAACGCGAATCGAACTCTCCACGTCATTGCCATATGCGCGCTGGCCGCGGGCATCCCTGGAACGCAAGCGCAGGACTGGCCGCAATGGCGCGGCCCCAATCGTGATGCCAAAGCCGCTGGCTTTGATGCACCGCAGGCCTGGCCCGAGGCGCTGGCCCAAAAATGGAAGGTCACGGTCGGGGAGGGCGTCGCCACACCTTCGCTCGCGGGCGACAAGCTCTACGTCTTCTCCCGCCAGGAGGGGCAGGAGATCCTTCGCTGCCTCGCTGCCGCTTCGGGCAAGGAACTCTGGCAGGACAAATATGATGCGCTCGGCGCCACCGGTCCGGCGTCCAACTTCTCCGGGCCGCGCTGTTCACCCACCGTCGCCGATGGCAAGGTTGTCACCCTTGGCGTGCGCGGAGTGCTCTCCTGCCTTGACGCCGAGTCTGGCAAACTGCTCTGGCGCAAGGATGATTTCGCCGGCGCGCTCCCCAAATTCTTCACCGCGTCCTCCCCGCTCGTGACCGAAGGTCTCTGCATCGCGGAACTCGGTGGGGACGGCAGCGGTGGCATCGTCGCCTGCGACCTTGCCACCGGCGCGGAAAAGTGGCGCTGGACCGGGGACGCCCCAGCCTACGCCTCTCCGGTCCTCATGACCGTGGATGGCGCCCGGCTCCTCGTGGCACAGACCGAGTCGAAAATGCTCGCGTTGTCGGTGGCCGACGGAAAGCTCCAGTGGGAAGCGCCTTTCGTCGTGGAAGGCCGCGGTTACAATGCCGCCACGCCCATTGTCGCCGGCCAGACCATCATCTACACGGGCTCCAACCGCGGCGTCACCGCCGTGCGGCTGGAAAAAGAGGGCGATGCCATCGTCGCCAAACCGCTCTGGAAGAACGCCGATATTTTCACGCAGTTCAACAGTCCCGTGCTGAAAGACAAATTCATCTACGGCATCTCGGGCCGCAACGAGTTGTTCTGCCTGAATGCCGCCGACGGTCAGACGGTCTGGACCGCGCCGGTGACGCCGGGCGCTCCGGCTGCGCCCGTGCCCGGTGGTGCGCCGGGTAGTGGAACACCTCCGCCGAATGCGCCGCCAACGAATGAGCCGCCGCCAGGCGCCGTTGCCCAGAACCCGGATACCGGCCCGGGTCCGGGGCCTGGTGGTCCCGGCCGTGGCTTTGGCGGTCCTGGAGGGGGCGGTGGCATGCGTGGTCGCGGGATGCGTGGCGGCGGCGGATACGGCACGCTCGTGGACGCCGGCTCGGTCATCCTCGCGCTGACTCCCGCCTCCCAACTCATTGCCTTCACGCCCGGTAGCACCGCCTACACCGAACTGGCCCGCATCAAAGTGGCCGACTCGCCGACGCATGCCTACCCGGTCCTTTCGGGACACCGCATCTTTACCAAGGATCAGGATTCGGTGACGCTCTGGACTGTGGAGTGACCAGGATCGGCTGAAATTCCTCGCCCGGTGGCACTTCTATCCACCATTTGTTGAACACTGTCTATTGTGTAGAGTCTTCCACCATTACCACAATTAGTGGTGGTTTTTGCTTGCATCACTCGCGTCAACACCATAAAAGCATATACGGTTATCGCGGACTGCCCCATCATCCTGCCCTCTCATGAAAACCGAGATCTCGAAGTTCTGTGAAGCCTACCTGAACATCCTCAACGCTCTGCCACCCGCGCTGAAAGTTGCCGCCGGACAGATGGAGAAAGCCGGCGGCGAGGAACTCCTTCAAAAGCCGCTGGCCACGCTCAACGATGTCCGCGCGCGCCTCCGCACGCTCGTCGAAAAAATCGAAAGCCAGCAGGCCTATCTTCTCATCTTCGGTCCGCTCAAGAGCGGCAAATCGACGCTCATGAATGCGATCAGCCGCAGTTATGTGAGCGAGGTCACTTCGCTGCCGGGCTATCCGTGTCTCGTCTACGTGCGGCATGCGGCGGAACCGCACTTTTCCGCCACGCGTTACAACGGACGCGAAACCGTTTTCGCCAACGGCCGGGTGCTCAAGGATGTCATCGCCGACAGCCACATCGCGCTGGCCGAGCAGATCCGCGTCGCTGAGGAGCGCCATGGGGAGTTCGATCCGCGCCGCGATTTCAGCGAGGCCATCCGCCGGGTGGATGTTAAATTGCCCGTCGACAGCCTCGCCGAATCCAGCACCGTGCTCGTGGATACCCCCGGCCTCTACAGCCGCATGAATTTCGGTTACGACGTCCTCACCCGCGAGTTTCGCGACAGCGCCGCGTGCGCGGTCTTCGTGGTGAAAACCGATAACCTCTACCTCGAGCAGGTTTTCGCGGAGTTTAATCAATTGCTCGGCTTGTTCAGTCGCATTTTTCTCGTGATCAACGTGGATTCCAGCAAGCGCGATCTACAGCCCGACGGGACCTTGCAGCCCAGCGCGGAGAGCCGCAATCCGCAGCAGATCATCGAGGCCTTCAAGACGCTCTCCATGGCCGGCCCGCTGCGCCAGGCCTACGAGGACCGGCGCCTGCGCATCCACGCGGTCGATCTGCTCAGCGCCGCCTCGGTCTTCCTCGCCGGCAATGGCGGCAGGAATGGCCATGGCCACGGAATGGACGAGCCGGACAGCGCGGATGAAAAACAGCGGGAAGCCTTCGATGCCTTCCTCAGCGATCTGACCGATTACCTGAATAGTAGCGACTATACGCAGGAATTCATGCGCGACAGTCTCCGCCAGGGTTCGACGCTCTGCGGCGAAGTGCGCGAAGTTTTCGAGGGCGATGAACTGAAACAGCTTGCGGAAAAGAAGGCCGGACTCGCCGCTGAGATGGATGGTCTCCGGGAAAAAATCGCGGTGGCGGATCGACTTTTGGCCGTCGACTGGGAAGCGGCGTTTGAACACGCCCGCGGTGAAAGCACGAAGAGCATTGAGCTTGGCGCGAATGAGAAGGCGGCGGCCGTGGCGACGGAAATGGGCGCCGCCCTCGACCAATGGTACGCTGTGGAGGACAGCCTCCAGTCACTTACCGAACGGCATTGGAATCCGTTGCTCGCCATGACCGCACGTTTGCTCGCCGAAGAAACCCGCTCCCGTCTCCGCACCCTGTTTGGCGGACCGCTCGGCGGTGCGGAGCCGGCCGCCTCGGTCATGAGCGACCTGCACTCCATCGATTTCAACCTGGGACTCATCGGGCTGGCGGCGCTCCCCGCGCTCGACACGCAGGAGTCCGGCGCGGCCTACCAAATGACGATCAACGAAGCGCACGTCCCCGTGAAAAAATCGTTCGCGGACTGGCTGCTCTTCCGCAAGATTGCCACCGTGCGCCGCCGGCTATTTGGGGAGCAGATGGAGCAGGCCATCGCGCCGGCCTTGAAGCAGAAGCGGCTGCCCGGGACGGCCCGCACGGCATTTCTTCAGATGATCGACGGCGCCGTGAACGAGAAGTTTCCGTCATTGCCCGCACAGTATTCCGGAAACCTTGCGGCCGCGTATGTGGCCAGATTCCGCGATGCGATTCTCCAGGAATTGCGCCGGCGCCGCGACCAGTTCGCGGCGGACTACGCCGCGCGGCAGGCGCCCTTCGATACCATCACCTTGATCCTCTCATCGATGAAAGATCTCGCCGAGCAGTCGTCGAAGGCGGTCGGCGAGATCCTCGTCATGGCCCAGCAGGAAACGGGCATGCCTCTGGAGACCGGCGGAAACGGGGAACACAACGTGGGGACGGCGTTTCCGGACCGATCGGCCGCGTAGCGCGGCAGGCCGATCGTTGAGGGTTGATCCCCCCGGTGCTTCGGTGAAGGAGCCCGCGGGGCCGTGGTGGCAATTCGGAGACCGCTGCGGTGTTCCGGGAGTGGCCGCTCCGCGGCGCATTTGGGATAAGACACTTGTCGTTTCTTCTCTTTGAACGGCAGCGTCCTCCAAATGGAACGCGTCACCGCGCGAATTTCTCAGCGTCGTGCCGCTCGAAAAAGTGCGTGAAATAAATTCGCCCCGGGCGCATCCTCGCACCCCACGTCAATCGATCTGTCGTTGCATTATGCTGATCAAAGTTGGCTACGAAATTACGTTCAATTTTCCGGCGGCGGTTCCCATGCTGTTGCTGCTGCGGCTGCATCCTTCGCGCGAAGATACCGCCCTTGAGCCGGAGACATTCACGATGAGTCCGAGGCGGGACATCGACGAGTTTATCGACTCTTTCGGCAATCGCTGCGGTCGCGTTTTTGCCCCGGCAGGGCGGGTGGTGTTTCGCAGCAACGCGGTGGTCGAGGACAGCGGGATGCCCGATCCACAGGTTCCCGACGCCCCGCAGCACGAGGTCCATGATCTGCCGGAGGATACACTCCAGTTTTTGCTCGGAAGCCGGTACTGCGAAGTGGATAGCGAACTCAACGACTTCGCCTGGAACCGCTTCGCCAACACCGCGCCTGGCTGGGCCCGCGTTCAGGCCATTTGCGATTTCGTACACCGTCACATCCGCTTCGATTACCAGAAAGCCCGCAAGGATCGCACGGCCAGGGACGCCTTTCGAGAAGGCGTGGGCGTGTGCCGCGACTTTATGCATCTTGCCATTACCCTGTGCCGTTGCATGAACATTCCGGCACGTTACGCCACCGGTTATCTGGGGGATATCGGCGTGCCGGCCGCTCCCTATCCCATGGATTTCAGTGCCTGGTTCGAGGCTTATCTCGGCGGTCAATGGCACCCCTTCGATGCCCGCCACAATGAACCTCGAATCGGGCGCGTGCTCATGGCGCGAGGTCGCGACGCCGCCGACGTGGCGCTCACCACGACCTTCGGCCAGAATCACCTCGAGCAATTCAAAGTCTGGACGGATGAAGTAAATTCAGCGCCCAGGCACCACGTCCGCAGCCGGCCGCGGAAAGTCCGCGTCTCGGCGAGGGCGATGTGATTGACGATGAACCGCATTTGGTTCCCGCGCACCATAGTGGTAGTGTGTCCGCGTGATGAACTGGCGTTTGCCACTTTTGACCGCTTGCTGGGTGTTCCTGCTGGCGGCGGTCGTTCGCGGTGAAACGGTGGCGGTGGCCCGTGTCGACGGCGCCATCGGACCCGCGACCGCGGACTACATTGGCCGGGCGATCCACGAGGCCACGGGACAACAGGCGCAGTGCCTCGTCGTGCAGCTCGATACTCCAGGTGGCTTGCTCGAGTCCACCAAGTCCATTGTCGAGAAGTTCCTGGCCTCTCCGGTGCCGATTGTCGTCTATGTGGCGCCTTCTGGCGCGACCGCGGCCAGCGCCGGCTGCTTTATAACGCTTGCCTCGGACATTGCGGCCATGGCGCCGGCAACGACGATCGGCGCCGCTCATCCGGTCGAACTCGGCGCGGGTGGGGCCGGCGAAACCCAGGCGGACGGCGTCATGAAGCAGAAGCTCGAGAATTACGCGGCCGGTTACATCGAAACCCTCGCGGCGCGCCGGAAGCGAAACATCGATTGGGCCAGGTCGTCGGTGAAGGAAAGCGCTACCATTACCGTCGACAAAGCCCTCGAGATGAAGGTCGTCGAGATTATCGCCAGGGACATCGACGATTTGCTTCGCCAGCTTGACGGCCGTGAGATCAACGGCCGGAAGCTCCACACCGCGGGCGCCAAAGTGGTCGAGATCTCGATGTCGACTACCGAAATGATTTTTCAAAGACTCTGGCAGCCGGAGGTCATGTTCATCCTCATGCTCATTGCCGTTTACGGCATCGTCGGTGAATTGAGCCATCCGGGTGCCATCCTGCCGGGCGTGCTCGGTGCGATCGCTTTGGTCCTGGCGTTGTATCTGTCGGCGATTCTGCCGGTCAATGGCGCCGGGCTCGCCCTCATCGGGCTGGCGCTCGCCCTGTTCATGATCGACGTCTTTGCCCCGACCCACGGGATTCTGACTTTTGGCGGCATCGCGGCCTTTTTTATCGGCTCGCTCCTGCTCTTCGACCGTAATGAGCCGGCCTTCAGGCTGTCGTTGGGATATATTATTCCGGCCACACTCATCACCGCGGCGTTCTTTTTGTTTATCGTCGGCCAGGGATTGCGGGCCCAGCGTTTGCCGCCCAAGGTCGGACGTGAAACCCTGCTCGGAAGAAAGGTGCGGGCCGTCTCCCCCATCGATTCCCAAGGCGGCAAAGTGCTTCTTGAAGGAGGCTACTGGAAGGCGGTAAGTGATTCCCCGGTCGCCACGGGCCAGACGGTCGAAATTACCGCCCTCCGCGGCCTTACCGTGCAGGTCACCCCTGTATCCACTCCTCCGATCACTCCGTAACCCATCACCAAAAAACAATCATGCCTTTCTTCATCGAAGTACTTGCGCGGCTCTTTTCCTGGGCCATCCCCATCATCGTGCTCGGTGCGATCTTCCTCCCGCAGATGGTTCGCATCCTGCGCGAATACGAGCGCGGGATTATCTTTCGCTTGGGAAAATCCTTGGGACCCAAGGGACCTGGTCTCATTTTCCTCATTCCCGTCGTTGACCGCATGGTCAAGGTCGATCTCCGGGTCGTCACGATCAACGTGCCGCAGCAGGAAATGATGACGCGCGATAATGTGCCGGTCACCGTCGATGCCGTCGTTTATTTCCGCGTGGTGGACCCGGAGTCCTCGATCATCAAGGTCGAGGATTTCTTGAAAGCGACTTCGCTCATCGCCCAAACCACCCTCCGCAGCGTCATCGGGCAGGCGGAATTGGACGATTTGCTCGCGGAGCGCGAAAGGATCAATCAGAACCTCCAGGAGGTCATCGACAACCAAACCGAGCCTTGGGGCGTCAAAGTCACGGCTGTCGAAGTCAAAGACGTCGTGCTTCCCGATTCCATGAAGCGCTCCATGGCCGGGCAGGCCGAAAGCGAACGGGAACGCCGTTCCAAAATCATCAACGCCGAGGGCGAATATCAGGCGGCGGAGAAGCTGGTGCAGGCGGGCCGGCTCATGGCTGGTGAACCCATCGCCTTGCAATTGCGCTTTCTCCAGACCATGCGCGAGATTTCCAGCGAACATAGCACCACCACCTTTCTGCCGATCCCGATGGATCTGTTCAGTCCGCTCATCAAAAGGATGGCCGAGACCCCGCCAAAGGAATAGTGCGCCACGCGCACTCCTATGAAGCGAAGCGTCGTGCTTTTCCATCCCGCCGCCGATTACTTCTTGCGCTGATAGACGCCCATGAGCTGGCCCTCGCCCAGGACATGGTGTTCCATCGCCTGCAGGAGGTCCTCTTTCGTCGGAGCTGGTTTCAAGCCCAATTCCGAATCCAGGGCGTAGAGCTTGAAAAAGTAGTAGTGCGCTTTTCCCGGAGGTGGGCAAGGTCCGCCATACCCGATTTTCTCAAAGCTATTGGTGCCTTGCTTGGCGCCGCTGGGGAGCGTCGCCGCGGGCGCCACCTTCTCGCGCAATTCATTCGCCGTCGCCGGCAGATTGTAGAAGACCCAGTGGACCCACGTTCCGGCCGGGGCATCGGGATCGTCGCAAATCAAGGCCAGGCTCTTTGTGCCATTTGGCAGGCCGGTCCACGCCAACGGTGGTGAGACGTTGTCCCCTTCGCACGTGTACCGGACGGGAATGGCTCCTCCTCCTTGAAAAGCGGAACTGGTCAATTTGACGGCGACAGGTTTGCCGCCACCGGCCGGGGCTGATTGTTCACCAAGGGCGAATGCGCCCAGAAGGAACGACACGATCAAGGTGGATCCACAAACAGATGCCCGGGGAAGAATTCGATCATTCATATGGGGACCAAAACTGTCCATGACGCGGGCCGCCGGAGCAACTCTGCTTTCACCAACCTTCCAGAAATACGTAAAACCACGAGAATCGGCACCAGGTTGTAATTATTCTGCAAAATCCCCGAAGACGCGCATCTCAGCCCATGAAAGGCGTTGTTCACCCGGTCCCCAGACGGCCGGCTCTGCCCTTCCAATCCCATTTCTCCAGCATCCCAACGTTTCACCCGCCCGCCCGCTTCCATGAAGAAGTATTTCCCGTTTGCATTTTGCCTGCTGGTCATCGCCACACTTGGCGCAGGCGCCTTCACGCTGGCTTGGAGCGATTCCGATTCGGAGAAACGGCCGCTCTCGGAGCCATCATCGTCGACCGAGTCCGACGGCCGCCCGAAACTGCTTCGCATTTCCGCGATCGTGGACGGCAGTGGGCGCATCATTTTTACCCGGAAGGCGGTGCACTACGTGCATAAGTATTGGGGGATTCCGAAGGACATGAGCTTTGATGGCGACCCTTGGGAAGACATGTCGGAAACGCCGGCCGGCTGGCATCAGATCGCCGCTCATTACGACCTGTCGAAGGCCCGCGTCATCCAGCGCGATGGGCGCGACACCATCGCCTTGGAGTTGACGGAGGAGGGCTTTGATCTTTACCTCTGCGACTCGCCGAACGGCCGCGATCACTACGAGGTGATCATCTCCATACCCCCGCGTTCCTGAGCACCATTTTGCGGTAGGCGCCCTACCCGTTGTGCCGATAGCAGGCGATCTGCGGGGAGTAGAACATCCCGTAGTACGTCACCACGTCATCGAGCTTCATCACGACCCACGGCTGTGTCGGCCCCCGACCGTTCTTCGTGAAGACGAGGTCGTCGGCAAGATACACGCAGGAATGGACGGCATTGCCGGACGGGCCATCCATGAGAAAGATGACGTCACCGTAGTGGTAAGCGCCCTGCACCTTCGAGTAGTTGTCGAGCACATACGCCGTGGCCAGCAGGGGATCCGCCAGTCGCTCCAGGGGCTCCGCATTGCGGAAGTTCAAGGATGTCCAGTGGCAGTCCGGATAATAGCCGGTCCGGCCAAATTCGGGTCCCGGAAACGTGTAAACCACCCGCCGCGGTGTCGGCGGCAGCAGATGGATGAGATCGACCGACGCTGTGCCGTTCTCGGCGACCGCCTCGAGGAAGGGCTCGATGTCCCGGGAGATCGTCGAGCCACCCCAATATTCCGCGATCGCGGCGATGTCCGACTGCGGTGTCAGACACAGCTTCACCATCAATGTCGGCGTCCGGCTCAGGGCCTTGCGAATCTTCAGCCGTGCCTCCTCGGTCTGCACCATTCGCAGCACCAACGGCGTGTCGGCAAAGACGAGGTTCTTGCCGCGGTGGTAGGACATTTTTTCGATCGTGGCCACGATTTCCTCCGGAAGTTCCGCGTGCGCCAGCCATTCGCGGACACTGTGGGCGATGATGGCCACCGGTTCGTGATGATAGGGATCCTCCTCCCAGGGGGTCAGCACGCTATAGATCGCCACCCGCGCTTCCGGCGGCAGGCCGAGCAGCGCCTCGTTGCTGGGAACCACCGTGACGGTCCTTGTGTCATGACGCCACTTTGCGCGGTCGAGCAATTCGGCCCGGATCGCGGCCGGCATCGCCGTGGTCACAAAGAGCTTGGCCACCTGTTCGTCGGTGTAGCCCACAAAATTCCATTCCGTGTCGTAGGTTGGAAGCTCCGCGCTCTTGAGCTGTTCGGTCGATGCCTCGAGATAAACCGTCGAATACTCGAGGTCCCCCCAGGGACCGGGCTTCGCGCGGATGCAGGCGTCTGCGGTGTTGGTCTGGCACACGCGCGCGGGCGCCTCTGGGGAACGCTCCGCGGTGCGTTTGGTGAGGACTCTCTCGCGGGGTGGTCGCATCGGCAGGCGCAAGGTACTGTTGTCGCCCGTCGGGTCCGACCCTTGCATCTGGGCGAGGCTGCAGACGATCCCGCAAAGGAGCGAAAGAGTCCTGCAAGCCCCGGATCGGGCGTGCCATGGAAAGGAAGTACCGACAGAAAGCATTTGGGTAGGCAAAAGAGACGCGGAGATGCTACAATGAAACCCGGAAGCTGCAAGCGTTTTGCGGTGTTTTTCACGAAAAATGTGTCGTGTTTTTCGCGATGCTTCGTCTTGCTTATAAACAATGCTTATCGCTGGTGCATTTCCGGCGACCGTTTTTTCCGGGCTGACGCGCCCCAGAATTTCCTCGATCTCGCGATCCGGACTTTTCACCCGCGGGACCACCGCATCCACATCTGTGCTCAGCCACCCGCGTCCTTCTTTCGGGTACGGTCTGATCCCTGTCAAGTTCGCGACCCACGTACCCTGCCGATTACCTGCCCTCCAATGCGACGCGCGCGGCGGCGAGTTCCCTCTTCTTTTTCTTATCCACTTTGGGGAAACGCAGGTTAAGTGCGTCGAGCGCGTCAATAATCGCCGCCGCTACCACCAGGCGCGTGAACCACTTGTTGTCCGCCGGCACCACGTACCACGGCGCGTGCTCCGCGCTCGTTCGGCGAATGACCTCCTCGTACGCCGCCTGGTACTCCGACCAGAATTCGCGCTCCCGCGCGTCCGCAAGGGAGAATTTCCAGTTCTTTTCCGATTCCTCGAGCCGGCTCAGAAAGCGCCGCTTTTGTTCGCCCTTGGAAACGTGGAGGAAGAATTTTTGCACCAGTACCCCGTTGCGGCAAAGGTACCGCTCGAATCCGTTGATGTCCTCGAATCGGTGCTTCCAGATCTGCTGTGTCATCAACTCCGCCGGCAGCTTTTCGTTTTCCAAACACTTCGGATGCACCCGCACCACCAGCATTTCCTCGTAATAGCTCCGGTTGAAAATCCCGATCCGTCCGCGCTCCGGCAGCGCCCGGGAGGTGCGCCACAGGAAATCGTGATTGAGTTCCTCCGCCGACGGCGCCTTGAACGAGAACACTTCGCAGCCTTGCGGGTTCACCCCCGACAGCACGTGTTTGATCGTGCCGTCCTTGCCCGCCGCATCCATCGCCTGGAAAATGAGCAGCACCGCCCATTTGTCCTGCGCATAGAGTCTTTCCTGCAAATCACTGAGCATTTGCACGCCTTGGCCGAGCAGTTCTTTCGCGCCCTCCTGGGAATCAAATTTCCAGGTGTCGGCTGGATCGGCGTGCTTGAGCCGGAATCTCTTCCCGTCCTCGATTCGATAGCGCGCCGCCAGTTTATGAAAGAATTTCAGGGGATTTTTTTTGGCCATAACGGTCTTCACTCCGATGGCTCGATCCTGAGCACCTGCGGGAATTCGGCCAGTTCGGCCAGCAATTCCCGCGCATGCAATTGCGGCAACCGTAATTGCAAGTTCAGCCGCATGCGTTCCGGCTCGATCGCGGTCCATTCATGCTGGACCGCGGCGGCCAGGTAGTACGCGAAGACTCGCTCGATGCGCACCCGGGTCTTCCCGCTGTCGGGCAGAAAATCGACGGTTACTTTCATCGCCACGCCGCCGCCGAGGCGATGCTCCTCGAATTTCCGAACGCCCAAGAGAATCGCACGCACGACGATGCTCAGGCCCAGTCCCGCTCCCGCATGGCCTGCCGCCGTCGTCATGCCGATTGCCGCCATCACCCAGATCGTCGCCGCCGTCGTCGTTCCGCTAATCGTGCCGCGCCCGTGCAAAATGACGCCGGCGCCCAGAAAGCCAATCCCGGCGACGACCTGCGCCGCGACTCGGCCCGAGTCGCCCGTCGTTGAGGTAAAGGCGAACCCCGTCATCGTGAAAACCGCCGAGCCCAGGCACACGAACATCAGTGTCCGGAGACCCGCCGGCTTTTCGCGGCGTTCGCGTTCGCTGCCGACAATTCCGCCACAGATCAACGCGACCAGGACGAGCCCGATGGGTGCCCATGGGCTGGGCAGCACTTGGTACCAACTGTCCACGAGCAGGCGAACGGAGAGTGGGGGCATGCCTTCTTATTGTCCGAAAATTGTCTTCTCGTCGAGCGCCAGCCGTGGCACGAGGACCTTTCCCAGCCCTGCCTGGCGCCGTATCCTGCGCTTCTTCGTATTTCGTCTTCGCGAACTCCTCGCATCCTGGCATGCCGGAAATCACGCTCTGGGAAAAGCCACTCGACCTGCGGGGATGAACGACGAGAATTCACACCGCCCTTGCCAGATGTGGGTCGTCTGATCCTTATTCCCGCTTCCGCCCGATCGCTCTCGATTCATGTCCAGCAACAGCCAACCCGCCGAATCTCTCCCCCCCGCCGCCGCTCGAACGGCGCCTGGGGAAACTTCACCGGCGTCGGCTGCGACCCTTTCGTGGGTGGAAATCGCGATCATCGTTTTCGCGCTCGTCGTGCTCACGGTGCTGCGCTGGTATTCGGTCTACAGCCATCGCTGGAACAGCGACGAACCGCAGCATCTGCACGTCGTGTGGGCGTGGACCGTGGGCAAACTGCAATACCGCGATATCTTCGATAATCACACGCCGCTCTTCCACATCGTCAGCGCGCCGCTCTTCCGCTGGCTGGGCGAGCGGGCGGATATTGTGCAGCCGATGCGCCGGGCCATGATCCCGCTTTTCGCCGCGGGAATCTGGTGCGTTTACCGGTTGGGGACCACGCTTTACGATCGGCGCACCGGATGGTTTGCCGCGGTCCTCGCGGCGTTGCTTCCCGCCTTTTATTTCCGCATGGGGGAGTTTCGGACGGATGTCATGTGGACGACCCTTTGGCTCCTGACCCTCGTTGTCGCGCTGACCGGCAGAATGACACCATGGCGGACTTTCAGTGCAGCTCTCCTTCTCGGAGCCGCCTTTTCGGTATCGATGAAAACGACCCTGCTGACGCTCTGCCTCGCGGTGGCGGGGATCGTCATCTGGCTGCTCGCTGGAAGGCCGGTCTCACGATCGTGGTCGGCCTATGTCATGGCCCTGCTTTGTGGGCTGCTCATCGTCCCCGGGGCCATTGTCGGCTATTTCGCCAGCCAGGGCGCCCTGAAGCCGCTCTATCATTGCGTCATCCAGCACAACACCCTTCCGGGAGAAAATCTTGGCCGGATGATTCTTCACCAACTTTTTTTTGCGCGCAGCACGCTCTGGTTGATCCCCGTCGGGATTTGCACCGCCCGAATGCTTCCGGTCGCGCGCCGGGAACCGGCTCGCGGCTACCGCCGGCTTTTTCTCTTTCTTGTCGCCGGGCTCTTCTATCCGCTGTTGCGCATCTTTTGGCCGGTTGTGACGGCGCAGGACTATTTGCCGTGGCTCCCGCTGCTGCCGATGTTCGTGGTTGCCGGCTACACTTGGTCGCGGGAATGGATAGAAACGAAGTTCTCCACCAATGTGCCCTGGCTGCTCGTGCTCTCTGCCGTGCTCGCCGTTGGAATGATCTGGTACGTCACCAGCGACCTGCCGTCCGCCGAAGCCGCGCCCAAACGCCTCACCTATCTGGTTGTGCTTCTGCCGATTTACTTGATCGCGTGCTTCGTCTGGTTGCGGCATTGGAGGCAGGCGCGCGTCCCGACAAAAGTGGCCTGGCTGCTCCTGCCCTCGCTCCTTCTCGCGGCTGAGATTGTCGGCATCGTCACGGACGGACCGCCCTTCGCCAATGTTGAGAAAAGGCGCATCGGTCATTTGGCCGCGCTGTTGCGACTCGTGGATCCGGGTGAATATGTCCTCGATGCGAAAGGCGAAACGATTTTTCGTCCGCGGCCCACCTACCTCGTCTTTGAATCGCTGACGATCAAGCAGAACCAGTCTGGCCGCATCAAGGACGACACCATCCCGTGCCTCATCGCCACCCGCACGGCGCTCGTGCATTCGTCGAGTCGGTTTATGCCGGCGACGCAGCAATTCATCGACAAGAACTATGTGCACGTCGACGGCGGGCGGGTGCTCGGCAAGCGACTCTTCACGCCGCGGAATGCTCCGGTGAGCTTCGAGATTACCATCCCCGAACGCTACGGTTTTGTGACCCCCTATGGTGCGGCTGCGGGAACGCTCGACGGTCAGCCCATCGATGGTCCACGGTGGCTCGAGGCAGGCCGGCATGAGATCGTCGCGGCGGATCCGGTTGGGCAGGTGGTGGTCTTATGGGCGCGCGCCCTCGAGCGCGGCTTTTCTCCCTACATCGACCCCGAGGCGCCGGTCGCGGAATGAAGGTGCCATGAGCAGGATCGCTGTCGCACCGGTTGCCATGTCCGAAAGCGCCCCCGCGCGCCAGGAAATGACTGTCCAGGAGCGCTGGCTGGCCGGGGGCTTCCTCGGTGTCGGATTGCTCCTGCGCCTGCTTTATCTCTGGCACTACCGCGTCGATTCCGACGAACCGCAGCACCTGCACGTCGTCTGGGCCTGGACGCGAGGCCTGCTGCCCTACCGCGATGTTTTTGACAATCACGCTCCGGTCTTTCAAGCGCTCTGTGCACCCTTGTTTTATCTGCTCGGCGTCCGCCCGGACATCCTCCTGCCCATGCGGCTGGCGGAGTTGCCGCTCTACTTGGCGACCATCTATGCCGTTTGGAGAATTGCCGCCTCACTTTATTCACCGCGCACGGCCTTGTGGACGACGGTGCTCGCCGCGTTGTGCCCGCCGCTCCGGTTCTCGGACGATTTTCACTTCGACGGCTTTTACCTCAGTTCTATCGAGTTTCGCCCGGACCAACTCTGGGCGTTGCTTTGGCTCATCATCCTGCTGCTGCTCGTCACGGGCCGCGCCACGCCGGGGCGCGCATTTATCGCCGGCCTGCTCTGCGGCTTCGCTTTCGGCGTTTCGATGAAAACGACGCTCCTCCTCGTCACGCTCGGGCTGAGCCTCGTCGGGGCATTGCTCTTGCACCGGGCGGCGGGTGGCCTCGATGTGGAATGGGCGCGCCTCTGGCGTTGCCTGGGCGCTGGTCTGACCGGTATTCCGTGGGTCCCGGGACTGGTGGTCTGCTATTTTTACGCACACCGAGCCACGCGGCCGCTCTACGATTGCGTGATCACCCACAACATTCTTCCCGGTTCCAGCCTGCATGCCTTGAGCAACGGAACCATCAAGTGCTGCTTGTTAGGTCTGGTCGCGGCGATCGCCGGGGGATATCTCATTTCGCGATTGCCCAAGCCGATCGCGGTGCGGACTCGCATCAGTTTCGTTTACTTCGCCGGGCTGCTTTATTTCGCCACTCTCAAGGGCTTTTGGCCCGTCATTACGGAAGAAGATTACCTGCCATTCTACCCGGCGATCATGCTTACCGTTGGGCCGGCGATGCTCTGGCTCGTCGCCTTCACCGTGCGCAGCACCCATTTCGCGGGTCCACTCCTGGCCGGGGCGGAGATGATCGGCATCCTCGTCACGGCCTCACCGTTCCAGGATGAAACCGTGGATAAGATTGGCATGGTCGCGGATACCTTGAAACTCACCGCCCCCGACGACTTCGTGATGGATAGCAAAGGTGAGACGATCTACCGAAAACGCCCTTTTCGCTACGTGTTGGAATCCAGGACCTTTCACCGGATGAAGATGGGCGCGATTGCGGACGACATTCCCGCGCAACTCATCTGGACCCGCGCTCCGCTGGCGACCACCCTCCGCATGCCCCACGAAGCGCGGGATTTTATCAAGACGAATTACGTGCCCATTGCCTGGCGACTTTTCGTGCTCGGAAAGGTCTTGAGCGAAGAAGGCGCCGACGCCCATCACCCGTGTGTTTTCCAGGTCGCCGTTCCGCAACGTTACACTTTGGTCACACCGTCCGGCCCGCCGGCTGGCACCCTCGACGGCACGCCTTTCATCGCTCCTCGTGAACTGGCCGCCGGGAAACATATCTTCGTCCCGGAAGGCAGCATCGACCATGTGGTGCTGATCTGGGCCTGCGCTCTTGAACGCGGTTACTCGCCCTTTGCGAAGATCAAAATAGATCATACCACGCCCCAGGACTAACTATGAGTTTTCGGGCGGCGCCATCCCGCTTCGGCGCCCTCCAGTGCGGGGCCGGTTGGCGATGGACGGAGCTGCCGCAACAACTTGCGCAGCATGACCAGAAACCAGATCATCATCTCCATTGCCATTCGTGCTCGTCGCTTCCAAAAGGATCATTGACGTTCGTGGATAATAGGTGAAACTTCATCGCGCCCCATGATTACTGAATCAGACGAATCGGCTGCACTCGCCGGTGAATTTTTGTTTTACAAAGAATTTCTCGCCGAACGCGACGAAATCCTGCGGCACAAATGGTTCGAGAGCGAAAAAGTCGGACACGACATCGGCTTTAATAGGGCACTTGTGGATTGGTCCATCAAATTTCGTTCTTCGTGGCGTGCACAGAGGCGGCGGCAGCGCGAAAACTAGCTCCAGCCGCATCGCCCCGAAGTCACCGTGAGTTGCTTAGACTCCCTCTAAGGTCTGAGGGTCGCCGGTGCGTCTATTAAGTCCAGATCGTCCATCGGTGTTTCGACCGACTGCCTCACGGCTTCGCCGCCCCAGGTGTGGTGGGGCTCGCATTTGGTGGCGTCGTGTATTCGAGCACCTGGCCGTCCGCCAGCAATCGCGCGCGGAGCTTCGCGTACGGCACATCCTGCACTGCCATCTGGCCATCGATGGCCAGCACCGCCGCCGTCGCCGCGCTTTGACCGAGAATCATGAAGACCGGCTCCATGCGAATGCTGCCAAAGGCAATGTGCGAACTGGAGGCGCACACGGGGACGAGGAGATTATCGGCCTGCCCACGCTTGGGTACCAGCGCGCCGTAGGCGATTCCATAGGGGCCCTTGGTCGGCACGCCGATGTCACCTTCATTTTGCACATCACCCTCGGGCGTGATGTAGCGCTGCACATTATGGGAATCGATGCCGTAGCTGCCCATGCCAATGGAGTCCGGCGTCGTCCGCTTCTTGAGCAGATCGTTCTCTGTCATCACATAGCTGCCGATCATGCGCCGCGCCTCGCGGATGTAGAGCTGGGGTGACCACCCGCCGCTGTCGGTGAATTCATCCTTCGGCAGTCCCCACGTCTGCATTTTCTCCTGCACTTCCTTGGGCACGCGCGGATCGTTCGCGATGAAATACAGCCAGCCTTTCTGGTAGGTCTCGTGCTCCTTGATGATCTCGCGCCGCCGCTCGTACGTGGCATCGGGATAATCCCAGTTCATGCCGATGTTATCGGTGCTGAACGGGCCGTGGTTGTTTGTGTCGGTCTTGTGGTTCGGAATGGGATCAAACTTCTCGAAGGTCTCGCGCCAGCCGGCGTCGAACACCCGCAGCAGCAGTTCGTACTGCTTGGGATCGTAACCGTCGGGCTTGGCAAACGGGATGCGATTGGACGGCACGTCCGTCAGGCACATGCGAAAGCAGTAAGCCTGCACCTTCTTGTCCGCCTGGCCGTACTCGCCCGGCGGCTGCGTGCTCACTCGCGCGACCACGCCGCTCTTGGGATCACCCGGCGTAATATCGGCGCTGATCGGCTGCTTCACCGCGCCGAAATGATGCCGGTGATGCAGCACGCCCACCTGCACGCCATTCCATTTCTCATCGTAGGTGCTCTGCGCTTCGCGTCCGACCGTGTATTCGACCCCGGCGACGGCCATCAAGTCGCCTTCGTACGTCGCGTCGATGAACATCTTTCCCGTGTAAGTCTTGCCGCTCAGCGTGGTGATCGAAATGATCCGCGCCCCGTCCTTCTTCACACCCTTCGCGCGATCCAGCCATTCATCGCGCTCGACAGGAATCCCGTACTGCTTGACGTAATCCTCGAAAACCTGTTCCGCCGCGTGCGGCTCGAAAATCCACATCGTCCGTTGCTCTCCATCGATCGCCGGCGTGCCTTGCCCTTTGTTGCCGTACTCCGCCTTTTTCTGCCACGTCCACGCCTGCGGCTGGTCGTAGTGCAGCCAGACTCGGTGATAGAATTCGCGCGACAGCCCGCCGATCACTGACTTGTTGCCGGTGTCCGTAAAACCAAGTCCGCCGCTGGAAAGCCCACCCAGATGCTTGTCCGGGCTGACCACGATCACGGTTTTGCCCATCTTCTTCGCCTGCACGGCTGCGATCACGCCGGCGGCCGTGCCGCCGTAGACCACCACGTCATCGTCCGCGGCCCGGGAAGAGACGTGAAGCGCGGTCATGGCCAGCAAGAGAAAGCAATAGGAGGGGAAACGCATGGCCCCAAGTAAGCGCGGAACGCGCCCGCAAAACAAGCACCGTGAAGGCCAGCGGCGTTCCATCACGCAGCCCGGAGTTGCGAGGAACGAGCTACCCTGGGAATCGGGATGAGACAGCGGCACAACCCTGAAAGGGTTGAAGCGTCGATCCGAACCGATTCACGGCAAGGCAAACGATGAAAACGGACGCAGCCTGCGTAGAATTCGTACCACCACTTCTAAACGGTTATTTTTCCGGCAATTCGCGTCCCTTAGCGTCCATTCGCGGTTGCCTTAGACGCCTTCTTAGGTTGCGGCCGGAGGGCGCGCGGTACCAGCGCCTTCTCGAAATCACGCACGAACACGCGCTTCCCTTTTTGGAATACCACGTGACCCTCGGCCTCGAGGCGTGCCGTAATCGCCGCGAGCCCACCCGGATATTTGGGATTGAGTTCCCCTTTTGACTTCAGCGTTCGCCAGTAGGGGGTGATCCCGGCTTCCCCGGCGGATGAAGCTTCGTCCGCCGCGTGAGCGGCCATCCAGGCGAAGATTCCCGTGGTGATCGGACAGGACACGTCCACTCCATGTTTTGCCGCCAGGGCTGCGCGCAGGTCGTCGATGGTCGTCAGCTTGCCGCGCGGCACGCGGCGCATCAGCGCGTCCACCTCGCGCGGCGCGGGAATGACCATCGTTCCCGCCGTTCTCCCGACCGCAATTCTTCCGTCGATCGGTCCCACCTTGGGCAGGCCCTTGTCATCCTGCAGTTTCTCGCGCCACGTCTTTTTACCCCGCAGCGGCTTCGCGGGACCGACGGTTTTCGTTGGCCGTTTCATGACTCTTTGATGGGTAGTTGGATTTCAGTCACATAGCGCATGGGATTGCCTTTGAAAATCATCCCCGGCCCCTTTAGATAGACTTCTCGCGTCGGTAGATGAACGGTAAACCCGCGGCGCTTGGCCTCGACGAGCAGTTTTCGATAGGAGCGCCCAAGTTGCGGGTACGGTCCCTGGTGCACCATCGAAAGACACCGCTGCGCTTCGAGCACGCGCACACAAACTTCATCCCGCGATGGCACCTCGCGGCGCAGCGGGAAGCACGCCTCGAAACTGGCGTCCTCCTCGCGATACTCGCCGTCGTAGTAGAGGCAAAGCGGCCTGCCCGTTAAATGACGGCCCATCACTCGCGCAATGGTCGAGAACCCGCGCCCGCAATCTTCATACCGTCCCTTCATGCGCAGGCCCGCGATGACCACCGGATCGAGCTGCTTCTCCTGCACCGCAAATCGACTGGTTTCGAGCAGCCGCGCCGCCTCGGTCTCCTGGGCGATCACTTCCTCCAGCGCCTTCACCGTCTTGCGATCGGCCTGCATGCGTTCGGTGATGGTGCGTTGCTGGCGCCGCATGGCTCCCATTAAATCAGCTTCATCACTGCACTCGGCGAGGATGCGCCCGATCTCATTGAGCGGAAACTGCAAATCCCGCAGGCGCGCGATGACTCGCGCCCGCTCCGCGCAGGCGTCGTCGTAGTAGCGATAGTCCGTAGTGGGATCGACCTGAGCCGGCTTGAGCAGCCCTTTCTCATCGTAGAAACGCAAAGCTTTGACCGAGAGTCCGGAGATCTGGGAGAACTCCCCGATGCTGAAAAGGTGAGGATCTTTTGGCATAGTCTTGTTGGGTTACGCCAGGATCAATGGCCCCTCCTGTAAGGGGAGAGTCAAAAGAAATTTTGTCCTCGGCGTTTGCCGAACCACACGCCCCGCAACTCAGCCGGGCCATTTGTCACGGAACATTGAATCGATCGCTTTTGGCAATAGGTCTTCTGGTTTTGAGATATTATTCAAGCAAGCCACCACCTAAAGGACAAAGGTTGGAACGCCGCACACGAAGGCAAGAATCAGCAGCAGCGCGACCATGGCCGCGCCCGTTGCCGGCCAACGGAAACGGCCGCTCATCCTGGCGTAAAATGCGAGTGCTCCAAGTGCCATGACCGCCGTTTGCACCAGCGGCCCCGGGTGCGCGGCTGTCTGCCGGAACCACATCCACCACGGGCCAACCACTGCCCCATAACCGAGCACGTGGAAGACAGTGTTGACGATGATCCCGAAAATTCCGAGCATCATGATATTCAAGCTGCCCGAGCCCGGACCGTGCTGTGGCATTTGAATGACCATCCAAACCGAGGGTACGAAGGTCGTCAGGGTGATGGAGGTGATCCAAAATAGCCTCCAACCACCCGGCATGCGCACGGCGGTCCGCGCGAGCCATGCCACGGCCACCAGCCAGGGCAGCCAGTTGAAGATTACCTGCCAGCACCTCAACGAAGCATGGAGCGCGGTGGGGTGAGTTCGCTCCAGTATTTCAATGTCCCAGAATCGCGACGCCACCCACGCGGGCAAGAGGCTGATCGCGCAAATCAGCGCCAGCCAGGCCAACCCCGGCAGGACGAGGCCCCCCAGCCACAGATGACGCCCCAGCCACGACCCCCGCGCCAGTTCGCGACCCGCTTTCTTGGCGAGCGCCTCCGGGTTCCCAAGCGCCTCCCACGCCGACTCTTGCGCGACCTCGGGTGCCGCGCCTTTCTCCACGCGCTGCGCCGTATCCTCGCGGACGTGTTCCGTCCATTCCCCCAACAGACGCTTTGCCCGCGGACCCCAAACGCCCTGCCGCCGCAATGCGGCGCGCCACTCGGAAATCATCAATGCTTCACGCATGGCGAACCTCCAATCCGCAAGCGGCGATCGTCTCCGACACCCGCTGCCAGGTGCTCTCGAGCTTCGCGAGCCGCTTTGTGCCCGCGGTCGACAAGCGGTAGTAGCGGCGGGTGCGTCCGCTGACTTCCTGCTGGCGCTCGAGCAGCATCCGTTGCTCTACCAGGCGGTGCAGCACTGGATAAATGCAGCCTTCGCCAAACTCGAACGCGCCGCGCGACCGGCGGTGAATTTCCGAGACCAGTTGATAGCCATACATTTCTTCGTGTGCCAGCAGGCGGAGAATGAGCAACTCCGGCACACCGTCGAGGAGGTGTTCTTTGGTTTTCATGCGTGCACTGATTACATCGCAGCAAAAGGTATGTCAAGCCTTTTAGTATTAGGTATCGGAATTATTTTTGCCCGCCACTTCCAGCAGGACATTTTGCTTCGGCGGTTCGCCAGCCCGGCGGATTCAGACCCAGGTATTTCTCACCGCATCGATGAAAGCGTGGACTGCGGCGGAAACAACCAAATTTCCACTGCGGCGCCAGCACAGGGAAAATGGAATCCCGAGCATCGCGTGGGTGATGGGAAAGGCGATGAGTCCGACACCCACGACCGAGGCGGGGACAATCGGCAGATGCCACCAGCCCCACATCGCGGACAGAAGAAGAGCCGACAGCCACGGCTGCGCATCCTGCGAGTGATGGATATGGGAATCCAGCACTCCGCGAAAGGCGACTTCCTCCATCACAAAGCAAACCGGCAGCAGCACCAAAAACTGACCCACGCCGAATCGCGCCCGCTCGGGAGTGAACGCGAGCGCGTGTTGCTGGCCGAAGGCGGCCAGCAACATCCACCCGCAGCCGAGTACACCCGCCGTGCCGAGGCAAAGCAGCAGCGAGCGCCCGGTCTTCGCGGTAAAGTGCCGCAAGGCAAAGGCCAAACCCACGGCCCCAATCATGCTGGCGAAGAAATACAGCCGCAGCAACCAACCGATTCCCGACCAGAGATGAATCAACTGCCAGACGGGCACGGCCAAAAAGGACAGCGCCATTAAGACGCCGAACAGATCGAGGCGCAGCCTCGCCGTGTCGCGCACCCAGCAACTGCTTAGCGGCTCCCGCCGCACGCAGATTTGGAAGAAAAGGCAGAGCGGAATGCCGAGGAGTAGATAGGCGTAGGGGTCGAGATGAAACAGCCAGCCCATCGCCATCCAACTGGCCACGAAGACCGTAGCCTGCAGAAACCGGATTCTTTGAGTCATGCTGTGGGCCTACCGGCACTTATTTCGGGAGGATTTTCTCCTGAGGTCCCGTGTCGCTGCGGACGCCATTGAAAGCTGAGGTCCGCCAAAGGGACGGATCTGCCTCCGGTACGACTTTGCGAGACGCCCATGGCACAAAAGGGGCCATTAGCGGGCCCTCCGTTTTAGTGTATTTCGTGGTTAACACTTCTGGTGGCGGCTAGCCGCGCTATGCGTTCCGTCGTGTAGGGATTCGGCGGAAGGTGTTCGAGCTTCGCGCCGAGGGCGTCCAGCTTCGGCCGGTAGATCGCCTGCTCCTCGCTGGACAGGACCGGATAGGCGTCCGCCAGCAGACAGAAAGCGTGAAGATAGCCCGGAATCGCTTCCTGCGTCGCTCCCTGCGCCTCGAGAATCTCGGCATCCTGGACGAGCAACTCCGCGAGAATCACCGAACGCGGATAGCGGTTCCCACCGGAATCGCACAGGTGGCTGGCGAGAGCTTCCGGCGAAAGTTGTTTCACGGCCTCCAGAGTTAGTCCGACGGTCTGCCCGCAAGTTGCCTCCAGGTCCTGCCGCGCTTCCTCGATCTGTCCGTTGCGTCGCTTCGCGATGATGGCCGCAAGCATCGCCGCGATCTGCTCGATCAGACGCATAATATAGTCTTGGGTCATGGCGAATGAATGCAGGAAGCCGATCCTCCCGCCACGACAATCCGGCATGTCAGAGGGCGTGTCACCTTCAATTGGACGCCGGCGGCGAAAAATTCGCCCTCGTTCTCGACGTCCAGTGCCACTTCCGGCAATGCGGACAACGCTCGTAGCGCTTTGGACCCATATTGACGGCGAAGAGCGGTGGATCGTACTCCTGGCTGCACTCCGGACAGCGTCTCCGACCAAAAAACAGCCGGCCCGGCGCGAATCGGCCAAAGGCGAAGCAGGACAGCAACGCCAGGGCCGCCAAAAAATAGACCATCAGCCAACCCTCGACGATCCCGACCCGCCAGGCCTTGCTGAAGCCGCCGCTTTTTCCGGTCAGGAGCAGCAAGGGAAAATTGCCCAGCCAATGTGCCGCCGCCGCGCCGGCAAAACCGAGAGGAAAGTTCCGCCGCAATCCCCAAAGCGACAGGGAAACAAAGGCGCTGTGGAAGACACACGTCATCAAGCGTTCTCCGAAATAGCCGCCAAACTGATAGAAAGGCAGCCCTGCGAATTCCGGTGCGCGAGCCACACGCTCCGCCACGAACCACATCTCGCCAATGGCGAAGCCAAGTCCGATGGCCAGCGCGTAGCGCACAAAGTTATCCGTCCGGATGTCCTGGCGGATGGCAGGAATCAGAAGCGGGACGAGCTTGGCCGGCTCTTCCGTGAGCGGCGCATAGCAGGTCTTCAGCCAGTAGTAACCTGCGGAGCCAGTGCCCAAATGAGCGGCCGCCCAGTGGTCGAAAGGAACCCGCACATAATAGAAGGCGGCCGGTTGGAGCGGCAGCACGAGGATCGCCGCCAGCCACAAGAGCCTTTCGTTGACCGGCAGCCGCAGCTTGTGGATCAACGGACCAAAAATCACCATCGCCACGACGGTCGTAATCATCGCGGCGTAGTAGATGCTGGGCACTTTGAGATGAATGTGTTCCATCGCTGGCCGTGGGTCGAGATTCAGCCAAAGGCGACCGGGAGACTGAAAGGTCAATTTACCGGACTCCTTTTAAGGCAGTATATGTTACTGGAGCCGCCTGCCGCCATAATAATGGAGCCAGCGGACGACCCCGCTGAGAGCAACTGCAAGGAAAAGGAAGAAGGCCCCCGCCTCGTCGAGTCGAAGTTCGAGCTGAAGAAACAGGCTAAATCCGACCATGGCCACTTCGACCGGAATCCAGTGGAGTTCCCACTTTAAGAGATTGCGCGTTGTCGGAGTCATATTGATATGTGTGCGTCAGCGTGGTGTAGGTTGTCGATTGGCGTCTGTCTCAGATTTCGCTTTTGCGGGCATCGGTGGTTCAATCGTCTGCCGCAGGCCTTCGCTCAGGCGTTTCTCCTTCGCGGCTTCGAGCATCTTTGTGGCAATGGCGTCGCCCTGTCCCGAGTCCACGAACTGCTGCACCCATTTTTCGGCGTCCTCGTATTTGCCTTCGATCAAGTAGAGCCGCGCGAGCCCAAACCAGGCCGCGGATGCTCCCTGCTGCGCCGCTGCTTTCAGCAGCGGAGGCTCGGCCTTTTCATACTCTCGTTGCGACAGATAAATCTGCCCCAGCCCGTTGAGCGCTCCGGCGTGGTTGGGCTCCAGCGAGATCACCTTTTGGAAGGCCTCCTCGGCTGCCCCGGTTTTGCCGGAATTGAAGCTGGCCCAGCCAAGACCGTTCCACGCGTTGGCGTCACTCGGCGCGAGCCGGACGGCCTCGCTGAATTTTGCCTCCGCCTCAGAAAGCTGCCCCGACTGCCATAACTGCCAGCCTTGCGCCGAGAGCCGTGCGGCATTCTCTGGGTTGGTTGTGGTGTTCGCAGATGAGTCACCCGCGGCCTCACGAACGGCGCCCTCTTTGGCTGCGCGCGGTGTCGGGGATGCGTCCGGACGTTGCAACGCGCGGCGTTGGGTTTCCAGGCTCTCGGGGGATACCACTTGGTAGCGCAGTCTCATGCCATCTCGCATTTGATCGTCTGGATTGGGGACCACAACCTCGCCGGGCGCCAGACCATCGGTGATTTCATAGCGTTCCCGGTCACGAACACCAACGGTCACGCGGCGGGCGCTGGTCCGACCCTCGGCGTCGATCACATGGACGACCGCTCCATTCGTCGAAAACTGCAGCGCGCTTGCCGGAACGAGAGTCACTCCGGCTTTCGTCTCCGCCAGCAAATGGACGAGGACCGATAGGTTCGGATACAATAGCGCATCCGCTTTGGGCTGCACCACGGCCTTGCACGGCAGGGTGCCGGTCGCAGCATCGATCTGGTTATCGACGGATGTCAGAAATCCCGTGGCGAGAAGCTTTTCAGGGGAACTGGGGTCGTAGGCCTCGACGGACAGTTGTTGTTTGGCATCGAGCTTTTTCACCACCGTCTGGACGTAATTTTCGGGGATCGCAAAGAGCAGCGTGACCCACGCGTCCTGCAGCCCGGCCGGCGTTGGTGGCGGCTGATTGTCTTTCGGCGGACTTGGCGATGCCAACACTCGTCGTCTTGGTGGTATCACCGTGCCCACCTGGTAGAGCCAGACGCCGATATCTCCCCGGTACGCCTGTACCGCCATCACCGGCTTCGGCTCAGGCGTTGCCGTGGGACGCGGCAGGGGACTTCCAAGCTGCCCGAGGCGGTCCCACTCGATGACCGGCATTAACCGGCGGGCCAGTGTGAGTTGATAGGCGTCCGTTTCGGACTTTCCCGCGGGGATCACTCGCAAGGCCAGCGGCGACCCAGGCTGGCCGCGTGTTCCGAAGCCACATTCGCGCGCGGACCGGCCCGCGACGGGGTGCATCGAGTTTTCACTGTCACCGAAACTGATGATCTCGTCACCGGGTTGAAGCCGGCCGTCTTCACTCGCCGGGGTATTCGGGACGGTCGAGGAAATCAGCAGGTGCCCGTTGTTTTCGGCGAGCACGATGCCGATGCCAAAATCGCCGGAGTTCCCGGAGACGGGTGAAGAAATCAGCGAAGTCCCTCGCCAGTAAACGCTGATCACTTTGCCGACCACGCGCGATCGCGGCAGCGTTTCGTCCAGTTCGCCATGGCGGTTCACCGTAATGTCATTCCCGTCGGCGCGAACCACGCGGCCGACCGAGACGCCGCCCTGTTGGTAGGCGATGTCTCCCAGGCCCTCCTCCCGGTATGCCACTAGATCTCCCGGTGCAAAGGAACGGGAAATCTTCCGGACCAGGATGCGACTGCCGAGCGGAATCTCCGGCGCGGCGCCGCGCCCAATCACCACATAATACTGGCCCACCAGCAACACGGGCGCCGCAATAGCGATCGCCACCACCAGGAGCACTGCGAACCATTGCCGGCGCCAGTAGCTGCTCGTGCCCGGCGGGCCGGCGGGTTCGGACCGGCTGGTGACGCGTTCGACCAGGCTGGCCACGATGAGAAACGCGAACAGCCAGAGGAATGGCAGAATCGCTTCCCAACAAGGGATGCAACCGAGGAACCCGAGGAATCCCGGCAGCGAAAGGACCAGCCACCGCTGGCTCCAGCGGTGACGGAACCCGATCGTGTGAAAGAACCGCTGCGCCGCGTTCATCGGGCCGGCTTCGCCTTGAATTCCGGCCGCTGGCTTTGCGGCCCCAGCGGCGCTGATTCGCGGGCCACGTTTCGTCCCATGCTCCGCTTCCGCCAGTCGCATGAGGAGAGTGATGATCCACATCATCAGCACGAGAAGAAATGCCGTCACCAAAACCAGCAACGGACCCGATGGCAGGCGCGGTGGGGACACACTATTCGCCTTTAGGACCAGGGCATGGATTCCGCCAAAAAAGGCCGTTTCCAGGCTGCCCAGCCAAAGTAGCCGGCGGAGCAGGAGCAGGGCCGTTTCCGTGCGGCGTTCGGGCGCCAGCCAGTAGTCGCGGCGCGGAATATTGATCAAGAATGGGAACCACTTTACCCCTTGAGCAAGCAGGCAGAACAGGGCGACGAAAACCAACGGAATGGCGCCGGTGACCAGCAGGTAAGTCGAATGGTTCATCCAGCCGTTGGGCGTGCCGTCGATATCGAAATGAACGGCAGGTCTCTCCGGCAACTGCGCCGCCGTTGCCGCCAAATAGCAGACGTTGGCCAGGCAGACGGCCGCGAAGACCAGCGCGGGAGGGAGGAGCGACGGTTGCGCGCCGGCCGATGGAGACTGTCGCGCGGAGCGAGAGAGGTCCGCGATGGTCTCCAGGTGTGTGCGCATTTCCGCGGCAGTCTGGTAGCGCATCTCCGGCGCTTTCTCCAGGGCGCGCAGTACGATTTCGTCAATCCGCACATCGACCTGCACCCGCCTCGAAGGCGGCTCGATCTTGTCCGCCGGCCGCTCCCCGGTGAGCATCTCGTACAGCACAACGCCGAGGCTGTAGATATCCGCGCGATGGTCGGCGCGCTGATGTTCCTTCTGCTCGGGCGCCATGTACTGCGGCGTGCCGGCCGGCTGCGAGTCGGCCAAGCCAGCGTTGGAATTATCACCCAGCATCTTCGCGATGCCGAAGTCGGCGATCTTCACCCGGCCCTCCTTGTCGAGGAGCAGATTCTCGGGCTTGATGTCGCGATGCACAATGCCGTGCTCGTGCGCGTACTGCAGCGCCTCGCAGACCGGCGGCACCACCGCCAGCGCCTGCTCCGGCGTGAAGCGTTTGGCATTCAGGGCCTGGCGCAGATTCACGCCATCGACATACTCCATGAGCAGGAAATAGAACCCGCCCGCCCGGCCGAAATCGTAGACCGTGACGATGTGCGGATGATTCATCGCGGCGAGGGCGTGCGCTTCCCGGGTGAAGCGCTTCGCAAATTCGCCATCCTGCGCCCGCTCCGGCGCGAGCAGCTTGAGCGCGGCCAGCCGGTTCAGCGATTTCTGGCGGGTCTTGTAGACCACGCCCATCCCGCCGCGTCCGAGGCACTCCAGGATTTCGAGCTGCGGGAAATGCGGCGCCAGTTCGTCCGGCGGCACTGGCGGAGCCGGCGCGGCTTTCGGCTCTTCCGGCAGTTCGGTTTCCGGCCCAAACTGCAGCGCCGCGAGACAGCGCGGGCACAAACCTTCGGGCGCATCGGCCGGCAGCGGCGCGCCGCAGCGGGGACAAGGGGCGGGAGGGGTCGAATCGTTCATCGTTCCTTCCAATAAGATTCCCGAATTGCTTGTTACATGCGCCCCAGCACTTCGATGACGTATCGCACCTCGGCATCGACATCTTCCGCGTTTGAGACCGTATCGGCCACCGTCGCACGAAAGACTTCGCGAAAACGCTTCCGCAGGCGATGGACAGCGACCCGGGCTGCTCCCTCACTCGCCCCGATTTCGCCCGCGATCTCCGCGTACGGGATCGCCCCGCGCTCCGCGGTGAGATATTTCTTGAGCCGGTCAAAATCCTGCCCGCGGCCATCCCCTTCATACTCCGCGCGCAATCGCGCCATGGCCTGGTCCAGGAGCGTCAAGGCCCAGCGGCGTTCGTAGAGATGGTCGGCGGACAAGGCCGGGCTCGGATCAGCCAGGTACCGTTCCTCGGCCAGATCGGTGTCCAGCGGCACCAGCGCCTGTCCCCCGCCGCGTTTCGCCGACCGGCTCTTGTCCCACTCATTCGCCAGGAAACGCTTCAGGGCCATGATGAGGAACGTCCGAAAGCGCCCGCGCTTACGCTCCACCGCCCCCAGCCAATTTTTCTCCAGCAGGCGCGCGAAGAATTCCTGGGTGAGATCCTGGGCATCGTGGGGCGAATTCCCGAGCCGCCGGACGAATGCATACAGCGGATGCCAGTAGCCCTGGCACAGGCTCTGCAGCGCCGCCTCCGACTCCGGCGAACCTTTGTCCCGGGCGGTCATGACCACCGACCACCGCGTCGTCACGAAACGCCCGGGCGACGAATCCGCGAAATCCCGCGGTTCGGGAGGTGAAGTGGTTGGCGGATCGCCCATGGCTTATCCAAGAGATAAGCGACGGCGATTGGTTGTTACCGGCCGCGTTCGCTCGCCCAGCGGAATCGCGCACCTCAAGACGCAAGGCATTGGATTACCTCCATGGAACGACCTTCAAACCTCCAACCCTCCTGAATTCATCCACGTTGCCGGTCACCACGGCGGCGCCAAGGCTGCGAGCATGGGCGGCGATCAAGAGATCGAGGGGTCCAATGAGGGTCCCCTTCTTTTCGAGTTCCACACGTATTACTCCATAATCGCCGACTGCCGAAGGCTCGAACGCAACGACCGAAAAACACGCCAGCAGGCCGTCCACAGCGCGGCGCTGTTCGCGAGGGCGCGCGGAGCGATGGACACCAACCTCGAGCTCCGCAGCCGTGATTACCGACACGATGCAGGTTTCGCTCGGAGGCAGAGTGGTCGTCGCGGAGCGTCCCCGGAGGAGCGAAACGCAAACAGACGTATCCAGCAGATGAAGCATGCCGCTCAGTCGAGGTTCAGGTCCCGTTTCTGCTGTTCCTTTGGTTTCTCAATGTCCGGGAAATCCGCGCCCTGCGGGAAATTCTCCCGCATGTAGCGGGCGACATCGTTCAGCGTTTTGAGTTTGGGCCTGCGCTTGGGCTTGAGGACGACCTCATCGCCGCGTTTCTCGATGACGACTTCCGTGCCTTCGAAACGAAATGCCTTCGGAAGCCGGACCGCCTGACTGCCGCCATGCTGGAAGAGTTTCGCTGTGGTCATAGATACATTCTGTAGCTATATTCAGACGCCCTGTCAATGCGTAAAAGACCGCTCATTAAGGAATCCGGCAGCTTCCGCCGCCGTGTTTGGCATAATATTTCTGGTGATATTCCTCGGCGGCATAGAACGGCCCGGCGAGGAGGATTTCGGTGGTGATCGGTCCGTCGAGCTTGCCGCTCTTCGCCAGTCGCGCCGCGGAGGCCCAGGCCGTGGCTTCCTGTTCCGGCGTGGTGAAGTAAATCGCGGAACGATATTGGCTGCCGATGTCCGGTCCCTGGCGATGGCCGGTGGTTGGATCGTGGCTCTCCCAAAAAGCCGCGAGCAGCGCGCCGAAGCCAAGCTGCGCGGGATCGTATTCCACCTCCACCACTTCCGCATGACCGGTGGTGTGCGAACAGACGTTCTCGTAGGTCGGGTTCCTGGTGATGCCACCCGCATAGCCCACGCGCGTAGCGGTCACGCCCTTCACCTGGTCGAACGCCGCCTGGACACCCCAGAAGCAACCCGCGCCGAAGAGCACTTTCTCGCGTGCGGCCTTCACGCTGTCCTCGCGAAAATTCAGCGCCCCGGAATTGATGCAATAGCGCAACCCGCTTGGCGCCGGACCATCCTCGAAGACATGCCCCAGATGCGAGTCGCACCGCACGCAGTGAATCTCCGTGCGGACCATCGCAAAGCTGCGATCGCTGGTGCTGCCGATATTCTCCGCTCCCACCGGCTGAAAGAAGCTCGGCCAGCCCGTGCCCGAATCGAATTTCGCGTCCGAGCGAAAGAGCGGCAAGCCGCAGCCGATGCAGGTGTACAGGCCGGTTTTGTGGTTGTCGTGAAAGATGCCGCAAAAGGCCCGCTCGGTGCCGTGCGTGCGGGTGATGCGGAATTGGTCATCGGTGAGCTGCGCGCGCCAGGCGGCGTCGGACTTGACGATTTTCGGCACGGAAATCGGCGCGGTCAGAGCGCCCGATTCCTCCAGGAGCCGGACAGAGACGGAAGAAGGAGAGCGAGTGAGATCAGTATCGGTATTCATAAACGGCAAATCTTTTCGGGAACGAAGATAGTTCGCGGCAACGGCCAGGCCGGCGCCGCCGAGCAGTGTAGCGAAGAAAGTGCGCTTGGTCATGTTGGAGGAACGAGCGGGAGTCGCGGTTGATTGCGGCGGCAGGGTGCGGTGAAAGCTGAAACTTGGGACCTGAAAGCTGAAACCTATCGGCGGAGGGGCGCTCTGGGGCCAGTGCGCCCTACCTGGGGGTGTGACGATTGGGGCGGCGGATCGAGTCAGCCTCTCGGAGATTGGAGATCGGGAAAGGCGGATGGGGGGTAGGCAGGGCGGTGGCGGTGGCAGTTGATCTACCCCTCCCGATCGCTGATGGCGGCTTGGGCGCGGAGGAGGTCGTGCAGGGTGACGACGGCGAGGGGGCGGCCGCCGTCGGTGTCGGTGTCGGTGATGACGATGAGGCCGCACACCGATTCGATGAGCAGCATCTGGCACTCGCGGATGGTCTGGCTCGGAAGGGCGGTGACGGCGGGGACGAGGCTGACGGGACGGTGATCGGCCTGGGCTTGCTCGAAGTCGGTACGGAGGAGGATGCCGTCGAGAGTCCCGTGCTGCGCGACGGGATAGCGTTGGTAGGGCGATTTGGACAGGAGGTCGGCCAGGGGGCCGGGCTCGAGGGTGGTGAGGATGACTGGTTGGAAATGGGCGATGGCGGAGATGGGCAGATTTTGCCAGCTCCGCAAATCGCGCGGCGGCACGACGTGGGCCATGTCGTGGCCATCCTGGGTGAGCACGGCTTCGTAAAAGTTCTCGCGGTTGAAGCGGCGCGCGACCAACTGGCTGACGAGCGCGGCGATCATGAGTCCGGGGACGAGGGCAAACTGATGGGTCATTTCGAAGATAATGAGGACGCCGGTGACGGGCGCCTGGACGACGCCGCCGAGACAGGCGCTCATGCCGCCGACGGCGAGCAGGACGCGATCGGATTCGTTCAGGGCGACGAAATGATTGCTGAGTCCGGCCACGGCGACGCCGCACATGCCGCCGAAAAAGAGGTGCGGGGAAAAGATTCCGCCGGCACCGCCGAGACCGTAGCAGGCGATGGTGGCGATGAGCTTGGCGACGAGCAGGACGGCGGCGACTTTCCAGAGGAGGCCTTGCCGGAGGGCAACGGAAAGGTCGTCATAGCCGAGGCCGAAGACGCCGAGACGTCCGGTGCGGGCATAGACGGCCATGCCCAGGGCCCAGGTGAGCCAACCGGCGAGCAAGGGCCGCCACATGGGTGGGAGCCAGCGCCACTGACGGGAGCGGGCGCGCAAGGCCAGGGTGCTCCGCTGAAAGACGACGCCGGCCAGGGCGGCCAGGGCGGCGGTAAAGGGCATGAGCACGTAGGCGTGCCAGGTGGGTTCGTCGATGCGCGGGAGGTCGAAGGCGGGCTGGGCGCCGAGGAAGGCGTGGACGACGAACGCGCCAATGACGGAGGCGAGCAGGACCGGACCGAGGAGGCGGCTGTTGAGATCTTCGAGAATCTCCTCGAGGACGAAGGCCACGGCGGCCAGGGGCGCGTTGAAGGCCGCGGCGAGGCCCGCGGCGGCGCCGGCAGCGGCCGCGGCGCGTTTGTTCTGCTTGGCCACGCCGAACAATCCGGCGAGGACGGACGCGGCGGTGCCGCCGAGTTGGACGCTGGGACCTTCCCGTCCGAGGCTATGTCCGCCGCCGATGCTGAGGGAACTGGCGACGAATTTGATGACGGCGATGTATCCCGGCGAATGGCCGAAATCCTTCCAAAAGGCCAGCTTGAGCTGCGGGATGCCGCTGCCGGCTGCTTGCGGGCAAAAGCGGGTGAGCAACCATCCGGAGATGATGGAAACCGCGGTGATGACCGCGAGGCTGATCCACGGGAAGGCGTGGGGGGCGACCTGGAGGGGATAGAGAAAGCTCAGGCGATAGATCCAAGTGATGGTCATCTGGAAAGCCACGGCGATCAGGCTGGCGACCGCTCCGTACAAGGAAATGAGGAGGACGAAGCGGCTTCGCTCGGGCAGACGGTGGAGCGCGGCGGTGAGACGATTCAGCACGGGAGGAGAATGCGGGACGGTGGGGAAAAACCAAGAGCCAAGAGCCAGGAGCCGGGTGCCAGGAGCGGATATTGAGAAATTTAAGTGCTTAGTTCTCAGTGCTCAGTGCTCAGTGGGCGCAATCCGAGGCGAAGTCGGAACCAGGATTGGGTCCACGAAAAACACGGAAAACACGAAAAAAACTGGTAACGCGTGGTCTAAAGGTCTTCGCAGCCAGTATCGAATTCTTACCGCGAATGGACGCGAATCAGCGCGAATAGAGGAGATGGGACGGTGGTTTGCCCCTCCCGCGATTGCGGGACCGTGGGCGTCTCGGAGACGCGGCTTTGGTCTCTGAGATTTTCCGGAGATTCGCGTCCATTGGCGTTTATTCGCGGTTTCCTTTGGTTGCGATTTCGCGGTGGTGTGGGAATCTCGGGGTTCTCATGAGCGTACCTAAAATCGTGGCCTTTGCCGGTAGTCTTCGGGCCGGGTCCTATAATAAGAAGCTTCTCGCGATCGCGGTGGACGCCGCGCGGGCGGCTGGGGCGGAGGTAACGGTCGTCGACTTGCGGGAACTGGCGTTGCCGCTGTTCGATCAGGACATCGAGGACACCAGCGGGTTGCCGGAAGGGGCGAAGCGTTTCAAGGCGCTGCTGCGCGGCAGTGATGGGATGCTGATTGCCGCGCCGGAATACAACAGCGCCATTACCGCGGCGCTGAAGAACGCGATCGACTGGGCCTCGCGTGCGGAGACGGATGATGAACCCTCGCTGGTCGCTTTTCGCGGGAAAGCCGCCGCGCTCCTGTCGGCCTCGCCGGGGGCGCTGGGTGGACTACGCGGTTTGGCGACGGTGCGCTCGATTCTTGGAAACATCGGGGTCCATGTGCTGCCGGATCAGGTTTGCATCACGGTCGCGCATGAGGCGTTTGATGAAGCGGGGAAGCTCAAGGATGAGCGGAAGGCGAAGCAGGTGGCGAGGCTGGCGCAGGGGTTGGTGGAGTTTGCTGCGAAAATCAGGGGGTGAAGGGGGCGGGTTTACCGCGGAGGGGAGGGCAAATGACGAATGACGAATGACGAATGACGAATGACGAATGAAGCGGCTGATGGCGATCAGGGCGAGGGGGAGGGCTGCGGACGGAGGGCGGAGGGGCCGCAAAGCCGATCCTGTAGGCGCGAATGCGGGGACGCCCGAATGGGTGGCGGCGGCAGCAGCCAGCAATTTCACTTCGGCATGTCCTTGGGAGCGAAGCTGTGCTTCGCATGGAGGGGGGAAGCCCCGTCGCCCACCTCAGGAGCACGCCCTCCGTGCGAAGCGAAGCTTCGCTCCGCAGTGCGTTCCGAAGCGCAGCTTCGGAACGAGGGCGCTGAATGACGAATGACGAAGGAAGCGGCTGGTGGCGGTCAGGGTGAGGGAGAGGGCAGCGGAGGGAGGGCGGAGAGGCCGCAAAGCACTCGGCTTCCAACATCTCCCTCGACGACCTCGGGACGGCTCCGCCGCAACCAGAATGGGGTCCACGAAAAACACGGAAGACACGAAAAAGGGGAGCCTGGGTAGAAATTTGACCGCGAATGGACGCGAATGGATTGGGAGATCGGGGGTTTGCCCCCATTGCGACTTGGGCGTCTCGCTGGGTCTCGGCTTCCAACACACGACACCCGCCTGCATCGCTACGTCCCGCAGTCGCGGGATTGCGGGCAGGTCCAATGGGCTCCGCGGCGACCGCGAAGCCTCAGACGGTTTTCGGCGAGGGCGCCGAAAATCCCGCAGTCGCGGGACGGGGCGCGTGCGCTCCCGATCAATATCGCGTCTCTACCGGGTTAGATTTCCGAGTAGGGTTCGGGGGTGAGGATTTTGTTGGTGATGCGCGAGACGATTTCCTTGTCGGCATACTCCGGGACGGCTTTGAGCTTTTTCCATTCGTCGTCGCCGCCAAAGCGTTTCCAGGCGGCAGCCCGCGCCGGGTCGTCCGGAAAGACGAGCATGTAGGTCAGATTCGGCATGTTTGATCCGACGAGGGTTTCGCCGAAAAAGACCGGGGTGAGACCGACGCGTAGAAAAATGGGCATCTCGTGCTCGTTAAACATTTCGATCTTCTTGTTCGCGGCCCGTTCGTTGTGGCTCTCGTAGATGCGCAGGTTGAGAATCCGGGCCTGGCTGGTGTCGGGCTTTTGCAATTTGGGCATGGCCGCAATGGCGAGATGCAGGGAGCTTTCGATGCGCTCGTAAACCGGGTCGGTCGGTTTGGCGGCCAGATAGGTTGCGCCGGCTTTCTGGTATTCGTCGTCGGCGGCGAGGCGGTCGGGCAGGCTGGCGATCTGGTCGGCATTTTGCAGGACCATGAGGACATAGACCGCCGAGCGATCGGGAGGCAGGTTTTCGGTGAAGACGCCGACCGGGCCGATGCCCAAGCGATGCAGCGCCGGGATGAAGGCCTTGCCGAGGTACTCGTCGAGCACGGGCTTGTTGGTGGTCTTGAGGGTGTAAATGCGGAAGGCGTAGATGTCGCGGCCCTTCAGAGAGGCGTCGGCAGCTATGGTGTGCTCGCTCAAGACGCCGGCACTGAGGCCGGCGAGAGCTGTTCTTTGGAGAAAGTCGCGTCGTTTCATGGGAGGAGGTGGAAGGTGGGTTGGAGTGCGAGATTGTTGGGAGAAAGCCGGGCGGGGATGGTTGGATTAATGTGGATGGGCGGGGCGCTTCGATGCAAGCACGGTGTCGGGATTGGAGGATGGGGATTGAAAACGGGGTGGTGGTCATTGCCGCGGAGGTTTGGCAGTGGCGCGCGTTTGGACTTCTCATCCCTTCGACAGGCTCAGGGCAGGCTGAGCTCGGAGATCGCGATCCACCGAAGTTGGGGAGGCTTGTTGTGCCCCGTCTGGGGCTGGATCGATCCCGCGTGCATTTCGTGGGAATCCGACGCTAGTTTCGTGAGTTCCAAA
>Ga0302325_10002056_pt1 | contig 49679 bp, 29 predicted proteins | sample Palsa_T0_2_FD_201948 | JGI IMG/M metagenome (GOLD analysis project Ga0302325, IMG submission 201948) | Peat permafrost microbial communities from Stordalen Mire near Abisko, Sweden - Palsa_T0_2 | ecosystem: Environmental > Terrestrial > Soil > Palsa > Peat permafrost | place: Sweden: Abisko...
GAAGGGGCGCCTGGAAGACGCGGACGCAGATCTCTCCTTCACGGGTGAATTTGACGGCGTTGCCCACGATATTGATCAGGATCTGTCTGAGTCGCTGGCCGTCGGTGAGGATTCGGGCGGGCACGTCTTCTTCGATCTGGGTGTGGAGGAGGATGCCGGCGTTGAGGGTCCTGGCGGAGAAGATCTCGAGTACGCCTTCCACGCAGGCGCGTAAGTCGATGGATCGTTCTTCGAGGTCGATCTTTCCGGACTCCATGGCGGAGAAATCAAGGATATTATTAATAACTGTCAGGAGGGTATCTCCGCAGCTTCTGATGGTATCTATGTAACCGCGTTGTTCTTTATTAAGGGCAGTGGTGTCGAGGAGGGAGGTCATGCCCATTATTCCGTTCATGGGGGTGCGGATCTCGTGGGACATATTGGTAAGGAAGAAGCTTTTGGCCCGGAGGGCTTCGTCGGTGAGGCGGGCCTGTTGATCTGCTTGCAGGCGGAGTTGGGCCGCGCGAGCCTTGAGGCGGCGGATCGTCAGCAGACAGCTGATCAAAACGGCGGCTCCCGCACCAATGGTGATCCCTGCGGCTATATCCATGAGGGAATGCCCGGTGTGGGGGAAGAGAAATAGGTAGGCCAAAAGTGTTGTTTTAAGGGGTATGGACAACATCGGCTAAGGTTTCAGAGCTTTAACAATCAATATCATACAACACTGACTCCGAAAGTTAACGGGAAGTGGGTAGTAATATTTTTTAGCTTGCGCTCTTTTTTGGTTGGGATAAGGGTTTTTTCTTAGTTACGAGTCCGTCAAAGAGCACTAAAACTGGCGGTTAGGGGTAAATGGCGGAGCCTGGCGGATGACGGGTGGCTGGCTTGGGGCGAGCGTGGCCGGGACGGGAGATCAGGGTAAGGTGACGTCTTCGCCCCATATATATTTGTCGAACCATTGCCAGTTGTGCCAAATGGCGGCCAGCCGTTCCTTTGGTTTCGTGATGCCGTGGCCGAATCCTTTATAAACGATGAGGCGCGAAGGGATGTGACGATCCTGGAGGCCGCGATAGAGTTCATAGGCATCGGAGATGGGTACGCGATGGTCCAGTTCGCCGTGTTGGATGAGGGTTGGGGTGCGGGCGAGGTTAATTGTTGTGATAGGGGAGGTTTTTTCGTAGATGGCTTTATCCTCCCAGGGTGTTGCTTTGAGGTATTCGCGTGTGAAGGGGGTGATGTCGGTGGACACATAGTAGGTTGCCCAGTCGGAGATGCCTGCGCCGACGGAGATGGCTTTGAAGATGGTTGTGTGGGTCGTCAGGAAAGCGGAGATATAGCCGCCCTGGCTCCAGCCCATGCAGCCCATGCGGGTGGTGTCGATGATCCCTTTTTTATTCAGATAGTCGATGCCGCTGAGGACGTCCCACATATCGCCGACGCCCAGGTTACGAACGTTGAGACTGCGGAATTTTTCTCCGTAGCCGGCGGACCCCCGATAGTTGACGCGGAGCACGAGGGCTCCTTTTTCGCACCATTGCATGATGGGGTACACGTAGGTTGGGGTGGGCTCCGGGCGATCGACGCCAGTGGGGCCGCCGTGGATGACTACCAGCAGCGGGTATTTCTTTTTTTCATCATAATTGGCGGGTTTGAGCAGGATGCCTTCGATGGCGGCGCCATCCCTGCTTTTCCATTGGATGACCTCATTGACGGGCAGGGGCCAGCCTTTTAGCTGGTCGGTGAGGTGGGTGAGCTGGCCGGCGGGGCCATAGATCTCGTTCAGGCCGTTGTATTGCCGGCCGGTAAAGGCCATCTGGCGACCATCTTTTGTGAAGCTGACGGCGGCAACGATGTCGACGGAGAGGTTGACGGGATCGATCTTGTCTGATGCCGGGTCGATGTGGAAAAGGGCATTTTTGGTGTGCTGGGAAGCGGTGAAAAAAATTCCTTTTGGGTTCCAGTCGACGACGGATTTGTTTTCGTCGAAAGCTGCTGCGATCTCTTTGGATGCCGGAGCGGAGGAGACCGGGCTGATGAAGAGCCGGTTGTTCCGGTAGAATTCGGATATAGTATCGGTGACTGAGCTACTATAAAGCAAGCTGCCGCCGTCCGGGCTCCAGGCGATCAACTGGTCGCCGGCTGGGTCGGCGACGGTCATTCTTATCTTTTGCGACGGGAGGTCGAGTACATCGATGGCCGCGTGGATAGATGAGGGGATGAAGGGGTCGGGCTGCCGGTTGTAGGCGATGGCCCGGCTGTCCGGGCTCCAGACGAAGTTTGTGATGGTAAAGTTGCCTGTTGTCAGGCAGGTCGGGACGGGAAAGGCGGCGGAATCAGGCTGTCGGAGGGGATCGGCAAGCGAGTCGAGAGAGAAACGGATCAGCCACAGGTGGGCAAGTTTGTAATCATTTCCTTCTTCGCCGAAGGCGCCATAGTGGTCTTTGATCGATTTGGCGGTTTTGCTTTCGGTATCATTTCGAATGAAGGCGATCTGATGGCTATCGGGGCTCCACTCGAAATTGCTGATGTTGTCATCTTCTTTGGTCAGCGGAAAGGCTTCTCCGCCCTGGGTGGAGATAAGATAGATCTGGGTTTTATCGCCTCTGTCGCTGAGAAACGCGATCCACTTGCTGTCGGGGCTCCATTTTGGCGAGGTGCTGCTCCCTTTTTGGTTATGGGTAAGTTGGATGGGGGATTGGCCCTGATGAGACAGCCATATCTCCACGTCATAATCATTGGCTTTCCAGTCAGTGGAAGTGACAGTATAAGCAATATTGGCACCATCGGGAGACAGCACGACAGTGCCGGTTTGGCGTACACTAAGCCATTTTTCGAAGGATATGGAAGGCTGGCTCGGAGCGGCCGGTGTTTGGGCGGAGGCTATCATGGCTTGCAGGAGCAGGGCGGGCAGCAGAAGATATTTAATCATAAGTAGTTACAAGATTGAGGGGTGATCTTAACATTTCTTTACGTTATGCGTTGGTAAATGCAATGTTATAGATAAGTTATAACGACAATATCGGCTTTACTCTCGTCTGGTTTTTGCGTCTATAATATAGTAAAACAGTCAAACATCAAGATATGAAAACGACTATTCAGAAAAACAGAAAAAGCGGAACGACGATGAAGGTTGGAAAAAGGCTTTTCATCTTATTGTTCTCGCTTGGCCTCGCCTTTGGTGCTTCGGCCCAGCGGTTTGGAGGCGGTCATGGAGTTGCCTTTGGTGGCCACGGTGGATATTATGGCGGGGGTTATTATCCGAGGACCTATGTAGGGGTCGGGCTTGGATTTGGGTATCCCTTTGGCTATTATCCTTATGGCTGGTATGGCCCCTGGGGTTATCCTTATGCCTATCCTCCCTATTACTATGGTTATGGCGCTATGCCTACGCAGTTAGAACTGCAGATCAAGGATATCAAAAATGATTATGATCAGCAGATCAAGGACGTTCGGCATGACAAGGCGCTTACTCATAGTGAAAAGCGGCAGAAGGTCGACCAGTTGAAGGTAGACCGGGACAATGCGGTGGTACAGGCAAGGCATGATTATTTTAATCGTTCCAGGCAGTATTATCAGCAGCAGCAGGGTAATGGCAACCAGAACCAGCCCAATCAGCCAACTCAGCCGGCTCAGCCGGCTCAGCCGAAGAGCGGATCTTCCAGCAATGAAGGTCCGGAGTATCAGGACCAGGGAACTAATGCCTCCAAATAATACGGGTTCAAAATAATACGGGTTTTATAACCAATCAAAAGCCATCCTTCGGGGTGGCTTTTGTAATTTAGGGGATGGGAAATTTTTCTGATAAGGTTGTTTGGATCACGGGGGCGTCCTCGGGGATAGGTGAGGCGTTGGCTTATGCGTTTTCTGCTGCGGGGGCGCGGGTGTTGTTATCCAGCAGGCGTACTGAGGAGTTAGAGCGGGTGAGGCAGGCATGTGCCCATCCGGGTGAGGCGCGGGTATTGCCGATGGACCTGCTGGATATCGGTTCTTTTGGAGTGCGGGTAGCCGAGGCCATCGGGGCATTTGGGCAGGTCGACATCATGATCCACAATGGAGGGGTTACGCAGCGGTCGTTGGTGATCGAGACGGAGTTGCCGGTGCACCGGCAGGTGATGGAGCTCAATTATTTTAGTTATGTCGCATTGACGCGGGCCTTGTTGCCGCATTTTTTGGAGCGGAAGACAGGGCATTTTGTGGTCATGAGCAGTGTGATGGGCAAGATCGGGACGCCGTTGCGGTCGGCTTATGCTGCGTCGAAGCATGCGTTGCATGGTTTCTTTGATTGTCTGCGGGCGGAGGTGTCGGTGATGAATGTGGGGGTGACGATCTTCACGCCGGGTTATATCCGGACGAATATATCGCAAAATGCGCTGACGAAGGATGGGACGCCGTTGGGTACGGCTTCGGAGAATATAGAAAAGGGTTTTCCTGCGGACAAGGCTGCGGCGCAGATGCTGCGGGGCATCGAGCGTGGGGTGTATGAGGCTTATATCGGGAAAAGCGGTGGCGAGGAGCGGCTTGCGTTATGGGTGAACCGATGGGCGCCGGGCGTGATGGTGCGGATGGCGAGCAAGCGGCCGCCTAAGTGATGGTATTTAGGGCATAAAGGATGATATTGACGCCGAATTTTGTGTTGTCTTCCGCCAGGAAGCGTTTGTTGCGAAAGTCATAATCCCATTCACAACCATAGTCTTTATTGCTATAGAGCACGCCGATGCGGCCATTGATGATAATGGCTTTCAGGTAGTCGTGTACCAGGTCATCGCCCCAGCCGTTGAGCTCGAAAGTGGTGTTTGGCGGCCCTTTTTCGAAGTGGAAGAAGGAGTTATAGACGGGATGATCGTTGGGGATCTTTTTGAGACTTCCGGGGCCGAAGAGCGTGGTCATCTGGGTTTCGAAGGACTTTGCGAAAAGCCCGTCGATATCGTGGTTGCAGTCGTCGGCGAAGACGAAGCCGCCGTTTTGAACGTAGTTGCGGAAGTTGGTGCTTTCCTGGGTGTTGAATTGAACGAGTTTATGGCCGCTGATATAGGCAAAGGGGTAGTGAAAGACCTCCGGGCTGTCGAGATCGAGGACCTTTTCCTGGGGGTTGACGGGTATGGTAGTGTATTCGATGAGGGAATTCAGCAAATTGGAGGGCATGCGCTGGTCGGTATCCCAATCACCGGACTTATAGCGAAGGCGCATGAATGTAAACTTGTTGTCGAAGGAGGTGTTCACCGTTCCTGTAATTTTTTTAAAGTTGCTGTTTTTATCTTTAATTTCCTTGTTCGGCATGATAAAAAATTACCTGACAACTGCATTCCGCAATTTGTTGCGGCATAAGGGTGCCAGCCTGGTCAAGTTGGCGGGCCTTTCGATGGGTATGTGCTGCTGTGTCCTGATCCTGGTTTATCTGACCGATGAACTGAGTTATAACAAATTCAACACGCATTATAGGGACATCTATCGCGTCAATTATATCAAGGATGGCGATGGACAATTTCGGAAGTCGGCGGGAACGCCGAGTCCGGGAGGGCCGGCTATTGCAAGCGATATTCCGCAGGTGGCGGCGGTGGCCCGGTTGTATACGCGGGGTGGGATCCTGGCTACGAGCGGGGGAAATGAGTTGAAGCGCTTTGATGAGACCAATATCAATTTTGCCGACAATGCGTTGTTCGGCATCTTTACGATGCATTGGAAGGAGGGGAGGGCGGCAGACGCTTTAGCGGCGCCGAATACGGTTGTGCTGACGACTGCGATGGCGCGAAAATATTTTGGGGACGGGCCAGTGCTGGGTAAGTCGTTGTTGTATGAGAATACGACGGTTTTACGGGTGAGCGGGGTGGTTGAGCCGATGCCTGCCGCTTCCGATTGGCAATTTGATGCGTTGGTGTCGTACGAGACACTCTTTTCGGTGGAGAGCAAGCCGGTGGCGGATTTTATCCGGACCAACTGGTTATACGATCCTGCGGAGACGTTTGTGTTGCTGCGGCCTGGACAGGCTGCCGGCCCTGTGGAGACGGCTGTACGGCGGCTGACGAAAAAATATGGCGACGAGCGGGTCCAGCGATCTTACTATTTTTCGCTGCAGCCTTTGTCCGAGATCCACCTGCATGCACCGGATGTAGAAGGGAATGAAAGCACGAACAATATCACCTATATCTACATTTTCGCGGGCATTGCGCTGCTGATCCTGCTTATTGCCAACATCAATTTCATCAATCTTTCGAACGCGCAATCGCTGACGCGGATCGCGGAGATCGGTATCCGGAAGGTGTCGGGGGCGGGCAGCCGGCAATTGCTGTTGCAGTTCCTGGGAGAAGGTTTGCTGATGAGTTTTGTGGCCGGGTCATTGGCGCTGCTGCTGGCGATACCGGGTCTTGGCCTGTTGAATAGTGTCACGGGGAAAGGCCTGGGCGTGGGCGTGCTATGGACCGGGCCGATGATCGGAGCCTTGCTGCTGTTGTTCCTGTGTACGGGACTGATGGCGGGACTGTATCCGGCACTGTTCATTACCCGTTGGAGGCTGGTGGCTTTGCTGAAGGGGAGGACGGGGATGGCCGGAAGTGGCGGTCGTTTGATCCGGCAATCGTTGATCGTCACGCAATTCGCCATTGCCATCGGGTTGATCATCGGGGCTGTCGTTATCGGGCGACAACTGGCATTCCTGAGGAATAAGCCATTGGGGTTTGATAAAGACCAGGTACTGGTGTTACCACTTTATGGCAAGAGTCCTTCGCCATTCGGGGGAAAGGTTGACAGCTCCTTACGGGCAAGGATGATCGCTTTTGAAAACGATTTGCGGGCTTACCCGTCGATAGGCGCTGTCACGCTTGCATCGGGAATGCCGGGTGATCAACCGGTCAGGGGGCTGGTGATTCCGGAGGGGCATGTCGACCGGGACAATATCTTTATCGCCTGGGTGTCGGTGGACTACAATTATATCGCCGCCATGAAGATGTCGGTGGTGGCCGGACGGGATTTTTCGAAGGCGACGGGTACGGATCATCTGCAGGCTTTCATAGTGAACGAATCCGCCGTCAGGGCTTTTGGCTTCCAGAGCCCGGCCGATGCGATCGGGAAGACTTTCATCCGGGGAGACAGTGAGAAGGGGAAGAAGGGGCATATCATAGGGGTGATCAAAGACTACAATTTTAACCGGCTGGACAAGCCGCTGGAGCCGCTGGTGATGGATGTGAACGTGCCAAGGTTCAACCTGTTTGCCGTGCGGGTGAGCCCCGAGCGGGTTCCGGCCACGCTGTCGACGATCCGGCGTCATTGGGAGCATTATTTTCCGGACCGGGTCTTTGACTACAGTTTTTTGGATGAAAAGATCAACTCACTTTATACTGCGCAAGAAAATTTGAGCAGGCTGGTGCGGTATTTCGCATTGATCGCTATCTTTATTTCCTGTACGGGCCTTTTCAGCCTGGCCGCTTTTATGGCGACACAGCGGACGAGGGAGATCGGCATCCGGAAGGTTCTTGGCGCCAGCGTTATGAGTCTGATCGCCTTGCTATTCCGGGATTTCCTGAAGTTGGTGGTTCTCGCCCTGTTTATCTCCACTCCTCTTGCCTGGTGGGTGATGAATAAATGGCTGCACGATTTTGCTTACCGTATACCCCTTAGCTGGTGGATCTTTGCGGCGGCTGGAATCCTCGCCGTGGGGATCAGTTTTTTGACGGTGGGCGTGCAAGGGTTGCGGGCTGCCGGGGTTAATCCGGTAAAGAGCCTGAGGAATGAGTAGCCGATTATTTCAACTATAAACCATTCGATTTGGAACTCGTGGAAAGCCAAGTGCAGTCACTACTGGGAAAACTTACGCTATTAAAAAAAGAGATCGGGAAGGTCATTGTGGGGCAGGAGGCCATTGTGGAAGAGATATTGGTGGCCCTGCTGGCGGGTGGGCACTGTCTGTTGGAAGGCGTTCCGGGGTTGGCCAAGACGCTGATGGTGCGTACGCTGGCGCAGGCCCTGCATCTCTCCTTCCGGCGGATCCAGTTCACGCCTGACCTGATGCCCACGGATATCCTGGGTACGGAAATACTGGAAGAAGATCATACTACGGGGCGGCGTTTTTTTAAGTTCAACAAGGGGCCGTTGTTTGCCAATATCGTGCTGGCGGATGAGATCAACCGAACGCCGCCGAAAACGCAATCGGCCCTGCTGGAAGCCATGCAGGAATTTGAGATCACCTATGGTGGTCAGACGTATCCGCTGGATCGGCCCTTTTTTATTCTGGCCACGCAAAATCCCATTGAACAAGCTGGTACCTATCCGCTGCCGGAAGCGCAGCTGGACCGGTTCCTGTTGTATATAAAGATCGGCTATCCGAGTGCTTCGGAGGAGATGGCGATCCTCAGTCATACGACGGGGACGAAGCGGCCGGTGGTGGAGGCGGTGCTTGGCGGCCCGGAGATCAGGCGACTACAGGAATTGGTGAGGGAAGTCAGCATCAGCGAGGATCTGGTGCGATATGTGGCGGAGCTGATCAGGGCCACGCGTCCGGATACAACGGAGCATGGCTACGTGAAGGAGTGGGTGCGCTGGGGTGCGGGGCCGCGTGCCGGGCAGGCCTTGATATTGACGGCCAAGGCCCGGGCGTTGCTGCATCAGCGATATGCCGTGGTGGCGGAGGACATCCATGCAATGGCGTTGCCGGTTTTGCGTCACCGGGTACTTTTAAACTTTAAGGCGGAGGCGGAAAATATCTCCTCGGATGATGTGACGCGTCATTTGGTGAAGGCGGTTGAGCGGCTGGGGGGAAGGCTCAAATGAGATGGCAGGACATCATAGCCATCAAGGACCTGTCGCTGGCGGCTCGCCAGACGATCGATGGTTTTATGGCAGGTATCAATCGCAGTAAGGTGAAGGGAGTCGGGCTGGAATTCAGTCAGTATCGCAGCTATCAACCGGGAGATGACCTGCGTTGGCTGGACTGGAAGCGTTATGCGCGGTCGGACAGGTATTATATCCGGGAGTCGGAGATCGAGACGAGTATCAGTGTCCGGCTGCTGGTGGATGCGAGCAAGTCGATGGAGCATAAGGATGGGGTTGCCGGTAGTGGGGCTACGTCTGCCGGCGGTTTTACCAAGCTGGACTATGCGAAGCATCTGGCGGCGGCGCTAGCCTGGCTGGCGAACCAGCAAGGGGATGCGTTGGGTTTGTATGTGTTTCGGGAGGGGGATGTCTTCTCTTTGCCGGCGCGTAAGGACCCGCAGCATTTGGCGCGGCTTTTTCATCAGCTCGAGACGGTAGAAGCTGGCGGGGTGGTCGGCGACCCCATTGGCTACAGGCATATTTTTCTGGGGGAGCAAAAACGGGAGCTACTGATCTTTATCACCGACATGTATGAGCGGAAGGGTGAGATCGACCGGCTGCTTGGATTGCTTGCCTCGCTGCGGCATGAGATCATTGTTTTTCATGTGATGGGTGGTAACGAGATCGAGGGGAATTATACCGGATGGTCCGAGGTCGAGGACCTTGAAACGGGGGAGCGGAAACCGGTGGGCGCTGTTGCCGGTGGTGATGATTACAAGCAGCGGATGCAAGAGTGGCTGTCCGCGGTGCGGACGCGGCTGCTTGACCGGCAGATCGTTTATCAACTGATGCGCATGGACCAGCCCCTGGACCAGGCGCTGCGGGATTTTTTAAAGCAAAGACAACAACTTACGGGATAAGGGATGTTTCAACTGCTACAACCGATATGGCTGGCGGCTATGGCTGCGATCTCCGTTCCGGTGGCGGTACACTTGTGGAATGACCGGCGTGGAAAGGTGTTGCGGATCGGAAGCGTGGCCCTGTTAACGGGGATGTCGAAGCGGTTGGCGTGGAGCCGGCGGATCACGCAGTGGTGGTTGCTGTTGCTCCGTTGTCTACTGCTGGTGGCGTTGGCTTTTTTGCTGGCGGAACCATATTGGACGAGGTTGGCGATAAAGGGGAAAGGTTGGGTGTTGGTGGAAGGTTCCGGGGGAAATTTTGCGCCGGTGATCGACTCCCTGGTGAAGGCGGGCTATGAGCGGCATGTGTTGGGTGGAGAAGGGAATAACTGGGCCGGTTTTCGGGAGGCGGATAGTATGGCGTTGCCCGGCGAAGACTTTTATATTTTTTCTACTGCTTTGGCGGGCCGGTTTAGCGGATCCCGGCCGACGACGGATCGGAAGGTTCACTGGGATGTCTATGCGCCCGCGGATTCGGTGACCCACTGGGTACAGCGGGCATGGCTTTCGTCGGCGGATAGTGTGATGGTTTTGGAGGGCAGCAGCAGGGCAACGGGTACTGTGTGGAATAGACGGGTTGTAGCAGTCGGGCAGGCGGGCTTGAAGGTGGATACGACGAGCATTCGGGTGAGGATTGTAGCTGATGGGGCTTTTGCGTCCGATGGAAAGTATGTGGAGGCGGCGGTGAAGGCGTTGCGGCGGGTGACGGGAAGAAATATTGTCTTTGGCGATGGGGGCTGGTTGTTTTGGTTGTCGGCGCGGCCGGTTATAGGAGAAGGTTATGAGCGGATTTGGTGTTATGCGCAGGGGAAGGAAGTGGCGGCGGATACGTGGATGGAGGGGGTGCATGTCATGAAGGAGATTGTTGTTGCGCCGGTGGGAGTGCCAGTGTGGCGGGATGGATATGGGCGTGGGGTGTTGTCGAAAGAGGGAAATGTCTTTCGGTTTTATAGCAGGTTGGATGCTAATTGGGGGGACCTGGTCTGGAGTAGCCGATTACCGGTTTTGCTGGAGGGATTGATGATAGCCGATGAGCAGGCGGGATCGTTTGACCGGCGGGTGTTGGACCCTGCGCAACTGCGGCCGGTAAAGCTGACCGGGGTGCATAGGGAGGCGGGTGTCGAACGGGTTGACCTGCGACCGGTGTTTTGGGTGTTGGTGTCGGGGTTGTTTTTATTGGAAAGGATAAAAGCCAATCAGCATGAGAAGGCTTGATCTACTGCATAGGAGGTGGAAGATGGAGGGCCTGCTGTATTGCGGGCTGTTGGCGTTGGCGGTGGGTCTGGTCGTATGGGCGGTGCTGCATTGGCTATGGGGCTGGCCCTGGTGGGCGGGGCTTTTTGTGTGGGTTGTTGTATGGGGCGTATTGATGGTGGTGTTCCCGGTTTGGCGGTTGAGCCTTGCCGATATAGCGGTTTTTTTGGATGGCCGGTTACCGGAGCTGGAAGATAGTTGCGGGTTGTTGCTGCGGCCGTCGGGAGAGCTCAATGGTTTGGAGCGGTTACAGGTGGCGAGAGTGGAGGGGAGGCTTGAGCGGTTGGAGATGCCGCGGCCATTCGCGCGGCGGCTTTTGCTTGCGGCGGGTTGGTTGGGGTTGGCGGTGGTGGTGAGTATGGGATTGGGGTGGATAGGGGGACGGACGGTAGTGGGTGGAGGGGTCAGCCGGGTAGTGGAAGCAGGGGTGGTTGAGCCGGTGGCGCCGGGGTTGAAGGCGGTGAGGGTTCGGGTGGTCGCGCCGGCGTACACGGGCAAGGCGGTGCGGGAGCAACATGAGTTGAATCTACAAGTGGAAGCGGGTGCGGTGGTGGACTGGGAACTGGTGACCAGTGCGGCGGTTGACACGGTAAGTTTTTTGGTGAATGACAGTGTGCGATGGTGGCTGCGGCCGGCGGATGCCAGCCGCACTATATGGCGACTTTCACGGCCTGCGCTGCGGCCTGGGTTTTACCAGGTGAAGATCGGGGCGGCTTTGTCGGCGTTGTATAAATTGGAAATCATACCGGATGAGGCGCCGCGGATCGTTATCCGGCGGCCTAAGCCCTATACTTTGGTTGACTATGGCGAACCGGAGGAGATACCTCTGAAGGTGGAACTGCGGGACGACTATGGCATCGCCGATGCGCATGTGATGGCGACGGTGTCGAGTGGTAAGGGTGAGGCGGTGAAGTTCAAGGAGCAGGAGCTTCGCTGGGGCGGGAACTTTGGGGGGAAGGCGTATGACCTGACCAAGGTGCTGGACCTGCCGGCCCTGGGATTGAAACCGGGCGATGAACTTTATTTCTACTGTACCGCGCTGGATAACCATGGGCAGGAAACAAAGACGGAAACGTATATCATTGCCCTGGCGGATACGGCGCAGCTGATGAGTCTGCAGGGGATGACGCTGGCTACTGACGTCAAGCCGGAATTTTTCCGGAGTGAGCGCCAGATCATCATTGAGACCGAGCAGCTTTTGGCTGCCAGGGACACGATTGCGGTGGGCGTTTTTGAAGGGAAGAGCAACGACCTGGGGATTGATCAGAAGTTGCTTCGCCTGCGGTATGGAAAATTTCTCGGTGAAGAAGCGGAGGAGGGTGGTGGAGCGGGGTTGGACACGGTTTCGTTTGGGGCTTTTGGAGATGCTGCGAAGATATTGGATGTATATACGGACAAGCATGACAACGCCGAAGATGCGACTTTTTTTGAGCCGGGTGTCAAGGCGCAACTGAAGGCGACTTTGAACGAGATGTGGAATGCGGAGCTAAGGCTTCGGACCTTTAAGCCGAAGGAGGCGTTGCCTTACTGCTATAAGGCGCTAAGGTTATTAAAAGACTTGCAACAACAATCGAGGGCATTTGTGGCAAAGACGGGAGTCCGGATGACGCCGTTGAATCCGGACAAGCGGCTCACGGGTGAACTGGGGGGGATCGACCCGCCGGGGCAGCAAGTGGTGAGGGCCGCGGGGGTGCCGGAGGAAGACGTGTTGAGGAGTGGGTTGGCGGTGTTGGAGGGGATGAGAAAGGGGATGGTGCTTTTGGCGGGAGACCGGGAGCTGTTGTGGCAGGTGCAGCGGCGGTTGGGTGATGCGGCGGCTGCGAGGCCGGGTAAATTTTTGGCGGGTTTTGTGGCGTTGAGGAAGCTCGTGGATGTGGGGGATGGAGATTTTGTGACGGCGGAGCGGGGTATTGTTGGATTGTTGCCGGTGGCGCAGCCGGTGCCGAGGGTGCGGCGAGGTCGGGCGGATGGAGGGTTGGAAGCGCTTTATTTTGGGTATATCAGGAAATGACAGGTTATCATTATATCGTAATAGGGCTTTGCCTGGTGTTGTTGCTTTGGCTGTTGGTGCAGGAAGTGAGGCGGCACAGGCGATCGCTGTTGGCGGCGCGCGTTGTGGCTGTCGTGTTGGCGGTGGGGGCGCTGGCGTGTATGGCGTTGCCGCTTGGTCATTTTCGGGAACGACAGGTGGCAGAGGCAGTCGGACAAGCGCCCAAGTCAGAGGGGCGCCTACGGTCCGACGGGATGGCCGCGCAGCGGGCGCCGCCGGGTATTGTAGCGGTAGACTGGCAGCGGCGACTTGAGAAGGGGGAGCGGCTACGGGTACAGGGGCGCTGGGGCGGCGGGAAGGTGAAGATGCTGTTGATGGGGATGGGAGAGGTGCTGGACTCCGCGGCCGTAACCGGCGAATTTGAACTGATGACGACGCCGGCGGTTATGGGCAGGGCTGTCTACGGACTTGTGGTGCTTTCGGGTAGTGACACGTTGGATCGGGAGGAGGTGCCGGTTGAGGTTAGCCATGAAAAGCCGTTGAAGGTGCTGGTGCTGGCGAACTCGCCGGATTTTGAGAATACTTTTTTGATGAACTGGCTGGGTAAGGAAGGGAATGCGGTAGAGGCGAGGGTTGCGGTGAGCAGGGGGAAAATCGAACAAAGTTTTGTGAATATGAAGGGTAGGATGTCGGATGGATTTGATTTGGTGATCGCCGATTCGTCCATGGTGACGGCTGATCTTTGGCGTCAGGTGGAAGAGAAGAGACTGGGGCTTTTGATCCGGGTAGATCCTTCCGTGCGGATCGGGCGGCCGGGGATGCGGGTGCTGGCGAGGGACAGTGCGGGCAGGGCGGTCGTAGGGGAGGTATTGGCGGGAGCGGGGAAGGTGATCTATTCGGCATCGAATATGAGTTATAGTCTGTGGCTGGCGGGGCGGAAGGAAGAATATGCGGGGTATTGGGCGATGTTGTTGCGGGAGGCGGCTCGGGAGGGTGAGTCTGGGGACGAGTGGAAGTGGCAGCCGGGGTTGTCCAGGGTGGGCGAGCCGGTGGAGTTGGAACTGGCGAGCGGGAAAGATATGCCTGCGGGTATTGTGGGGCGTGCGGCGGTCTATCTGGCACAGGATGCGGCTTTCCCGTGGGTTTGGCGGGGAAGGTATTGGCCGGTGTCGGCGGGGTGGCAGGAAGCGTGGGTGCCCGGAGGAGACACGAGTTGGGGATATGCCGGGAAGGGAATGGCAGTCGGGGGCGTAGTTGGGGGGAAGACGGTGAGGGAGTGGGTGGCCTTTCCGACCTGGATCTTGTATGTCATTTTTTTATTGTGCATGTTTTTTTTATGGGTTGAGAGAAAGATGGGCGGGATGAGTGGGTAAATATTGATATAAAACTTTAATAGCTTGTGAGATGAAAAGAAAAGAATTCCTACACATGGCGGGTATGGGGCTAGGCGCACTGGCCCTGCCCAAACTTCCCTTTGGGTCGAGGATCATCGACCCTGCGGAGGCGCTGCAGGGCGGCATGGATGTGGCTACCAAGAAGCAATTGGCCGACATCGCCCTGAATGCTGCCAAGTCTGGCGGCGCCTCGTATGCCGATGTTCGGATCGGCAGGTATCTGAATCAATTCGTGATCACGCGGGAGAAGCGGGTACAGGCGATCGCCAATACGGAGTCGTTTGGGGTAGGGATCAGGGTCATCGCGAATGGGAGCTGGGGTTTTGCGGCTACGAACGACGTGACCCCTGAGGGGATCGCGAAGACGGCTGCGAAGGCGGTCGCGGTGGCCAAGGCCAATGCCAAGATCATCACTGAGCCGGTGCAGCTTGCGCCGCAACAGGGTTATGGGGAAGTGAGCTGGAAGACGCCGATCCTGAAGAGTGCGTTTGAGGTTCCATTGGCGGAGAAGATCGATCTGTTGATGCAGGTGAATGGTGCGGCGCTTGCAGGCGGGGCTAATTTTATCAATTCGGCAATTCTTGCTGTAAATGAACAGAAGTATTTTGCCAGTACGGATGGTAGTTATATCGACCAGGACATTCATCGCATTTATCCAAATTTCAACGTGACGAAGATCGACAAGGCGTCGGGGAAATTCCAGACGCGGCGGTCGTTGAGCTCGCCGGTGGGAATGGGTTATGAATATCTGACGCCGACGCCGGAGAGCAAGGTGACGGGTATCGTCACGCGGTATAAGGACCGGTATGATATGTTGGAGGACGTCAAGAATGCTACTGCCGATGTAGCCCAGAAGATCACGGCCAAGAGTGTGGAACCGGGCAAGTATGACCTGGTGCTTGATCCTTCGCATCTTTGGCTGACCATTCATGAATCGGTGGCGCATCCTACGGAGCTGGACCGGGTGTTGGGCTATGAGGCCAACTATGCGGGGACGAGTTTCTTGTCGCTGGACAAGTGGAAGTCGGGGAATTTTCATTATGGGAGTAAGCTGATGAATATCGCGGCGGACAAGCTCCAGCCGGGAAGTCTGGGTGCGGTGGGTTATGACGATGAGGGTGTGAAATGCGGCAGCTGGGACCTGGTGAAGGAAGGGGTGCTGGTGAACTACCAGGCGATACGGGATCAGGCGCATATTATCGGGTTGAAGCATAGCCAGGGCTGTTGTTATGCGCAGAGCTGGTCCGATGTTCAATTCCAGCGGATGCCGAATGTCTCGCTGCGGCCGGGGAAGGACAAGCTGAGCGTGGATGATATCATCAAGAATGTGCAGAAGGGCATTTATATTATTGGAGATGGGAGTTTCTCTATCGATCAGCAGCGGTATAATTTCCAATTTGGCGGTCAGACCTTTTATGAGATCAAGGATGGTCAGATCGTGGGTATGCTGAAGGACGTGGCGTACCAGGCGATCAACCAGGAGTTCTGGAATTCCCTGGTGGCGGTTGCCGATGAGCGGGACTACCGGCTTGGCGGCGCGTTCAATGACGGGAAGGGGCAGCCGGCGCAGTCGAATGCGGTGTCGCATGGTAGTGCTACGTCGCGGTTCAATGGAGTAAACGTTATTAACACAGCAAGAAAAATCGGTTAGGCCCGGGACCTTGGGGTTGAGGCGAACCAAAAAATAGGATAATACCATGGCTATTTTAAGCAAAGAAGAAGCGCAAGCTTTATTGAAGAAAGCGCTTAGTTATTCGAAGGCGGAGGAATGTGAAGTGTCGTTGACGGGATCGGAAGACGGCAATATCCGTTATGCCCGGAATGCGGTGTCGACGGCGGGAGACATCAGCCAGCTTAGTCTTTCGGTGAGCTCCAGTTTTGGCAAGAAGACGGGGAATGCCTCGATCGATGAATTTGACGACAAGAGCCTGGAGAAGGTGGTGCGGCGCTCGGAAGAGTTGGCGCAGTTGGCGCCGGAAAATCCGGAGCACATGCCCTTGCTGGGGCCGCAGACCTTTCCTGAATCGATAGAATTTGTGCAATCTACGGCGGATATGACCCCGGATATACGGGCCGAGGCCGTGGGGAAGAGCATCCAGGTCTCGAAGGATGCGAAGCTGCAGGCAGCGGGTTACCTGGAGGACAGTGTTGATTTTTCCGCGATCCTGAATTCGAAGGGGTTGTTCGCGTATAATAAGCGTACGGATGTGGTGTTTACGATCACTACGCGTAATGAGGAGGGGACGGGATCGGGGTATGCGGCGCGTGGTTTTAATGATATCACCAAGCTGGACACGTATACGGCGACTAAGATCGCGACGACGAAGGCCAACGGGTCGATTGGTGCAAAGGCCATCGAGCCGGGGAAGTATACGGTGATCCTTGAGCCGGTGGCGGTTGCCTATATGCTGGAGAACCTGTTCTTTGGGTTGGATGCGCGGAATGCGGATGAGGGGCGGAGCTTTATGAGTAAGGCGGGTGGTGGCAACCGGCTCGGGGAGCAGTTGATGGATCCGCAAGTCACGATCTACAGTGATCCGTTCAATGCGGAGCTGCCGTCGTCGACCTGGAATAGGGAGGGGCAGTTGATGGAAAAGCGCAACTGGATCGAGAAGGGGATCGTGAAGAACCTGAGCTATAGCCGGTATTGGGCTTCGCAGAAGAATGTGGCGCCGGTACCTGGTCCGGGCAATATCATCATGGAAGGGGGCACGCAAAGCATCGAGGAAATGATCAAGAGTACGGAGAAGGGGATATTGGTTTCGCGGCTGTGGTATATCCGGATGGTGGACCCGCAGACTTTGTTATTGACGGGGCTTACGCGGGATGGTACGTTCTATATCGAGAATGGGGAGATCAAATTTCCTGTGAAGAATTTCCGGTTCAATGAGAGCCCGGTGATCATGCTAAACAATGTGGAGACGCTGGGTAAGCCGGAGCGGAGCATTAGTGTGGAATCTTATAGAAGCTACCTGGTGCCGCCGATGAAGGTGCGGGATTTTACGTTTACCAGCCTGTCCGACGCGGTCTAAATGTTAAAATTTAAAAGAAACCAGCGCGGCTGGTTTTTTTTATTATATTTGCCTACGACTATCGTCGTACGACAATACAGGTAATATGAAAAAAGACAAAAAACTGATGCCTACGGATGCGGAGCTCGAGATCCTGCAGATCCTTTGGGCGAAGAAGGGGGCTTCGGTCCGGGAGGTTTATGAGGAGATCTCCAAAATAAAGAAATGTGCCTATACGAGCACGCTGAAGATCATGCAGAACATGACGGCCAAGGGGTTGGTGAAGCGGGTTGTGACGGATAATCTGCACACGTATACTGCGGCTGTTGAGGAGTCGAAGGTCCGGAACAGCAATGTGAAGGAGCTGATCGATAAGTTCTTTAAGGGATCGTATGCGCAACTGGCGTTACATGCTTTGGGGCAATCCAAGAAGGAGGAGGAGCTGGACGAATTGATCGAGCTGGTCCAGCGGCTCAAGAAAACATCAAAAAAATAATCTTATGTTCCTTACAAACTGGTTGAATGCAGAGCTATTGCGGGTGATCGGTTGGACCATCATCCATTCTTTGTGGCAATGTCTGGGGCTGTTGGCGTTGCTGAAGGTGTTTCTTTTGCTTACACCGTTGCGGCGATCGGGGTTGCGTTATGTCGTGGCCATCGCGGTGCTCGGGGGTGCTGTGCTGAGCGGGCTGTTGACGTTTCTGTGGGAGTATCGTGTGCTGGATAGTGGTGGGGTGGGGTTTGGCTTGGGGCGGGCGGTGACTGGCGCCGCCGTTGCAGCGGGTGTTGATGCCGTGGAGGCGCCAATGTTGAATGGAGCGATGGGATGGTTGGGGCTGTTGGGCAGCCTGTCTCCCTGGTTGGCGGTGGGATGGTTGTTCGGAATCGCGTTTTTTTCGGGGCGTTTATTGTATAGCGGGTATGAACTCCGAAGGCTGCGACGATTGCCGGGTTTGCCGGACGGGGGGGCTTCCGATCTGCTGGCGCGTTTGCGGGTGAAAATGGGGTTGCGGCAAACGGTACGGTTGATCGTTACGGACGGGGTTTCCGAGCCGCTGACCTTTGGATTATTGAAGGCGGTTGTCCTGTTGCCCTTGCATTACGTGAGCCAGGTGCCGGCCGGACAACTGGAGATGATCCTTGCGCATGAACTGGCGCATATCCGGCGCCGGGACTACCTGGTGAACCTTTGTCAGTCTGTGTGTGATGCGTTGTTCTTTTTCAATCCTTTTTTCCGGGTATTGAGCGGGATCGTGCGGAACGAGCGGGAATATTGTTGTGATGATCTGGCAACGGGTGTCGGCGGGGATGCACGGCTGATGGCGGTTGCGTTGACGAATCTGAAGTTGATGGTGCGTCATCCGGTTTTGGGGTTGTCGGCGGCGCCGGTGCGCAGCGGGTTTTACAGGCGGGTGTCGCGGTTGATCGAGCCGCAGGGGCCGAACGCTGTTTCCGTGCGTGGGGCGTGGGCTGGTCTTTTGGGGGCGGCGGTATTGGTGCTGGTGCTGACACAGTGTTCGCGGAGTGTTCTGGGGTCGGATGTGGTGCCCGGACCTAACGAACGGATGGAGCAGGTATTGACGGATAACCAGGCGGGGTACAAGGAACAGGTATTTTACTATCAACAGGCTGGGGCGCAACATGAGCTTTTTTTGGTCAGTACGCAGGAGAGCCAGGAGCCGCTTTATGGCTACGTGGATGGCGAGCGGGTAGATCGGCCGGGTCTGGAGGAGTTTATAAAGGCGGTCAAGCGATCGCGCGAGGTAGTGACGATAAAGTTTCTCGGGCATCCGGAGGCGGGTATGAATGATACTCTGGTGAAGTTGATCTACAAGAGAGACAGTATTGAAAAGGTCATGAAGGTAAAGGCGGCTGCGGGAGAAGATGTATCCGCAATAATGAAGGTGGAATTCGATGAAGTGAACAAACGGCAGGTCGCTTTTGCCATGGTGCGGTATAGTGGGTATGCCAAGGGTATTTCTATCCAGGTAATGGTGCATGATTTGTTGACGCGCATCATCGTCAATAAAGCGTATTCCCGTGAGGACCGCACGGCGCTTCGTGAACTGATCCGGCAGCGCCAGGCGCTTTAGCTGCCGGTGACGTCGAAGTCGGCGAGGAGGTTGGTGTTGGGATCGGGTGTGATGGTGGTTGGTTTTTCGGGGCAGGGGAGCTCGATGGTAGTGGTTTGGTCGTGGAGGTCGATATGATGGATGGTGTCATCGATGGTGTAGTCGAGAGGGAAGCTGTAATTGGCAATGTGTTGGAATGTGAGAGAAAGGGTTTTTTTGTCGGGATGGTATTGCCAGGAGATGCTGACATGTGGGTGGCCGGGTTGGTCGAGCCATTGGTGGAAGAAGGCCTGCAAGTTTTGGCCGCTTACGGTCTCCATGGTTTTTTGGAGATCGGCGCTGGAGGCGTTCCGGTTGCGGTAAGTGGAATAATAAGTGGAGATGCCTTTCCAGAAGAGGCTGTCGCCTATTGTACGACGGAGCATATGCAGTACCCAGCCGCCCTTTTCGTAGTTGTTGGGGTTGAGGAGTTGCATATAATTGCTTTTAACAGTAGTGTCGACGATGGGGGTGAGGCGGGTTTTTTCATAGGCGATGACCTTTTTGCGGTCTGCCTGAAGGCTTTTGACGAGGGTGTCGGGGCCGTATCTATTTTCCAGGTAACAGAGGGTCATGTAGGTGGCGAAGCCTTCGCTGAGCCAGAGGTCTTTCCATTGGCTTTCGGTGGCGGCGTCGCCGAACCACTGGTGGGCTATTTCGTGGGCCATGAGGGATTCGATGTCTGGGGAGCCGACTGAGTTCTCGTAGTAGAAGATGGCGCTGGCATTCTCCAGTCCGCCGAAGCGGGTCTTTGACTGTACGTTGCCTTCTTTTTCGAAGGGGTAGGGTCCGATATGGGTGATGTAGAAGGGAAGGATATGGAGAGCGACGGCGTAGCTTTCGAAGCCGGTCTGTTTATTTTCCGTGAATACATAGTTGTAAACGGGGACGCCTAAGGCATCGCCGGGGTGATCGACGGCGAAGTCCGCGACGCCGATGACCATGATCTTTGGGGACAGGGGCGAGGATTCTTTCCAGGAAGTGAGTTTGCGGTTGCCGGTCAGGGCTTTTTCGCTTTGCAGGACGCCGTTGGCTACGACGGTGTAGTGATCGGGCGCGGTGATGTGGAAGTCTACCGTGGCTTTATCGGAGGGATGGTCTACGCAAGGGAGCCAATTGTGGGCGCGGTTGGGCCAGTTGTCGCCGAAGAATCCGCGGCGGCCAAACTTGTTGTTGGAAATGATGAGACCATCGGCGGGGATGCCGTGGTAGCGGATGGAATAGGTGTGTTGGCTATGGGCGGAGCCGCCGGTATGGAGGAGGAGTGTTTCGGGTTCCTGGGTGAAGGGAATGTTTTTTTCGCCTTCTTTGATCGATGCTACGGTCATACCTTTTCCGGCGGCGGTTGGTGCGGTGAGGTCGAGGGTGAATTCCCTGGCGTCGGTATTGAAGCTGAGGGTGATCATGGCGCTGCCGTGAATATTGTTGTTGCTGTCATTGAGTTCCAGGGAATAGTCGTAATGGAGGATGTCGATGACCGGGTTATAGGTTTGGGCGAACAGGCGGGAACAGGGCAAGGCGAGGAGGATACAGAGCAGGAACGGTTTGTTGCCCATGGTTTTGAATTTGCGCTAAATATACCAATTTGTACTATTTTTATCGTTCAATTATCCGCTCTAGTGTCAGAATATCTTAATTGTCCGTCATGGGTTCACCGGCTGCCATCTATTTACAAACTGCTTGTCAGTTTTGCCGTTGCTACTATCATCAGTGTTTGTTTAATGCCTGTGCGGATGGAGCGCATGACAAGGGTGATGATAGGGTGGGACTGCTTTAGCGTGTGCATGATCATTATCAGCGGGGTGATCTTCTCCACGATGCGGCCGAGGCAGATCCGGGTGTTAGCCAAGCAGGAGGACGCGGGGCGGATCGTGGTCTTTTTTATCGTGTTGGTTGCGATCCTGGGCAGTCTGATGGGGGTATTGCTGTTGTTGCAGAATAAGGGCAACTGGCTATTGGGAAAGGGTCTTGAGACGATGGTTTATTTGACCGGGGTTACCTGTTCCTGGGTTTTGCTGCACATAATGTTTGCGTACCGGTATGCCTTGTTGTACTATGGCGACCATCCGCTCGATCCTGATGTGCATACGGTTGGGTTGCAGATCCCCAATGAACTGTGGCCGGACTATCTTGATTTTTGTTATTTTTCTTTTGTGATCGGGATGACTTTTCAGGTATCCGATATAGAGATCTCGTCGCGGCATATCCGGCGGGTGGCGTTGGTGCATGGGATGCTTTCTTTTCTTTTTAATACAGTGATTGTGGCACTTACAATAAATGTTGTTGTAGATCTCAAGAGTTAATACTATGGCAAGATCGTTAATTACAGGTGGGGCGGGTTTTATAGGTTCCCATGTGGCGAGGCACTGTTTAGGTCTTGGGCATGAGGTGGTCGTGTTGGATGACCTGAGCGGGGGATTTGAAGATCATATTCCTGCGGGAGCGGTATTTGTGCGGGGCAGTGTGACGGATCATGAGCTGGTGACGAAGCTTTTTTCGGAATGGCGGTTTGACTATGTGTATCATCTGGCTGCTTATGCGGCGGAGGGATTATCGCATTTTATCCGGAGGTTCAACTATCATACGAATCTTATCGGCAGTATCAATCTGATCAATGAGTCGGTAAAGCATAATGTCAAGTGTTTTGTGTTCACTTCTTCGATAGCTGTGTATGGGAAGGGGCAGTTGCCGATGACGGAGGCGATGGTGCCGGAGCCGGAGGATCCCTATGGAATAAGCAAGTATGGCGTTGAGCTGGATCTGCGGGCGGCGCACGAGCTATTCGGCTTGAACTATGTGGTATTCAGGCCGCACAATGTGTATGGCGAGAACCAGAATATCGGGGACAAGTATCGGAATGTGATCGGGATCTTTATGAACCAGATCATGCAGGGCAAGTCGCTGACTGTTTTTGGTGATGGCAAGCAGAGCCGGGCGTTTAGTTATATCGATGATGTGGCCATTCCCATTGCGCATTCGGTGAATGTGGGAGCGGCGTACAACCAGGTCTTCAATGTGGGGGCGGACAAGCCATATACGATCAATGAGCTGGCGACGGTGGTTTGCGAGGAATTTGGGGTAGCTCCGGATATTACGCATTTGAATGCCCGAAATGAGGTGTTGCATGCGTATTCTGATCATTCGAAGTCGCGTCGGGTGTTTGGGGAGCCGACGGGCATCGATCTGAAGGAGGGTATTGCGCGGATGTCTGCCTGGGCCAGGAGGGTTGGGGCCAGGCAAAGCCAGGAATTTGGGAATATCGAGATTGCGGAGAAATTACCGGATGGATGGGCGGTGAAGGGGCAGTTGGTGTAATTGGGCGTCGCAAATGCGGCCGGCCATCTGACGATGGCCTAGCGGAAACGATCGGAGATAGTATAACAAACATGATCGTTTATGCGGTGATAGACATCGCCGTTTATTTTGCGGATACGTTTTAGTCTGCGGCCTACGAGGAGGCGGCCTTCGCTGTCGAAGTATTGCTGCTGTTGGAAGTAAGTGAGGATATAATACTTTTTGCTTACAAATGGGGAGTTGAAGCTGCGGGGCCAGAGGGAGATATAAATCAACGAATGTTTATTGGTTTCGGTGTAGTAGTCCAGGTTGTCGATCCAGGTGCAATTGCGTGTGCGCATGTTGCGGATGAGCCAGCCGATGGATGTGGTGTCGTAGCCGTATTTTTTCAAGGTATCGGGTAATCTGGTCTCGTCGAACCTGTATTCATAGATATACGTGAGGGTATCGGTGACGAGTTCGAGGGAGACGTGGTCGAAGGATCTATCGGTAAACTCTATCGAAAAGGGTTTTTTGAGATAGGCGTCGTGATAGGTGTGTTCTATGCTGTCCAGGATGGGCCGGTGCCGGCGGTAGTAGTTGCTGATGTTGAGTCTGGCGCAGGACGTGGCGAGGAGAAGCAGGGTCAGGGCTGCGAGGCTGAGGCGGCGATATGGTATACGGCTGGTCATGGGGCGGGCGGGATACAATGGGTGATACCGAAAGTTATTTTTTTCAGGAAGCGGAGGCTGACCTGGCGGAGGGTGCGGCCGCCGTAATCCCAATAAATGATGTCTACCATATCCGGGTCGCCGTCGATGCGGTGGATGTCGTTGAGCACGATGAAATGGGTGGGGAAGCTGCCTTTGAATTTATTGTGGTTCTTTTTGTGCAGGTAGGTGTTGTTGACATACAGGAAGGTCGTGCCGGGTCTGGCCACGGTCGTTTTCAAGAAGTCATAGAGATCGGCGATGTCGGGGCGGATGAGGTCCGAGCCGCGGGCTTCTACGCGATAGCCGAGGAGTTCGCGGATCATACGGTTGAACTTGCCGTAGTTGACGGCGGCCCAGAAGGTGTTTTCGGAGCCGGGGTGGAAGTGTCGGGTGAAGAAGTTGAGATAGGATCGGAAGTGGTCGGCGAGTGAAAGGAACCAGAGCTGGTCGGCGGGGCGGATGTCGAGGATGCCTTTGAAGCGCAGGGTTCCCGCCGCCAGGTGGACCTCGGGTGAGGGTTTAAAGTGAATGCCGTTCCAGGTGGCTTCGCCGGTTTTGTACAGCGAGAGCATGAATATTGTATAGGCGAGCGGGTCGTCGTTGAGGGGAAGGTATGACAGGGCCGCATAGCCGCAGAAATTGGTATTGCTACCCTGGTAGATCTTTTGCGGAAAATTAATATTGGCTTTGAGATTGGCGATGAACAGGGGTTGTTTGATGTTGGGCCAGAAGACGCTGGAGTCGGGGAGGGTGGTTTTGTTCAGAAGGTCGAGGGCCTGGTCGCGGGTAGAGGCGGGATGGACCTCGGCCATTGCCGGTCGGACTGTTAACAAAAGTATTATCAGCAGGAGCGGATTGCGGGGCATGCCTAAAAGTACTATCTTTTCGTGATGAAAAGGTATCTGACTGTAGCCGGCTGTTTTATTTTGGGGGTTTATGTCACGTCGTGTCATCGGGCCCGCAACGCGGGCAACACGGTCTTTACCGCTTTACCGGCATCGCAGACCCACATCGATTTCCGGAATGATATCAAAGAAGACGAGAACACGAATATCCTAACCTATGAATATTTATATAATGGGGGTGGGGTAGCCGTGGGCGATGTCAACGGGGATGGGTTGCCCGATCTTTATTTCACGGCGAATACGGGCGCCAACAAGCTATACCTGAACAAGGGAGGTCTAACGTTCGAGGATGTCACGGATAAGGCGGGGGTCGCCGGACGGCCCGGATGGAAAACGGGGACGGTGATGGCGGATGTCAACGGGGATGGGTTGCTGGATATCTATGTCTGTTACTCGGGTGAGGGGACGGATGCGCAGCGGGCTAATGAGCTCTTTATCAACGACGGTCTCCGGAATGGGGTTCCGCATTTTACCGAACGTGCGAAAGAATATGGCCTGGATGCGCCGGGGACGTACACGACGTCCGTGGCTTTCTTCGATATGGATAACGATGGGGACCTGGATATGTTCATGGTCAACGACGCCAATCTGTTTTACAATCCTTTTTACAATACGGAAAAGCTACGGTCTACGCGGAACTCTAGATTCGGCAACCGGCTTTATCGGAATGACGGAGGGCATTTCACCGATGTGAGCGAGCAGGCGGGCATCTATGGGAGCGGGCTCAACTTCGGTCTGAGTGTGTCTATCAGCGATGTCAATGGCGATGGCTGGCCGGACATCTATACCACCAACGACTACACAGAGCGGGACTTTTTGTATCTCAACAATCACAATGGTACTTTTCGAGAGGTCCTGGACAAGGCGGCGGGGCATATCAGTGAATTTGCCATGGGGTCGGATATTGCGGATTACAACAACGACGGGCTGCCGGATATCGTCGCGTTGGATATGTCACCGGAGGACAATCATCGCAAGAAGCTGTTGCGTGGGGGCGACCCTTATGACGAGTATATGCGGCGGGTGGAGCATGGTATGCATAGTCAGGTGATGCGAAACACCCTTCAACTCAACCGGGGGGTGGATAGCAGCGGGATGCCGTTGTTCAGCGAGGTTGGGCAGTTGGCGGGCGTGGCCAGTACGGATTGGTCGTGGGCCTCGCTCTTTGCCGATTTCGACAACGACGGCTGGAAGGACCTGTTCATCACCAATGGGATACCCCGGGATATTACCAATCTGGACTTTATCAAATATACCTCGGGGTATTCTTCGCAGTACAAGGATGGCGGTTCGGATAAGGCTGCGATGTGGATGCTGGAGCAGGAGATGCCTTCTACGCCTTTGCACAACTATCTCTATCGGAATAATCACGATCTGACCTTTGAGGATGTGTCTTCGAAGTGGGGGATCGATGAGCCTGGTTTTCATGATGGGGCGGCGTATGTCGATCTGGACAACGACGGGGATCTGGATATCGTGGTGAATAATCTCAATGGTGGGGTAACGGTGTACCGGAATAATACGGTGGAGTCGGGTAAGCCCGGGTCGCATTGGTTGCGATTGAAGTTGTCCGGTATGGGTACCGCGGGGCGGAATACGTATGGCATCGGGGCCAAGGTATACGTGGAGACGGAGCATACAAAGCAGATGCAGGAACAGTATACGGCCAGGGGATTTCAGAGTTCGGTGGACCCGGTGATGCATATCGGGTTAGGAGAGGATAGTGTGATCAAAAAATTGATGATCGAGTGGCCGTTTGGCAAAACGGAATGTTACTTGAATGTGCGAGGGGATACGACTATGGCGATCGACGAGATAGCGAATTGTATCGGGGGGGGGCCAACGGTGGATACGACGAAGACCGTGCATTTCAAAGATATTACGGCGGCGACAGGAATAAATTTCGTCCACGATCAACAGCCGACGGTCGATTTCAAGATCTCGCCATTGTTGCCGTATCAGCTATCCAAGGTGGGGCCTTGTATAGCCAAAGGGGATGTCAACGGGGATGGGTTGGAGGATCTGTTTATAGGTGGGTCGGCTGGTTTCCCGAGTCGGCTGTTTTTGCAGACGAAGGAGGGGAAGTTCGTGCCGGCGGCGGATCAGCCCTGGAATGTGTCGATGGACTATGCCAATATGGATGCGTTGTTCTTTGATGCGGATGGGGATGGGGATCTCGATCTGTACCTTGTTAGTGGTGGGGCGGACTATCCTTTGGATGATAAACGATATCAGGATCGTTTTTTTGAGAACGATGGGAAGGGGCATTTTCGCGAGGTAAGTGATGCGTTGCCCGTAGAACATGTCAGTGGATCGTGTGTTCGGGCCGCGGACATCGACAAGGATGGGTTGCCTGATCTGTTTGTAGGTGGGTATGTGCGGCCGGGTTTGTATCCTGATGCTCCGGAAAGTTTCATTTTGAAGAATAAGAGTGTGAAAGGACATATCCGGTTTGAGAAGGATGGTGGGCAAACTGACACGACCTTGACGCGTGCCGGGATGGTCGCCGACGCCTTATGGATGGATGTCAACAAGGACGGCTGGCCCGATCTGGTGGTGGCGGGGCCGTTTATGCCGGTCTCGGTATTTGAAAATCATCGCGGACGGCTGGACAATCGGACGGCCGACTATGGGCTGGCGGGTACGCAGGGTTGGTGGTGCCGGCTGGCGGCGGGTGATGTCAATGGTGATGGAGATACGGATATTGTTGCCGGAGGACTTGGGTTGAATACTGCCTTTAGGGCGACGCCTACCGCGCCCTTGACGATGACCTATGGGGATTTCGATCATGATGGTGTTACGGACCCGCTTCTTTTCTATTATAATGGTGCAGTTTCCTATCCTTTCTTTGGCAGGGACGATTTGCTCGATCAGATGCCGTCACTACGAAAGAGGTTCCTTCAGTATAGTGATTATGCCGATGCGAAACTCAGCGATTTGTTTACATCGGAGGAATTAGCTACGGGGAAGACCCTGGGGATTAACATGACGCAATCGGTTGTATTGCGGCGGAAGGGGAAAATTTTTCAGGTTGACACGTTGCCTATGCAGGCGCAGATAAGCGCTGTTAATGGAATTGTGTTACAGGACTTCGATCACGATGGGAAGATGGATCTGCTGATCGCGGGTAATTTCTATCCTTTTAGGGTGCAGCAGGGGCCGCTGGATGCGGGGATGGGGTTATTTCTGAAGGGAGATGGCCAAGGCGGGTTTGTGCCGGTACCCAACATGCAAACTAAATTGTTTATGCTGGGGGATATTCGTAATATTACTGCGTTGCGGTCGGCCGCAGGAACATTGATAGTAGCTGTAAAAAATCAAGGCCCGGTACAGATCATACGGCCGGAGTAACTATGCAACCATCACTACTGCATCGGATACAATTTGACAACGATGAACTTGCCTTCCGGGAGTTTTATGAGGGTAATGTATTCCGGCTGTTCCAATTTGCGTTTACATTCGTGCAGAGCAGGGAGCTATCGGAGGAGATCGTCAATGACGTTTTTCTCAAGCTTTGGCATAATCGGGGCCGGATCGATCAGATTGACAATATTTCCGTCTATCTATATGTAGCGGTGAAGAATACGGCCATGAATTACCTTCGGCAGTTGAAGGTCCGGCAGGATTCCGATCTGGGGAAACAGGCGGTGCATCATTTTTATCTGAGTCCAGATCCCGAGCAGCTGCTGGTCACCAATGAGCTGCGTCGGCGGATCGAGGCGGCCATCGAGGGGCTGCCGGCACGTTGCAAACTGATATTCAAGCTTGTGAAGGAAGACGGGTTGTCCGCTTCCGAGGTGGCTTCCATCCTGGATATTTCCTACAAAACAGTGACTACCCAGCTTACCATAGCGCTTCGGAAGCTGGAAGAAGTGCTAAAACCTTCGCTACAACAGCACCGGATCCGGCTCTAAATTTTTTTTTTCTTTCTTTTAAGAAAATCGGCTCATCGGCGTGTCCTAGAGGCAGCATGACTGAAAATTCTATGAACAGTTCGAGGATCATCGAACTAATGGCTAAAAAACTCGGGAAAAACGCTTCGGTCGAAGAACTGAAGGAACTCGAACGTCTGCTGGCTGAAAACCCATCCTATGGTTTATTGGAAGCTGTGGTCGGATCCCTCAAGGGGAGTCCCGAGCATTTTGAACGGAATATCCCCGAAGGTGAACTGGCGAATAGCGGGTGGGGACGGCTGGCTGGCCGGTTGCAGGAGGCGGTCGGCATGGAGGAGCGGGGCCGTGGCCGGATGCCGTGGATCTGGAGTCGGGTGGCTGCCGCCGCGGTTACCGTCGTGGTTTGCGGGGGCGCCCTTTGGTATTTCCGGGGGGACAAAAATCCTTTTAAGGCGCGATATGTGGATCGGGAGTTGAAGGTCGGTTATGGGGAACGAAGCAAGATCGTGTTGAGCGATGGGTCGACGGTATGGTTGAATGCCGGTAGCAAATTGAGCTATCCGGACGTTTTTACGGGAGACAAACGCGAGGTCTCTTTGGAAGGAGAGGCTTTTTTTGATATAGCGAGGCACGTGGATATGCCCTTTTTTGTGCATGCCGGAAAGGTGACGATCAAGGTGTTGGGGACGAGATTTGATGTAAAGGCTTACCGGGGGGAGGCGGCGGTCTCCACGACGCTGATCAGCGGGAAGGTGCAGGTGATGCTGGATGGGGAGCCGGATAAGAAGATCGTGTTGAGTCCGAATGAGAAGCTGATGGTGATGAACAGTGTCACCGGGGCGGTCACTGGGGGGAATGCGTTGCACTACCAGGTGCAAGGGGTGCCCAAGGCCGGCGACGATTCGTTGCCGGAGACGGCCTGGGTGGAGAACCGGCTGGTCCTCAGCAATGAAACCTTTGAAGATGTGGCCAGCGTGTTGGAGCGGCGGTATGATGTGCAGATCGAGATTGCGGATGCGCGGTTGAAGGAGGAGCATGTGAGCGGGGTATTCGAGCGGGAGACAATCCAGCAGGTATTGGACATCCTGAAGATGACCACCAAGTTCAAGTACAGTATCGAGGGTAAAAAGGTCCGGCTGATGCCGGACCTGTAGGCGAAATAAAAAACAAGGGAAGAGGTGGCTCTCTTCCCACCAAAACAAATTTATGAAGAAATCAAGAAAGGCAGGACCTTTCGGGGGATTATCCCCATGCCTGAAATTTCTACTGCTTATGAAATTAAGTTTATTCTTGGTGATGGCGGCCTGTTTACAGGTATCGGCCAGGGGGTATTCCCAGGAAACGTTTAGCCTGCATTTCCGGCAGGCGGATGCGAGTTTCATCTTTAATACCATTCAAAAGGAGAGCCACTACAAATTCTTCTACAACAACGACTATCTCCGGGAATTGGGGAAGGTCGATCTGGATGTCACGGATGCCCCGTTGACCAATATCCTGCAGCTGGTGTTGCGGGATAAATTCACCTACAAGATCGGTGAGCGGAAAGTGATCATTTCTCCGGCGGCCCTCCCCGGGGTCCCGGCTCCCGATTCGGCAGCCCGTCCTGTAAAAGGGCAGGTCACCGATGAAACGGGTAAGGGGCTCAGCGGGGTAACGGTCCGTGTCGTCAATGGGCAACATGCCACGACTACGGATGCGAACGGTAATTTTACCATCGAGATCGAAGGTACCCAGGATCTGGCCTTCAGCTATGTGGGCTATAAAGGCCAAACGGTGAATGTGAAAGCGGGTCAGAAATTGATCCCTGTACAGCTGTTGCCGAATAGTGGCGGCCTGGCGGATGCTGTGGTCGTCGGTTATGGTGTGCAGCGGAAGCGCGATGTCACCGGCAGCATCAGCAGTGTCAAGGGGGATGATATTCAGAACCTGGCGGTGTCTAATGCGGCGGATGCTATTCAGGGGCGGGCTACGGGTGTCGATATCGTTCATGACAATGGCGCTCCGGGCAGCGTTCCGAGCATCCGGGTATTGGGAACGGGTACGATCAATGATGCCGATCCGCTGGTTGTCATCGACGGTGTTCCTTCGGGCGGTTTGAATGATGTCAATGCGAATGATATTGCTTCCATTGAAATTTTAAAGGATGCTTCTGCCTCTGCGATCTATGGTAGCCGGGCTGCCAATGGTGTCGTGCTGATTACCACTAAGAAGGGGAGTTATGACGGAGGCCTGAATCTTTCTGCAAATGTTTATAGTGGTGTCAAATCGCCGGTGAAATTCCTCCCTATGTTGAATGCGTCGCAGCTGGTGGCACTTAAAAACGAGGCCTATAACAATGATGGTCTTACCGTACCGGCGATCTGGTCCAATCCGTATTATGATACCACCCGTACGAACTGGCAGAAGGCGTTGATGGGCAATGGGGACGTCTCCAACGCGGATATTGCACTTCGTGGTGGCAATAAGAACTCCAATTACAGCATCTCCGGCAATTACTACGACGAAAAGGGGATGATCGTCAACCAGTATTTCAAACGCTATAGTATCCGGATCAATAGTGAGCATAAGATCGGGAGCCGGCTGAAGATCGGGGAGAATGCGGTGTATTCTTATACTACGGGTACGATCAATGGTACGGCGGGGAATGCTTCTGCGAATGACCATAGCTCGCAAACAGGTCTTATTTGGAGTGCGATCCGTTTCAATCCTGCGCTGCCGGTGACGAATCCCGATGGCAGCTGGGGTACTTCTCAGGCCGATCCCCAGCTAGGCGATATCAACAATCCGGTGGCTACCGCTACGGAGACGAATAAATATAACAATATCGACCGGGTGCTGGCAAATGCATATGTCGAGCTGGAGATCGTCCGGGGGCTGAAGCTGCGCGCCAATTATGGCTATGACCATAATACTGACGAGTATTTCGAGTGGGACAATGAGATGCCCACTCAGACGCGGGGACCCGCCCAGGCTTATCTGGGGCAGGCGTATTCCAAGGAGACGACGGTGCTTACGGAGTATTATCTGAACTATAATCATACCTGGGGCGAGCATTCGCTGACGGCTACCGGTGGTTATTCGGCGCAGGCTTATAAGGGCAATTACTTTAATGCTTCCCGTTCGGCTTTTAACGATACCGGCAGTACCGCACAGGTGTTGAGTCTGGGTACTCAATCCATTTCGAACAATGGCGGGTATGAGCTTCCCTGGGGATTGGAATCCGGTTTTATCCGGGCGAACTATTCGTTTGCGAACAAGTATCTGCTGACGGCCACATTTCGGGCGGATGGTTCCAGCAAATTTGCGCCGGGCCACCAGTGGGGGTATTTCCCGGCGTTTTCGGCCGGCTGGCGGATATCCGATGAGAACTTTTTTGCGCCGCTCAAGAATACGTTCCAATCGCTCAAGCTCACCGGTGGCTGGGGGGAGCTGGGGAATCAAAATATCAGTCCGTACCAATACCTGAGCTTTATCACAGAGAGTGCAACGAATGGCTATCCGATAGGTGGTGCGAGCCAGAGTACTCAGCCCGGCGCTTATATCACTTCACTGGCGAACCCCGATATTACCTGGGAACGTGCGGTGACGACGACGATCGCCTTAGAAGCTGCCGCGTTGAACAATCATCTCACCGGTACGCTGACCTATTTCAACAAGAATACATCGCACATGCTGATCCCGCTTCAGCTGGTAGAAACCTTTGGTGCGCAGACGAATCTGCCGGATGATCCGGGGAATGTCACGCTGCCGGATTACAATCTTGGTGAGATCAACAACCACGGTATCCAGCTCGAGCTGAATTACCGGAACACGGTGGGCAAGGTAAGCTATTCACTGGGCGTCAACGGATCGTATTTGCGTAATAAGGTGACCAAGCTGTATGGCAGCGCGGCCTATCTGGCTTCGACTCCTTATGGTCGCGAGAATGCGGATATCGCCCGGACCTATCAGGGACAGCCCATCGCTTCTTTCTATGGATTCAAGGCGGATGGTTTGTATCAGACTCAGGAAGAAATCAATAACGACCCGAACATTGCCAATGATCCCAACAAGCCGAATATCAAACCTGGTGATGTGAAGTTCAAGGATATCAATGGAGACGGCATTATCAGCGATAGCGACCGGGTGCGGCTGGGTGATCCGAATCCGAAATTTGTGTTCGGGTTCAATGGATCGGTGAACTATGGCCACTTTGATCTGTCGTTCAATTTTGCCGGCGCGGCAGGTTTCAAACTATTCGATGCAGACCGGCTTAGTGGTTTGGATGCCACGCAGGTCTATAACTGGTATGCCGCAGAGGAAGGCAGATGGCATGGAGAAGGAACCAGCAATAGCATCCCGCGGATGAGCATCAACAATTTGAATGATAACTATAGAAGTTCGAGTATGTGGGTGTTCAGCGGTACGTATCTCTCGCTGAAGAGCCTGACCCTGGGATATACGCTCCCCCGCTTTGATATCAGCGACTGGAAGGTTCCGCAGATCCGGGTCTATGTATCCAGCTACAATGTATTTATGTGGACCAAATATCCCGGATATACGCCCGAGCTAGGTTATACGAATCCCACCAGTACGGCATCGGGTTTACAGCGTGGCGTGGATCTGGCGCAGTATCCGCCCACCCGGAGTTTTACCATTGGTGGATCCGTTAATTTTTAGGCTGTAAAAAGAGAAATCAATATGAAACGCAAATTCAATATAAGAAAGTTTCTGATACTGGTAGCCGTTGCCTCCGTGAGTGCGGTGGGGCTTTTGGGCTGTATCAAACACCCTTTGGATCAAACCGTGCAAGGAACGTATACGACGGCCAACTATTGGCGTAACCAGAGCGATGTCGTCGCCGGGGTATTGGGGATCTACAACGAGTTGTTCATCGAGGACTGGATCGGTCATGATCTCTATGCCTATGATGACCAGAGTGATGATATATCCGTGGATGGCAACCATCCGGATATGATCGCTATCGGGGAGCTGAATCCAGATCCGACCTTGCAGCTGATCTATGTTACCTGGCCGTTTGCTTACGAGCAGATCGCCCGGGCGAACAATGCGCTTTATTATATTCCGAAAGTACCGGTGATGGACAACTCGATCCGGGCGCGGTCGATGGGAGAGGCGTATTTCTTACGGGCTTACGCGTATTTCATCCTGAGCGAGATCTATGGGCAGGTGCCTATCATTACGGAAAAGAACCTGAGCGCGGAAAATTACAATGTGGCCAAGTCTTCTCAGGATTCTGTGCGGGCGCTGGTCGAATCCGATCTGTTGCAGGCAGCGAATTTGTTGTTCGAGACGAACGACGATGCGGATCAAGGTCGGGTCACCAAGGGATCGGCCTGGGGGATGTTATGTAAGCTGTATCTGTTCGAAGATAAATTCCAGCAGGCCATTACGTATGGCACGATGGTGGAGAACGACCCCAATTATGCCCTGGCGCCGAACTACAGCGATAACTTCAATTACAGTGCCCAGCCAGCGAATACGGAGCTGCTTTTTGCCGTCTGGAACGAGGTGCAGACGTCCACTAATGCCTTAAATTCCTCCATCGCGTTTTATTATACGCCGAGCGACTGGCAGGGCTGGGGTTTTCACCATCCCACGCAGAATTTTGTGAATGAGTTCGAGCCGTCGGATACGGCGCGTAAGACGGCGACGTTGATCCAGGTAGGGGATTCGCTGCCTAACCAGACCAATCTGACCGTGATCAGCGGAACCGATGCTTCTCAGATGTTTACGGGTGAATCGGGACAGAGCACGGGACGTTTCCTGCCCAGCATGTCGACGACGGGTTATTGTCTCCGGAAGTATACCGCTTTCCTGAGCGGCGCGAACAGCGGGCAGATCAATTTCGGGTTGAAGCAGCCGTTGTTGCGTAGCTCCGACGTTTACCTAATGACGGCGGAGGCCAAGATCAGGCTGAATGGCCCCGGCGCTGGTGATGTGGAATTGAACAAGGTCCGGCTGCGTGCCGGGCTGACGCCGGTGTCCAATGCGGGGATGCCGCAGGTGGTTCACGAGCGCCGGGTGGAGCTGGCTGGGGAGAATATCCGATGGCAGGATCTTCTTCGCTGGGATAAAGACGGGATCGTCAATCTGGATACGATCGTGAGCAAACCCAAGACAGCTTCGCCGCTGGCTCCTTACTATGGAGATACGATCATTCCTGCGCGAGTGTTTACGCGACCTAAGGATTATTATATGCCTATCCCGCAGGAGATCATTGACGAAAGTGCTGGTGTCATCACGCAAAATTCCAATTATTGAGAAAACGTGTTGTCCTGTTGTTTGGATTGCTCGCCGGCTGTTATATGCCCTGTTTTTCGCAATTGGATAGACCGGCTTCACAGGCTTTTGTGCGGCGGGTAGTCGGCGACCGGTGGGCTTCGTTTGTCGTCGAATATATCCCGGCCGTTGGCGGGAAGGATGTCTATGAACTGGAGAGCCGGCGAGGGAAGGTGATATTACGGGGGAGCAATGGGTTGTCGGTGGGGTCGGCATTGAATGAATATCTGCGATCGTATAGTCATAGTTTTATCTCCTGGGATGGGGTGGATCTGCGATTGCCGGCGGTGTTGCCGGTAGTTGGTACGCGGGTGCGGCGGGTCACGTCTTATCAATACCGGTATTATTTGAATTATTGTACGTTCAACTATTCGATGGCGTGGTGGGATTGGGATCGCTGGCAGCGGGAGATCGACTGGATGACCTTGAATGGTATCAATATGCCGTTGGCTATTAGCGGCGAGGAAGCCGTTTGGCAGAAGGTATACCGGGAATTGGGTTTCACGGATACGGAATTGCAGCGGTTCTTTTGCGGACCGGCGTATTTCTCCTGGTTTTGGATGGGCAATCTGGATGGCTGGGGCGGGCCGTTGCCGCAGCATTGGATGGACACGCATTTTCTTTTGCAGAAAAAGATCCTGGCCGCGGAGCGGTCGATGGGGATGAAGCCGGTATTGGCTGCGTTCACAGGGCATGTACCACCTGATTTTGCCCGGCATTTTCCCCTGGCGAAGGTCAAGAAAACGAACTGGGGGGCGGGTTTTGAGGATGTTTATATCCTTGATCCTTCCGACAGTCTGTTTGCTGTTATCGGCAAGCGATTTATCGAGGAGCAGACGCATTCCTATGGAACGGACCATTTTTATAGTGCCGATACTTTCAATGAGAATCAGCCGCCATCGAACGACTCGTCGTATCTAAGCGCTATTAGTAAGAAGGTGTATACGTCGATGGCGCTGGCCGATCCGCGGGCTGTCTGGGTCATGCAGGGATGGATGTTCCATTATGCTGCTTCTTTTTGGGGGAATACGCAGATCAAGGCCTTGCTGAACGCGGTGCCGGATGATCACATGATCCTGCTGGACTTGTATAGCGAGAGTCATCCGGTGTGGAACCGTACCAATGCTTATTATGGTAAGCCCTGGATCTGGAATATGCTCAATAATTTCGGCGGCAATACTTTTTTGTGGGGGCGGATGGAAGCGGTGGCGACGGGGCCTTCCGGTGCTTTGCATGATCCGGCTTCCGGCAGGTTGTCGGGGATCGGGTTGACGCCTGAGGGTATCGGGGAGAATCCGGCGTTGTATCAGCTTATGCTGGATAATGTATGGCGGGACAGTGCTCTATCGGTTTCAGCATGGCTTTCCGGTCTTTTAGGGGCGCGTTATGGTGTGGTAAATGGCGATGCGCTGATGGCGTGGCAGATATTGGTGTTAACGGTCTATGCCGGGGGATTGGGGGAAGGAGGGCCGGAGTCGATCATCGTGGCGCGGCCGACCACGGAGGTATGGGCGGACCGGGTGCGGACGAAGCTGGATTATCAGCCGCGGGATCTGGCTAAGGCCTGGGGTTTGCTGGTGCGGGCGGCGGATTCGCTGGGGAGTGGGGATGGATTCCGGTATGACCTGGTGGATGTCACGCGGCAGGTTTTGGCGGACTATGCGATGCCGTTACAGCAGCGGTGCGTGTTGGCTTATCTGCAACATGACTTTGCCCGCTTCGATTCCTGTACCGCGCGGTTTTTGGACTTAATGGATGACCTGGATGTGTTGTTGGCCACGCGACGGGAGTTTTTGCTGGGCCGGTGGATCGGGGATGCGCGGCGTTGTGGGGTTACTGCTGCCGAGGCCGATCTGTATGAGAAGAATGCCCGTGATCTCATCACGTTGTGGGGAGATAAGGAAAGCGGGTTACATGAATATTCCTGCCGGCAGTGGTCGGGGTTGATCAAAGATTTTTACAAGCCGCGGTGGGAGCAGTATTTCGTTTTCTTACGACAGAATATGGAGCGCGGGGAAAGGATGGAGGAGACGAGTTTCGAGCAGGCCATCAAGGACTGGGAGTGGAAATGGGTGAATACTACGGGCGCCGGTTATAGCGAAGAGCCGGTGGGGGATGCGGTGTCGGTGGTCCGGCGGCTTTATACGAAGTATGCGAAATTGGTACAATAGGCTGTTGGCATTCGCGCTGGCGCTGGGAGTTTTTTCCGGCGCTTCCGCACAGGGGCCCAACGATCATATCTTTCCGGCGGCGGTCGCCGCCAAGCGGTTCATCGATTTTGACAACAGGGGGTTTTTGATCAACGGGCAGCGGACCTTTTTGGTCTCTGCCGGGATCGAGTATGCGCGGGTGCCTCGGGCTTTATGGGCGGATCGACTGTTACGGTTGAAACGGGCCGGATTTAATTGCATCGAGATCTATACGTTCTGGAATTTTCATGAACCCCGGGAAGGGGTTTTTGACTTTACGGGCGACCATGACCTGGGCGCCTTTTTGCGTTTGGTGCATTCCATGGGGTTATACGCCATCGTGCGGGTGGGGCCTTATTACTGTGCGGAGTGGGATAATGGCGGATACCCGCTTTGGCTGAAGTTCAAGCCAGGATTGCGGGTGCGCGAGCCCAATGCTCCTTTTGAAGCCGCCGCGGGAGCGTTCTTTGACCATCTGCTGCCCATTGTAGCCGCCAACCAGATCGATCGCGGCGGCGCAGTCGTGCTGGTACAGTTAGAGAATGAACATATAAAGGGTTGGGGAACGGCGATGCCGAATGATTATTTCCGGTGGTTGCGGGCTACGGCGTTGGCGCATGGGATCGATGTGCCCTATTTTTTTAGCGGTTTACATCACGACAGTGATCCGGCAGGGGACGCCTTGAATTTGGACGACCCGAAGCGGCCGAATCCGTGGATGAGTACGGAATTCTGGAGCGTATGGTATAACGGGTATAGTTCGGGTCCTGTGGAAGCGCGGCTTTACGAGCGCCGCACCTGGAAGATCATCGCGCATGGGGGCAATGGGTATAACTATTACATGGCGCATGGCGGCAGCAATTTTGGCTATACCAATAACGATGAGGATGCGGCGTCGTATGATTATGGCGCGGCGGTTGGCCAGGGAGGCGATCTCCGGCCGATCTACTATGCCTTCAAACGGGCGGCGTACTTTGCGCGAAGCTTTGCTTCGGTGCTGGAGAATAGCACGGGAGATACGGTGCGTGGTTTTCTCGCGGGCGAACTGTTTTTGGGGGATTCGGTGCGTGCAAATGTGCGGCGCGGGCCGGCCGGCGAAATCGTTTTTTTGGATAATACTTCTTCTTCTGCTGCTCGCGCGGTTGTTGGTCCGGACACGGTTGTGTTGTCGCCCGGGGAGATCTTTCCGTATGTACGAAGTTTTGGGATTGGTGGGGTCACGCTCACAGGGAATACATTACGGTTATTCGGCGCCGTTGGGAATACGATCCTCGTCTATGGCGAGCCCGGGACCCTCGGGCGGCTGCATTTTTCTCGCGGGGACACGGCCGTAACGGTGGGACCTACGGTTGGCACGTATCATGTCGGTGGGTTACGGGTACTGGTGATGTCTACTGAAATGGCGGACCGGACATGGGTCGTAGACGATAAAATTATTTGCGGACCTGCTTATGTGGGCACGTTTGCCGGCGGGGTTATGGAGACGGAGGGCGATGGGAATGCGTTGGTGTATACGGCTTCGAATGTGGAACGATATATTGGTTCGGGGTCTGTGAGGGTTTTGGACCGTCGGGGGCTGGTGCAAGGCTGGCAGCGAGCTTCGGGTGTTGCGGCTGCTGCTTCCGGCTATGATGACTCGCGTTGGAAGAGGAGCGAACGCCCATTGCAGATGGGCGCCGATGGCGATACGACGGCGGATGCCTGGTATCGCGTTCCGTTGACGGTAGATAGTACGGGCGATTATACGTTATTGGTAGAGGGGGCGGATCGGGCCCGTGCTTTTTTGGATGGAGTGTCTCTGGGGGATGTGACGATAAAAGATGGGGCGTTTGGTTTGCGGCTGACGCGTGGACGACATTTGTTAGCGGTCTTTACTGCGCATGATGGGCGGGATAAACTGGCTGGGTATCTGGGACCCATGGATAACGTGGCACGCAAAGGGTTGTATGGACGGGCGTTGTTGACGCGGGGGAAGCCTGTGGTGAGTGTATTGAGTGGCTGGAAGATGCTTCGCGTTTCCGATTCCGCGGCCGTTTTGAAGGGACCGCCTTCGCCGGATGCGGCAGACTGGAAGTCATATACAATTGGGGATGATGCGTTCAATAAACACACGGGATATGGATGGTTTCAGTGTCTGCTGCCGGCAATCCCGGCAGGGATGAAGCAGGCCGAGTTGCGATTTGCCAGTGTCGATGAAAACGCCACCGTCTTCGTCAATGGGCGGCGGCTGGCGCGGCATGTGGGGTGGAATGAGCCTTTCAATGTCTTGCTTGATGGGGTCGATACTTTTTCGCGGCCCGTGGTGCTGACGGTTTTTGTAGAAAATTATTCGAATGAAGGGGGGATCGATCAGCCGGTGCGGTTCTCACCGTGGGTGCAGCCGGTGGAGGTGCGGGGATGGAAGATGAAAGGTGGGCCTTTGTCCGGCCGTCCTCTGGTATCTGGGGGTTCAGCGGCTGATACGTCCGGTCCGTGTTGGTGGCGCGCTTCGTTCCGCTTGCCGGCGGACAGCGGCTGGCGGCCGGTTTGGCGGGTCGTGCCCAAGGGGGTGGGACACGGATCTGTCTGGGTCAATGGACATAACCTGGGCCGCTATCCGGAGAAGATACCGGTGAACGGACTGTATATACCCGAGTGCTGGTTGCGGCCGGGTCTCAATGCCTTACTGATCTTTGATGAAGACGGGCGGGATGCGCGGCAGGTGACGGTAGAGGCGGAGGTTGCTGCTTCGCGACGGGTCTCTATGTTGAAGCCTTCGGCGGCGTATGGTTTTGTCGACCCTATGATCGGGACCACGAAGAGCGCTGTCTATACCCGCTGGGGCGATGAAGGCGGCACTTACCCCGGAGCGGTGGCGCCGTGGGGGTATTGGCAGCTCACGCCCGAGACGCGGCGGGATCCTTCGCGTGGTTATGATTATCGCGATTCGGTATTGTATGTTTTTAGTTGTCTGGATCATAATAGCGGGTTTCCCGGTGGTTCCGCGGGAAGATTTTTTATCATGCCTGTAGCTGATGGATCGATGCGCGGCGGGATCGATTCGCAGCTAATGGCGGGACGGCCGTTCCGCCATGAAGACGAATATGCCGAACCGGGCTACTATCGCGTCCGGCTAGCCGATGATGGGACCGTCGTGGAGGTGGTGGCGTCACCATCGGCGGGTGCGTTTCGTATTCGGTTTGGGGGTAACGCCCGGGCCATTTTTGTTGGTGACACCGTTCGGCGGCAACACTATGGCTTCACCGAGCAACCCGTTGGCAAGCGTGCAGTGCAAGGTGGGATGATCTATACGTTTGCTTCGCCTGTGGTAGAGATGCGCATGGGGATATCGGGCGATTTCGATTCGACCCGGAAAGCGGTACGGAGCCTGTGGGAGCAGGCTTTGGGTGTATTCGACATTACCGACGACGATGCCCGGCGGAAAACGGTTTTTTATACGGCGTTGTATCATTCTCTGCTTGTGCCGTGGCAAGTCGATGCCGCGGGTAAATATGGGGGCTTCTCTCCCTGGGACAGCTACCGGAGTTTGCATCCGCTGCTGACCTTATTTTATCCCAAACGGGAGCAGTCCATGTTGGCGGGTTTGCTGGGGAAGTATCGGCAATACGGCTATTTACCGGCAGAACCCATGACGGGCAATCATAGCATTCCGATGTTGGTAGATGCCTGGCTTAAGGGTATACACCCTGCGGATAAACAGGAGCTGTATACGGCGATGTTGAGGAGCCTGGTCCGGGGGCCGTTTCTGCAGGCCGACCGGCGGGTCTATCTCGATAGCGGCTATATTCCTTATACCTATCCCGAATCGGTGACAAGGACGGTGGAATATGGCTATGACGACTGGGTTCTGGCGCAATATGCGCGGCAGGTCATGGGCGATACGGTCCTATACCGCAAGCTGATGCGTGGCGCGACGGCCTGGCGGAAGCTTTTGTATGTTCCGGATCTGCTGTTGTTGCCCCGGGATGGCGATTCGTTCAAGCTGCATCCGGGTAATTCGGGGTATAAGGAAGGCGACGCCTGGGTGTATACGTATTTTGCGCCGCAGGATATTCCGGGGTTGATCGATCGACTGGGCGGGCCAGCATATTTTTCTTTGCGGTTGGATTCGGCATTGCGGAGTGAGCGGATCGTCTTCGATAATGAAACGGTCGAGCATGTTCCGTATTTGTTTGCGTTTGCGAGGCGCCCCGACCTGACCCGCTATTGGGTGCGGAAGATAATGGACGAGCGTTACAGTGATCGGCCGGGTGGGCTGCCGGGTAATGATGACCTCGGCGCTATGTCGAGCTGGTATGTCTTCAGCGCGTTGGGTTTTTATCCGACGTGTCCGGGGCGGCCCGAGTATACATTGGGAGACCCCGTGTTTCGTCGGGTCGTGGTGCATTTGGAGGGAGGAAAGTCGCTAGTGATTACGCGACTCGGAAATCTCACAAGTTTCAATGGCCGCCCAGCGGGTTTAGAAATACCTCATGCGGTGTTGTCTCAGGGAGGCCAACTGAATTTTTCCGCGGAGAAGGCGTATATTTTAGATGAGTCGCGTGTAACGCGGTTTACTATTTCGGCTGCGCAGGTTTCGGCGGCGCGGATCGTCTCGGGCGAGTGGAATTGGATCCGGTATATGATCAGGAATGCCGGGGACACGGGAGTGGTACATGTGGTTTTGTCGACGAGTGGAAAGCCTCTTGCGACAAAGAATTTACTGGTCCCCGCGGGTGCGACGGTACAGGATTCGGTGGCGTTCAGGATGTACCCAATGGGTTCCGTGGTGCTGCGGCTTGGGGAGGTGGAGTTAATTGATAACGAGTCGTTGAAGGTGAATGTGATGAAGCCGGACGGATCGTTGCCTTCGGCGCCCACGGCCGAAGAATTAGGAGTACGTCCGGTGATCCGGCTAGGCGATACGTTTGCCATCCGTTATGTTTTGAAGAATACGGGTTGGGAGAAGCAGACCTTTTCGGTGCCTTTGCTGGAGGATTCTGCGGTTGTTGCAACAGATACGCTGACGCTTGGGCCGGGAGAAGAGCGGATGCAGTTTCGGGTTTGGAAGGCTTCGGCGGCGGGCTGGCATCAATGGCAGATCGGCGGCCTTATCCGGCGATGCCGCGTATACCAGGAGCCGCAACAGGCCGTCGTGCTGGACGGCGGCGGGGTGATCGGCGACACGTTAATGACAGACCGAAGTGGTTGGGGGAATACGCTGCACATCGCCGGTGGAGGCGTTCCGAATGGCGGCCAGGCTGTTGCTGCTGACACGTGTGGGGCCGCTGTTGGGCGCGACCGGTATTTGTGGGTCTCCGGCAGCCCGAGTCTGGCTGATCTGGGGGAGAAATTGACGATGTGCGTATGGGTCTATCCGGAAGCTGCTACGGGGCAGGGGCTAGTCGATATCTTTACCAACGGAGACACGCATGTCTTACAGATCGGCGGCGGGGGAAGTACGCTGACGTTTTTCGCCGGAGGCTGGGGCCGTGGGGACTGTACGGTCGATCTACCGGCGAATTGGCTGCATCATTGGCATTATCTTTCCGGGGTGTGTGATACGGATGGATTGACCGTCTATATCGATGGGCAGTGGCGGAGACATACTCCACTGGAAAAGGGCGTACATTTATTTGGCGGCGATAACACCTGGATGTTGGGGCGTAACGAAGAATTTCCCGGACAGCGTATCTTCGAAGGGCGTGTTGACCGGCCCATGATCGTGCAGGAGGCTTTGGATGCCGGGACGATCCATGCCCTTTATCTGAGTGGTGTTGACAAATGAAGGTTGTTCGCGTTACTCTGATCGCAGGCTTTTTATCGGATTGGCGCGGGCGGTCTGCCAGCAGCGGAAGCCGATGGTGAGCATGGCCACGGCGAGGGTCAGGCCCAGGGAAAGGGCGAAGACGGACCAGCCGATTGGGATGCGATAGATGAATTCATTTAGCCAGGTGTTGACGGCCCACCAGGCTATGGGCCAGGACAAGATGTTGCCGAGGAGGACGGGCATGAGGAAGTCCAGGGAGAGGAGGCGGACGAGGCCGGTGGTGGAAGCGCCGATGACCTTGCGGATGCCGATCTCGCGGGTGCGTAATTCCGAGGCATAGGCTGCGAGGCCGAAGAGACCGAGGCAGGAGATGAGGACGGAGAAGACGGTGAACCATTTCAGGATGGTGCTCATGTTGTCTTCTTTGCGGTAGAGGCTGGCGATGTGATCATCGAGAAAGCTATAGTCGAAGATGTCGGATGGCGTTATGGCTTTTATTTTTTGCTGCAGCCATTGGATGGCTTCGCGGGTTTTACCGGCCCTCAGGCGAACGAGCAGGTGGCTGCCCCATTGCGGTCTGTATTCCAGTACAAGGGGTGTGATGGCGGAATGGAGGGAATGGAAATTAAAATCTTTCGCCACTCCTACAATTTTACCTTGCAGGTTTTCCGAATTATTCATGAGGCTGGCGTACATGGTTTGCTTTAGGCCAAGCATGCGGACTGCGGCTTCGTTGACGATGAAGGAAGCCGAATCGTGATAGGCGGAGGAGAAATTCCGTCCTTCGGCGAGGGGGATATGCATTAGGTCGAGGTAATGTTCATCGACGCGTAATACGTTTACCTGTGGATATACGCGTCCAGCCTCTTTTTGAACCGGAACGACGCCTTCGACGCTGAGGCCGTCGCCGATGGTATTGCCTGCGGTTGCTACGGAAAGAATGTCCGGGTTGGATAATAGTTCCGATCTGATCAGGTCGGGGTGGCTGAGCATTCTGTCTTTAAAGTCGCCATAGAAGCGGATGTCGGCTACCTGGTCTTTGTCGAATCCGAGTTGGTGGTCGCGGAACAATTTCATTTGGCGGTAGACGAGCAAGGTGGAGACGATGAGGAAGCCGGCGGCGACGAACTGGAAGACGACGAGGCCTTTGCGCAGGATGGAGGCGGGGGAGGCTGGTGTCTTTACTGCTTTCAGGGAGGAGGCTGGATCGAAGCCGGAGATGAAGAGGGCTGGGAAGAGCCCGGACAACAGACCTGTGGCGCCGACGAGGGCGATGATCAGGAGGAGGTTGACCGGCTGAAAAATATAGGAGAGCGTAACCTGCCGGCCGGTGAGATCGTTATAAAAGGGGAGGGCTACCTGGAAAAGCAATATGGCGATCCCGCCTGCGAGGGTAGCCAGGAGCAGCGCTTCGCCCAGGAAATGCAGGATGAGCTGGCTGCGTGGCGCGCCGAGGACTTTACGTACGGCCACTTCTTTTTGTCTTTTCAGGGCCTGGGTGGTAAAGAGGTTGACGAAGTTGATGCAGGCGATGATGCCAATGAGGATAGCAACGGCGGTGAAGATGTAGATATACAGGATACTGCCGTTCGCTCCCATCTCCTGGATAAGATCGGAGTGAAGGTGAATATCGGTGAGGGGCTGGAGGCGGGCGCTGGCGGCATCTTTTTCGGCGTCGTCTTTTTTCATGTCGCTGCGGTAGTTGAACCAAAAGTCGTGAAGGCGGGCGCGGATCTTCGTGATGTCTTCGGGGTGGTTTAGGAGAATATAGGTCCAGCCAAACATCCAGTCTTTGCTTTTGACCCCATCTGGTGCGACATATTTGTAGAAGGTGGTCATGGGCATGAGGTAGTCGAAATGGAGGTGGGTGTTGGCGGGAAGATCTTCGATCACGCCGTTTACGAATTGGTCGTTATGACCGTTGTAGACCAGTTTTTGTCCGATGGGGTTGGTGTTTCCGAAGAGGCGGATGGCGGTGGAGCGGGTGAGGACGATGGAGCCGGGTTCGGAAAGGGCTTTGAAGGGGTCGCCTGCTACGGGTTGGAGGTCGAAGACCTTTATGACACTGGAGTCGGCGTAATAGCCATTCAGTTCTGCCGTCTTGTTGTCTAGTGTGTGGAAGACATTGTTACCGTTGTCGGAAAAGCGGGCGATGCTTTTGATCTCGGGAAAATATTTTGTCATTTCGCCGGCGAGGGGAGGCGAGGACTTTGCCCATTCGGTGGTGCCTACGCGATAGATACGGTCGTGCTTTGGAAAGTCCTTATCGTAGCTGAGCTCTTCTTTTATGTGCAATCCGAGCAGGAGGATGCAGGCGATACCCACGGACAGGCCCAGGATGTTGAGGAGGCTATAGGTCCGGGAACGGATGAGGTTCCGGATTGCAAGGTGTAAAAAATTTTTCAGCATGGGATTTGAGCTACATAGTTGGCGCCAGCGCTTTATCTATTGAAATTGAGCGTGTTCCAGCCGGTTTTGGAGGGGAGGTTGTCCGGTTTTGATACAGAAAACTGTCCGCTTCCGGACGAAGGCGGGATGCAACATTGGTGGATGGATCGTCGACTTTGTTAAAATAAACTACAGATATGAAAAAGTTTGTCTTGCTATTTATGGGTGGTCTGGCGGCATATGCCGGGCATGCGCAATGGGATGGCGACCACCATCGTGAGCCTTTTATTGTGAAGACCTTTCCGCGTGACGGGGTCAAGGAATTACAAGCGGAGACCTCGGGCGGGAATATTTCGGTTTATGGCTCGGCGACGGGTGACGCCAAAGTGGAAGTGTATGTTCAGAGCAACAACAACAATGGATGGAATGACGGCATTACCAAGGAAGAAATACAGAAGCGGTTGGATGAGCAATATGATCTGGAAGTGGGAATGGAAGGTGGAAAATTGGTAGCCGCTGCGCATCAGAAGCACAACTTCGACAATAACTGGCGGCGGGGTCTTTCGATCTCTTTTCGGGTCTACGTGCCGGAGGCGGTGAATAGCCGGGTTCGGACGAGTGGCGGGAATATCGAACTGAAGGCGTTGATGGGCTCTGAGGATTTCCATACGAGCGGGGGCAACCTGGATGTGGCTCAGCTGAGCGGAACGATCGTCGGCAGGACCAGTGGTGGCAATGTAACGATCACCGACAGTCATGATGATATCGATCTGCAAACGAGCGGTGGTAATATGGATGCGGTACGTTGTGAGGGTAAGATCCGGTTGGAGACCTCGGGTGGGAATGTTGGGTTGCGGAATGTGAAGGGCACCATCAGGGTCGGGACGTCCGGCGGGCAGGTGGAAGGCGGGCAGATCACCGGGGAATTGCAAGCGCATACTTCGGGTGGCAATATCGATTTTGAAGATGTGGCGGCCAGTCTTACTGCTTCGACCAGCGGTGGGAATATCCATGTGAATTTTCTGTCCACGAAGTCTGTCGATCTCGAGAACTCAAGCGGAGACATCAGCTTACAATTGCCGCAGGGTCAGGGGATGGATCTGCGGATCAGCGGGGAGCGGGTACATAGTACGACGATGAACAATTTCCGTGGGAATGTCGATGAGCATCATATCGATGGTTCGTTGAATGGCGGCGGGATACCGATCCGTGTAGATGGAAATGGCGGCGAAGTGCATTTGAGCTTTAAATAAAGGCGTTGGCTTTACCATAAAGGAATGCCCCGGTCATGTGACCGGGGCATTTGTATTTTAGTTGTGAATGGGTGAGGAACCGGAGCCGGCGGGGTTAAAGTCGAGCTCGTTCTGCGGCACGTCCCAATAATCGACATAGCTATAATCGATAGAGCAGGAGATGGGGATGGCGGGGGCGCTTTGGTTGGTGCTGTAGAAGGGGCCGGGTACGATGACGATGGCGTTGGCCCTGCCGCCGCCCTGGGCAGCGGGTGTATTGACGCCCCAGCGGCGGGCGTCGTACCAGGAGACGCCGCGCATGAAGAGGCCGACGCGTCTTTCGCTGCGCAGCTGTTCGATGGCCGAATCCTGGGAGATACCGGAGCCGGACAGGGGTGGCAGATAAGCGCTATCGGCGGTCCTGACCTGGTCGATGAGTTGGAGGCCGCCGTTGATATCGCTGCCGCTTCGGATCTTGGCTTCTGCGATCATAAGGCTGTTCTCTTCCCAGGTGGGGGCGATGGGGACGGTCCCGAGGCGGGTTTCGCTGGCATAGGAGCCGCCGTTCTCGATGTCGACCACGCCGTAGCGGGTGCCGAATTGGATGCCGCGGGTGCGGACGTTGACGACGGTGCCAGTGGGATAAAGATCGAAGTTCTTCGTGAAGCGGTGGTCACCCGGCTGATAGTCCTGGATGAGGCGTTCGCTGACAAAGGAGAGGGCGCCGCCGGAGATGGAAACGCGTTCGAAGGGATGGAAGATGAAACCGCCGAAGGAGGAGAGGTCGTTGACGCCGCCCGCTTCTTCGCCGAATTGCAGGGTATAGTCTCCCTGAACCATGCCGGTGGCGGCCAGGGTTTGAACGGTGTTCCAATCGCTTGCGGACATCGTCGCTACTTTGTGGTTGGCGAGGAAGTTACGAGCCTCGTAGGAGTGGATCTGGCGGACCCACATGGCGGGGGTGATGATCTGTGTGTTTAAGTTAAAGGAGGGGATCATGGCCTCGAAGGTGGCATCATAATCGCCATTCTCTGTGATCGAGCCGAAGATGGAGGCAGCGACGTTGAAGTTGCGATTAGCGGCGGAGATGACGCTATCGTGGACGACATAGGTTCCGCTTGTAAGGCCCTGTGACGTGCTATCGGGTGAATCGTCGATGACGGCTGCGAGATAGAGGGAACCTAATTTGGAATAGCAATAACCTTTCCAATAGTAAGCCCAGGCCTGTAGCAGGTTCTTTTTGGTGGCGGCGTCGCCGGTGAGCTTGAGTGCGGGGTTTGCGAGGGCCTGCAAGAGGGTATTGGCCTGGGCGTTCATGTAATAGAAGACGTCCCAGGCGTATTGCAGGGAGTTTTGATCTCCTGCGGCGCGGCTGTTGTTCGAATTGAGCAGCGCCTCCTGGTTGACGTAAGTGGAGGGGTTTGGAATGACGGTGCCGCCGTAGGCTGCGGGCAGCGTGATGGTGGCGACGATCGATGGGAAGCGGCCGCCCCAGTTGGAATAGGGAGAGAACTCTTCGTCGCCCATGCCGCTTTCCATCAGGAGGTCGATATCGAAGAAGTTCGTTAATCCGTCGCCGGTTTCGTTGGCGATCCATTTTTCGTAGATGCCCTGAGCGAAGGCATCTATGCCGCCTTCGGTGATGAGGGACGACTCGGGTGTTGGCGAGACGGGGTTGTTCAGCTGGAGGATCGACTTTTTACAGGCTCCCAGGAGTAGTACCGGGAGGAGCAAGAAGAGGTAGTATTTTGTTGGTATTCCGTTCATATAAAAAGATTAGAGTGATCAATTAAAAACCGACATGGAGGCTAAACATATAGGACCTGAGGTTTGGCGAACCGAAATAATCGACTCCGGAGAAGGCGCCTGTCCTGGATTTGGAGAGGTCGTTGCCCTGGGTGTCGTAGGCGCCGGTGTTTTCCGGATCGAGGCCGTCGTATTTGGTAAAGGTCAGCAAGTTGCGGCCGGAGGCGGTGATGGTGAGTCGTTTTATGGCATTCGTGTGAATGAGGTTTGTGAGGTCATAGCTGACGGAGAGGTCACGAAGCCGGATGTAGGAGCCGTTCTCTACGAAAGTAGAGGTTGGTTTGACCAGGTTGTAGAGGGTTTGATAGTAGTTGACATAATTTCCGGTCTTACTTCCGATCGTGACGTTCTTATCATAGTCGACCGAGTTTGCACCGGAGCCGCCTGCACCGCCTGCCGGGGTATACAACCACTGTTTGGTGAGGTTGTAGATGCTGTTGCCATGTATCCAATCGAACTGGAAGGAAATGGTAAGGGTCTTGAAGAGGGTCACGCTATTGATAAGCGATGAAGTGAAATTCGGGTAGGCGTGTCCGAGGACGGAGAGGTCATTGCTCGCAGTGAGGAAGGGGGCGTTGGTGCGTGTATCCACCACATAGCCGGAACTGGCGACGACATAGTATTGCTGTTGGGAAGCTGAAATGTAGGGGGTCTTGCCGTCGGCCATCAACTGCGTGATGCTATGGAGCGGGGTCTGGCCGTAAAAGAGACCCAGTGCTGCGCCCTGTTTGACGGCGAATTCTCCGTTTATGATATCCTGGCCGTTGGCAATTTTGGTGACGATGCTGCGGGCGAAGCCCCAGCGGGTGGCGAGGTTCCAGATGATATTGGAGGAACTGTAGACGGTCGCGTCCAGCGAAAGGTCTACGCCATTGGAGGATATGGTACTAAGGTTATTGAGGCGGCTCGAGTAGCCGGTGGACGGGGCCACGTTGGCTTGTTGGTAAATATCTGAGGTCGTGCGATGCCAGTATGATCCGCTGACGGTGACACGGTGTAGCCAATTGCCCTGGAAAGGGGCGACGGTGAAATCGGTGCCGACCTCGAGTTCCTTACTGACGGCCAGGCGGAGCGTATCGTTTGTGGCCTGGTTGGCGAGGGAGAGGGCGGAGCCGCTGCCGAGCGTGGTTTGGGTGAGGGTTGTCTGGCGGTCGTAGGCCATGGGCTGGATGCCGGCTTCGCCGTAGGCGGCGCGGACCTTCCAATCGGTAAGCCAGGACGTGTTCTTTAGTAATTCGGAGGGGCGGAAGTAGATCGTTCCGCGGGGGAAGGTGAAGGGTTTATATGCGGCGCCGAAGGCGGAGCCGTAATCGGATCGGACGCCACCGGAAATGCCGAAGAGGTTGCCGTAGTCGATGGTCTGGTTAAAGAGGAAACCGAATGTGATGACCGATTGATTCAGGTCCTGTTGGGCGTTCCCCAGTTCGCCGTTGCCTTCTCCGGTAGACTTTATATTGGCGCTGTTGATCGTTGCCGGCGGATAGATGGGCAGCTGTGTTCCCTGCGTGTAATATTGGGTCTCGACGTCTTTGCGGTAGTCATACGCGAACTGGGACGTTGTGCGGATTGGCAGACTGGAGTGAAAATCTTTTTCGAAGTCTGTCCGTATGAAGGCAGAATAAAGCCCGTTCTGCTGGAAGGTGTTGGTAAAATTCTTCAGGAGGTTGCCGAGGCGGTCGGGGCCCCAGAAGGCGTCTGTCTGGACGGCTGCGGACTGGTTCATGAAGTAATCCGTTCCGTTGATATTGGTGTAATCCAATCCGTACTTGATATCCAGTTCTACGAAGTGTGGGAATTTATAATTGAAAT
>Ga0302325_10002058_pt1 | contig 49654 bp, 39 predicted proteins | sample Palsa_T0_2_FD_201948 | JGI IMG/M metagenome (GOLD analysis project Ga0302325, IMG submission 201948) | Peat permafrost microbial communities from Stordalen Mire near Abisko, Sweden - Palsa_T0_2 | ecosystem: Environmental > Terrestrial > Soil > Palsa > Peat permafrost | place: Sweden: Abisko...
GTCCACCCCGAAACGGATGGGGTGAGCCATCGCCAAGTGCTGCAAGCGGCGTGCCATTTAGGAGACGGCGGGGCAAATTCCAGGCCAAAGTTATGAGAAATGCGATCGGCTAATCGCTTTGATTGATACCTTGTAGGAATAGAAAATTTGCAACTAGGAATGCTTGGAATCACGGAACGCCCTCCTTGCCCGATGCCACCGCCGGCAGACGATAGCCGAACTGCCCGAGAATTTTGCGCGCTTCCGGACTCCCAAGAAAATCCAGGTAGGCCTGGGCGGCGGGATTGGAGGCTCCGCGGCGCGTGAGCACCGCGGCCTGTTCAAGCGGGGCGTAGTCCTCCGGCGGCACCTCCACCCAGCGGCCGCGATCCCGTAGCTTGGGAGAAAGAACCAGGGAGAGGGCCACAAAACCCGCGTCCGCATTCCCCGTTTCCACAAACGCGGCCGTCTGCGAAATGTTTTCGCCGCGCACGAGCTTCGGCTGGGCGGACTCCAGAAGATTCAGCCGTTCGAGGGTTTGCATAGCGGCGAGGCCGTAGGGAGCCGTCGCCGGATTTGCGATGGCAATCGTCTGCACCGCCGGGTTTCGGACCACTATGCCGACCGAGCTGACGTCGATGCCGGGCTTCGTCGTCCAAAGGACAAGCCGGCCAATGGCGAATGTGCGCATACTCGAAGCCGGGGCGTCGCCGCCGCGAATCATCGCCTGAGCGAATTCCAGGTCCGCGGAGAGAAACAGATCAAATGGCGCGCCATTGCGAATCTGGACAACCAGGGTGCCGGATGCGCCTGTCGTGTTCGTCAGCCGTATCTCGGGATGAGCCTGGGCGAAGGCTCCGTCGAGCGCGTCCAAGGCGTAGACGAGATTCGCCGCCGCGGCGATGGCCACGGTTTGCTGCGCGCCCGCCGCCGCGCTCTGCGCGCAAGCCGGTCTGCCAAGCGCCAATCCTGAAACGAAGAGGGCGGCCAGAGCCAGAAAGGAGGCCCCAGTTCCACGTGGACGCCGAAGCTGGGGTTCCGGGCGGTATCGGGAGGCCGTCATCGGCCGTTGGAAAATGGCGCGGAGCCGCGCAAGGTCAACCTCCCCCACCCTGACACCTCGCACCACTGCCGCAGCAGGTTGTTGTACACGCCCGCCAGGCGCACCAGCGAGGGATCCCCCGGATGATCGCCGCCCAGGGCGCTGGATGGCCACATCGAGGTCGAAGAGCACCGTGCGGCGGCCGTCGTCGCGCACCCGTGCCTGGGCGCTGCGGTCGCGCTTGCCAGCCGCTAGCGTTCGCCTATTTCCGACGCCTATGAAGCAGTTCCTCGGCGCCGTCACGGTGGTCGTCCGCGACTACGAAGCCCTGACTCGGCGAGGCGTCCATTTTCGCGAAATCCCGCGGCAGGAGCCCTACGGCAAAGTGGCCGTCTTCGAAGACCTCTATGGCAACCGCTGGGATCTCCTCCAAACGTCCTAGAAATCCGCCGTCTCGGGATCCGGGCCGATCCGGCCGCGCGGGTCCTTGAGCGAGGAGAGCGCCTTCATATCGGCCTCGTCCAAAGAAAAATCGAAGACTTGGAGATTCTCGCGGATGCGAGTCAATTTCTCAGACTTCGGAATGGCCAGCAGGCCCAACTGCAGATGCCACCGAAGTAGAACCTGCGCCGGAGTCCTGCGCATCTTACTCGCCACCGCGGCGACGGTGGCATCGCCGATGAGCTGTCCCTGTCCCAGGGGGCTCCAGGACTGAGTGACGATACCATGTCGGCGGTGAAAATCCCGCAACGCGTCCTGGGGCCAACGGGGATGGAGTTCGATCTGGTTGATCGCCGGAACCACCCCGGTTTCACCGATAATTTTCTCCAGGTGTTCAACGGTAAAATTGGAGACGCCAATCGAACGCGCCCTGCCCTGGCTCTTGAGCTCGGTCAGCGCGCGCCACGTCTCCACGTACGCCCCGCGCTGCGGCGCCGGCCAATGAATCAGGTAAAGATCGACTCGATCAAGTTGGAGGCGCGCGAGGCTCTCGTCGAAGGCGCGCAAGGCCGCATCCCGTCCGTGCGCGTCGTTCCACAGCTTCGTCGTCACGAACAGGTCGCTCGGCGGAACCGCGGCTTCGCGCAAGGCCTGTCCGACGCCGCGCTCATTTCCGTAGATCGTTGCGGTGTCGATCAGCCGATAGCCCGCGGAGATCGCCTCACCGACGACGCGGGCCGCCTCCGATTCGGCAATCTGCCAAACGCCAAAGCCCACCTGCGGAATTTGCCGGCCGTCGTTGAGAGAGAAGGATGGAGCAGCCATGGCCTTACCGAGTTCTGTGCAATTCCGTCACGCCGTCGCCGGTGATGACATCCGGTCCAGAAGCCGTCTGAATGCGAACATCGCGCATCGCAACATCCCGGGCATTCGAAATTTTGAGGCCCTTGGGCGCTTCAATGCGGACGTTCTCCAGGACGATATGCTCCGCAGGCATTTCGGGCAGGCCAAGGATGAAGCCGGCGCTCTCGACGCACCCCGACGCGCGAATATTTCTAATCGTGATGTTGCGCCACCGCGGTGTGGTCGCGGTCACCGGCTGCGGACCATCCTTTAGGACCGCGGCATCCGTCGTTGTCCCGAGATAATAGCTGCTGATCGTGACGGCGCTGCCCACATGATTCATCACAAGATCCTCATAGGTGACTCCGTCCACCAACCCTCCCCGCAAACGATCCGACTTGAGGCGCACACCGGTGTCGGTTCCGTCGAACGTGCAGTGACGCACCGTCATATTCCGGAGCCCCGCGCTCGTTTCGCTGCCAATCGAACAGCCGTGACCGTGCAGGAACACGCAATCGGTCACCAGCAGGTCCTCCATGCCTCCTGAAGCATCGCCCCCCTTCCCTCCCGCCTTCACTGCGATGCAATCGTCTCCGGTGTCGATGCGGCAGCCGGTGATCAGCACCCGCCTGCATACAGACGGGTCGATTCCGTCGGTATTGGGCGAATCGGGTGGATTGAGAATCGTCACTCCAGCGATGGTGACGTCCTCGCTGGCCACCGGGACCAGATTGAACGAAGGAGACCGCGTGAGCGTGATGCCCTGCACGCGCACCCGCTGGCAGCGGTCGAAGACGAGCATCCGGGGTCTGGGGCTGGTGTTGCTGCGCAAATGCTTCGCGTCCGCATCGGCCTTGAACCGAACCGCCGCGGGCCACCAGGCGTCACCATGGCCATCGATTGTTCCCGCACCGGAAATCTCAACGTCATGCAGGTGGCTTCCCTGCAAGAGCGGACGGAACCGGCCCCCGGCTCGGTAATCCTCAGCCTCGGGCGAAAAAAGGATTGTCGCTCCGGCTTCCAGCTTGAGGTTGAGGCGGCTGCAGAGGTCGAACGGCCCGGTAAAGTAAACGCCAGCCGGCACAACCAGGGTGCCCCCGCCACCGTGGTCGACAGCGGCGACCGCATGGTGAAACGCCTCTGTGGCCGGAGTCCGGCCGTCCCCGATGGCGCCGTAGTCGGACAGCGTGAACATCCGGCTCGGGATGTTCGGGACAGCCGGGGCCACGTCGGCGCCGCTGGTGCGCGGAGCCAGCGCGAGCACGCCAGCAAGCACCATCGCCCCGCCTGCGCGCGCGGACAACAGGTCTGAGAAGAAGCGGATTTGGCGGAGCATCCGGCGATCCTACGACACGTGTCCGACCTCGCCAGCTTTTTGTCCCCGTCCGAACTGTCCGAAGCCGGTCGCCGGGGCGACGCTTGCGCGGAGCCGCCTGAATCCCTTTCTACAGGGCACCCCGTGATTCCAAGCCGACTCCGCCTTGCTGTTTCCGCCGCGCTCGCGGCCGCCTTGGCTTTGGCCTGGACGGCGCCGATCCGCGGGGCGCCGGCTGCGGCCGAGCCATCGAAAGGAATCATGGCCGAAGGGGGAAACGCGGACAATTTCGACATGGCGCCAGAGACGCGGCTGGAGGTCGTGGAGGCGGCCGCGGCGGCGCTCCCGCCGATCGCCGGAGGCCCGATCCAGCCGACTTGGGACTCAGTCCGCGCTCATTATAAAGTCCCCCAGTGGCTGGTGGAGGCCAAGTTCGGCCTCTTCATGCATTGGGGCCTCTACTCGGTCCCCGCGCATCACAACGAGTGGTATGAAAAGCACATGTATGCGGGTGGCGCGGACACCGCCTGGCACATCGCCAATTACGGGCCTCTCGACACGTTTGGATACAAGGACTTCATTCCCCTTTTCACCGCGGACAAGTTTGACCCGGACGCGTGGGCGGAACTCTTCCGCAAGTCGGGCGCCCGCTATGTAATCCCGACGGCCCAGCACCACGACGGCTTCGCCCTTTGGGACAGCGCCGTCACTCCGTTCAACGCCGCCCGCATGGGGCCGAAGCGCGATCTGATCGGTCAGCTCGCCCGCGCGGTGCGGGCGCGCGGGTTGAAATTTGGCGTGTCCAACCATGAGATCGAAGCCTTTCAATTCATCAACGCGCCGCCGTCGATCGCCGATCCGCTTCGCGCGGCGCAGGCTGATCTCTTCGACCCGCGATGGGCGGGCTTCTACCATTTTGCCGACCGCAGCGACGAGGCCTGCAGACGGTTTCTGACCGACTGGTACGCGAGGACCGTCGAACTCATCGACCGCTACCAACCGGACATCCTCTGGTTCGACAACGGGGTCGACATTCGCTATTTGGATCCGCTCAAGCTGCGAGTCGCCGCTTACTACTACAACCGGGCGCAATCCTGGGGCAAGGAAGTCACGATCAGCACAAAGAAAGCCGCCTTCGCCCCGTCCGGACGCAACACGGAACAGGTGGGCTCGGTGGTGGATTTCGAAAAAATCGGCGTCCGTTCGCCGTCGGGAATCCGACCGGGAGTGTGGCAGGTCGACGAGCCGATTGGCTCGACCTGGGGCTACACCACCGGGATGAGCACCGCACCTCCCGGATCCATCGTCCGCCGGCTGGTCGACACCGTCAGCAAAAACGGAAACCTCCTGCTCAATCTATCGCCCCGGCCGGACGGCACGATCCCCGAGGAGCAACAGGCGACCCTCCTGGAAATCGGCCGATGGCTCGGCGTGAACGGTGAAGCGATCTACGGGACCCACGCATGGACGACATTTGGGGAAGCGTCCGCTGGCACCTCCCGGAATTCCAGCCTTGAAGTCCGTTTCACTGTGAAAGGGCCCGATCTCTATGCGGTCCTTCTGGGAGCATGGCCGGACCATGAGGTCGTGATCCAGGCGCTGTCCTCCGCGCTTCCACACGGCGGCACCGTGCGGCGCGTGGGAATGCTCGGTTCCAGCGATTCGCTTCCATTCACGGTCGATGCCGCCGGACTGCATGTGACCCTTCCGCCCCGCCCGCCCTGCAGCTATGCCTATGTCCTGCGGATCGCCGGTCTGGAAATGAATGCTCCCCTCGCTACCCTCTCGGGCAATCCCCGATAGAAATCAGGTGCCGGGCTGCACATAGACAATCGGCGCAAACAGCCGGCGTTCGGCGCCCCGCGGATCGTTTTCCAGGTGAGGCGGCAGGTCGAAGATCATCGTCGGGCGCCTGGCCAATTCAAAGCGCGGCCAGTGCGGCAGCGCCTCCGTGTCGGGATTTCCCGTCCGTGCGAACGCGATCCAACAATCGCTCATGATATCGGCCATGGCCTGCGCCCTCGGACCCTGGCCCACCATGGAGCTTCCGTAGCTCACGTTGTCGAAGGAAAGAGGGATATCGAGGGTGTGCGGAGCGCGCCACTTGCCCCCGTCGACGGGCGTCCGCCAATCGAGCTCGTAAACATAGGTGGGCGCTCCGCCCTGCCGCGCGCGCCGCTCCGACTCGATCACCATGCCCTTCCATGAGCGCGCCGCCGTCGAAGCCGCGAAGAAAACATCAGAGGGCGAATACTCCGGGTACAGCCGCCGGTATTCCGCGACGACATCGGCCGGGTCCAGACTTCCCATGAACGCCTGAACCGCCTTCCCAAGTCTCGCGGGCAGCTGCTCCCAGGTAAGATTGAACAGCGAGGAATCCCCGCCGCCGATCAGATAAGTCGTCTCGTCATGGGTGTTTCCGATCATCATCGGAATGTCTTTCGATAAAGGCGATGCATCCGGATCAAAGGGATCCCTGGGCAGAGACCGGCCGTCAGTGACCGGAGCGAAGGCCTCTCTGCGGAACACTTGGATCAGCTTCTCCATCGGAACATTCTCAATCTCCGCCGCCCGCGCCGCGGTCAATCCCAGCGCCGCCAGGACCGATCGGGCAGTCGCGGTCCCGTTCTCAGGGCGCCTGCCGGTCAGCTGCTGCCCGCTCTCCGTGATGACGCGGTGAAATAGCCCGCGGGCCGAGGGCATCGCCATCAGCGTCGCACATTTCGCACCGCCGCCGGACTGCCCGAAAATGGTCACATTGTCCGGATCGCCGCCAAACTCCGCGATGTTCGTGCGCACCCACTTCAGCGCGAGCACCAGGTCGAGCATCCCCGCGTTGCCCGAATCGGCGAATTGGGCGCCGCCAAACTCCGCGAGATAGAGAAATCCAAATCCGTTGAGGCGATGGTTTACCGTCACGACCACCACGTCGCCTCGCCGGCATAGCCGCACCCCGTCATAGAGGTCGATGTTGCTCGACCATCCGTTGTATCCACCGCCATGGAACCAGACCATCACCGGTCTGAGCCGCCGGTCGCGCAGGCCGGGCGTCCAGACATTCAGATGCAGACAATCCTCGCTGATCGGCTCCGATTCACGGGGTAGCGGATAGAATCCCCCGCGGGCGCGCATCTGAGGCGCCATGGGGCCAAATTCCAGGGCGTCGCGCACACCCTCCCAAGGAACCGGCGGCGCCGGAGCGGCAAAGCGGTGGCGCGCCGTATCATCGCCGTAGGGGATGCCCTTGAATACCGCGACGGCGCCGTCGAGTCGGCCGCGGACCACTCCGGCAGCGGTCCGCGCCATCGGCGGCCCCTTGGCCATCGCCGGTTCTTCTACGGAAGCAGCCGCCGTCCAGCCGCGTGTCGGATAGGCCGCTACAAATGCGGCCGCCAGAAGGATGCGCGCGCTCAATCTCAGCGTACGGCCGCCCATACGCGCTGGACATCGTCGCTGTCTTCGAGGGCCTGGAGAAATTCGCCCACCTCCGCGCGCGTGTGATCGTCGAGTTCCGGGTACGATTTGGCAATGTAGCCCAGTTCGCTCGTGACGACCGTCCATCCATGGGCCGCCAGCCAGCTCGAGACAGCATGGACGGCGGATCGCTCGGTGACAAAGCGCGCGCCCGCATGGCCTTCGGGAATGTCGTCATTTTGGGCGTGGGCCAGCGGCGCAAAATCATTGGCCCCGGCCTCGATCGCGGCCGCTTCGAGGTCGGCCGCCGGGTCGGGATGGTGGGCCTCGACCAGGCCCGCGTGATCAAACAGGAACTTGTTGCTGCCAGTATGGCCGAGAATGCCCTTCTTAAAAAGCTGCCGCATCTCGGGAGCGGTGCGCTGATGGTTGTCGGTGTAGACCTCCACGATGACAGGGACCTTATGGGGGGCATATCCTTCGAATACGATGTGCTCGAGCGTGAGCTTGTCGTCACCGATACCCGCCCCTTTCTTGATCGCCCTCTCAATGACATCGCGGGTGACACTGGCCTTGCGGGCCTTCTCAGAGGCGGCGAAAAGCCGGGCATTCGCCGTCGGATCCGGTCCCCCGAGCTTTGCGGCCACGGTGATCTCCTTCACCAGTTTTCCCACCGTCTGACCCTTCCTCTGATTGACGATCGCTCTCTTCGCGTGAAGCCACTGACGTCCCATAGGACGAACAGATTAGAGTGCCTGGGACACCGGTCGCAATGCCTTTGTCGCCACAACCGCCGCGCCATCCTGGCGCCCGCTTCCCTCGCCGCCCTTGGACGCGGCCACCAGGAAGGGCAGTTCGGCGAGCGCGTCGGCAAGTAGAACCGTTTCGCCGCCGGCCCAAGGCCGCCCAGTCACCACATCGATCCATGTGCGGCCGGGAGTCTCCAAGTTAACGGCGGTATCGTCCCATACCAGACCGAGGGGAGGGGTTCCGAGGCGGGCGGTCAGGCGGGGGACAATCACGATCAGGGACTCCTCTCCATGGGTTCTCGCGAATGCCACCACGTGCTTCGCAAAACGGCCTTCCGTCTTGAGGGGGTGATATTCGCCGGCCTGAAAGAGTTCCGGCGCGCCCCGCCGAAAGGCAAGAAGGGCCTGGGTGACGCGCAGCTTGATGTCCCCATCGCGCCAGTTCCGGAGCGCCTCGCGCACCGGCCGGGAACCGAGATTTCCCAAGAGGCGCTCGCAAGCCTCGTAGTCCACCGGACGGCGGTTGTCCGGGTCCACCAGACTGAAGTCGAAGACCTCGTTGCCCTGATAGAAATCCGGAACGCCTGGAGAGGTGATCTTCAGAACAACCTGGGCGAGGGAATTGACCATGCCGATACGCGCCAGCCGATGCGCCTGGGGGCGAAAGGCCCGGAGAAAATCGGCGGCCGCCTCTTCGTCCAGGATCGCATTCACAAAGGCGTCGCACGCATCCAGCCAGCCCGCGTTTGGATGATGCCAGGTGGTGTTCTCCTTGGCCTCGCTGACGGCCTTGCGCAGATATTGCCGGATTCGTTCGCGAAAAGTATCGTCGATGCGGTCGTCCGCGGGCCACGCCCCAAGCAGTATCTGGTACAGACGGTACTCTTCGTTCTCATCAGGGGCGCACCGTCCGTCGACCGAAGTCTTGTGCCGGCGATTCAGCTCGCGCCACTCGATGATCCACCCCTCCCAATCGCCCGGGATCTCCGAGAGCGCGTAGAGCCTCGCCCGGACGTCCTCGCTAAGCTTGGTGTCGTGGGTGGAGGTGGCGAGGAGGCCGTGCGGGCATTCGGTCCGGCGCCGATCGTTTGCCGCGTGAAACTCGTCGATGGTCCCGCCGAAGATTGACGGATCGCCGCCCACCTCGTTGAGAGCGATCAGGCGGTTGTAGGTGTAGTAGGTGGTGTCCTCGACCGCCTTGGCCATGATCGCGCCGGTGTACTGCTGGAAGGTGAGCACCCACTCCCCCAAGCGCTCCGCGGCAAGCGCACCGCCGCCAGCGGGCCGCACGGCGCCCGTCAGAAGATCGCGGACAAATTGAAAGGGTTTGGGATCCAGCCTCGGATTGCGCCGGATCGCCCCCTCGCACGCCCGCTCGATCTCGCGGCGATCCGCCAGGCGCATCCCCTCGCCCGCGCGCCGATAGGTCCTGTAGACGCCCAAATTGGCCATCAGTTCGCGCGCCGCCATCGCCAACTCATGGCCGCTCCAGTCGCACCACTGCCGGTCGGCCCGAACCAGATCCGCCAGAGTCGCCGCCATATTCTCCAGGGCGTAGGCGAACAGCTCCTCGATCACGAGGCGCTTTTTGGAGTAGACGACGTCTGCATACGCGGCTGTGCGGGCTGTGAAGCGCGCGTAGATTTGGTCAAAAGGAGCCTCGGCCGCCGCGTCGACAAAGAGGCGCGCCAACTCGGGAATGAATTCGTAGCCGGTCGTGCCTTGGACGGGCCAGGATTCCGGCAGGCTCTCGGAGCTGGCCAGGATCTTCTCGACCACCACATAGAGCGGCTGACCAGCGGAACGCTCCGGAGACCGGCCGATCTGCTGCAACCGCTCCAGATATTGCTGCGGGTCCCAAAGCCCGTCGATGTGATCGATCCGAATCCCGGTGATACGACCTTCGCTGACCAATTGGGAGATCAGCGCGTGCGCCTCCTGGAAAACTTCGGGAATCTCCACGCGGATGCCCACCATGGAGTCGACGGCGAAGAACCGCCTGTAATTGGTGCCGTGGGCTCCGGCCTGCCACCGAACCAGCCGGTAATGCTGCTCGCAAAGAATCTCATCGAGCCCGTCGAAGCTGTGGGGATCGCCCTGCTTTCCATTTACCTTCACCAGGCAGGCGGCCACCCTCGCAGCGACGTCCGGCTCGCGCGAAGACAGGGCGCGGAGCCTCTGCTTGGTTTCGGACAGGTGGGTGGACCGTTCCTTGGCCCGGCCGGCATCCCGGCCGGCATCCGGGAGCGACGAAAGCGCCTCGGCGATCGATTCGAGTTCGCCGGACAGAGCGGCCGCCAGCCCCGTCGCCGCCTGCCGGAGCATCCGTGCTTGAGACAACGGCCGCAGCGGAAAACGCATGCCTCCCCGGGTGACGGCAAAGCCGTCCGCATCGTACACCAGCTTGAGGCCGCCCTGCTCGAGGATCCGTCCGTAGTGGTCGTCGAGCACCGGAACCAGGACCCGCGCGCGGTCTAGGGAGTTCGGTTCGTTCCAATAGATGTCGAAGAACCTGGCATAGGCCGAGTGGCGGCCGCATTCGAGCACATCCCGCCACCAGGGATTGAACGGGCCTTCGATCCCCATGTGATTCGGGACAAAATCAACGAGGATGCCCATCCCGAGGGATCTCGCGCGATCGGCGAAATCACGGAATCCCTGGACGCCGCCCAGTTCGGCGTCTATCCGGCGGTAATCATTCACGTCATAGCCATGCTGGCTCCCCGGCGCGGACAGGAGAATCGGGGAACAATAGCAGTCGGATATGCCCATTTCCTTCCAGTAGCCGAGCATGAGCTCGGCTCGCTCAAACGGGAACTCCTTGCGGAGTTGTATCCGGTACGTGGCTACGGGAATTCTCTGGGCGCCGCCGAGAGGCATCAGCCGGGATCCGAGATGTAGAGCGCGGCGGCCGGCCTCGCGAAGTCCAGGAGGCTGGTCGGATCCGGATATTCGTCGCTTCCTCCGCCGCCCCCGAATCGTGCGCCCTCGGTGTGGAGCACGAGCTTCCAGGCGCAGCCGGCCGGTGCGGCCAGATCGGCGTGGCCGGCCCAGCGCAACTGTGCGCCCCGGCGCAGGGCGACCAGCAGCAGCCGGTCCGGACCGTCCGGCACTCGGTAACGCAGGACGATCACCTCGCCGGCCGCGCGGACACTCCACAGGTCGCGGGAGTCCGCGGACCGCAGCCAGAGGCGCCTCTGCGCCAGGCACTCGCGGTGGAGGGCAACCACGGCGGCGTGGCCGGCCGAATCGGCTTCCTCCCACCGCAGCTTCGAGCGCAGAAAGGTATCCGGCGCCTGCGGATCCGGAGGTCCGCCCCCGCCCTCGCCGGGATTCGGGTGATTGAATTCCTTCCGCCTGCCTTCGCTCACCTGCCGTCCGAGTTCACCGGAGTGATCCGTGAAATAGAGAAATGGCGAGCGGGCCGCCCACTCCTGTCCCATAAAAAGCATGGGCGTATAGGGACTGAGGCAAAGCAGAGCCACCGCGGCGCGGAATGCCGCCGGCTCAACCAGATGCTCGAGACGCTCACCCTGCGCGCGGTTGCCCACCTGGTCGTGGTTTTCGATGCAATAAACGAAGGACTCGACCGGCAGATGCCGGCAGGGGGCTCCGCGCGGACGCCCCTTCCACGGAGCAAAGGGCTGGCCGAGGTACGACCATCCCGATGCGAGCGTCCGCGCCACATCCGCCGCCGTCCCTCTGTAGTGCGCGTAGTACGATTCACGGGTTCCCGTGAGGGCGACCCTCACCTCGTGGTGGAAGTCGTCCGACCAGGCGGCATCCAGTCCCGAACCTCCTGCCGCGGCCGGAGTGAGCAGATCGACCGAGTTGCGTTCGTCCTCAGCGATCACAAAGGCGCCGCGAATGTGCGCCAGCGCGGCGATCTCGCCGAGGATGGAGGGTTCGGCGCTGTCCAGAATCGCATGGGTGGCGTCCAGGCGAAGGCCGTCGATACGGAATTCGTCCAGCCAATAGAGGGCGTTGCCGACCAAGAAGTCCCTTACAGGCCCGCTGTTGGGCCCATTGAGATTAAATCCCGCCCCCCAGGGAGTCGAGTGCCGGGCGTGGAAGTAGTCCTTGCTGAAACGGCCGAGGTAATTCCCATCGGGGCCCATGTGATTGTAGACGACGTCAAGGATGACGGCGAGGCCCCGCTCGTGCGCGGCGTCCACCAGGGCGCGCAGTTCATCCGGACGGCCATAGGCCCGGGACGGAGCATAAAGCGCCACGCCGTCGTAGCCCCAATTCCGGCTGCCGGGAAAGTCCGCGATCGGCATGATCTCGATGGCAGTCGCCCCCAGTTCGCGGACATGGTCGAGGCGCTGGGTCGCCCCGAGGAATGTTCCCGCCTGAGTGAAAGTCCCGACGTGGAGCTCATAGACCACCTGGCCCCGCCATGCGGGTCGGCGCCATGACGCCACGCGCCAAGGGTAGCGGGAGGCATCGATGCACTCAGAAGGGCCGTGGACGCCTTCGGGCTGGAACCGCGAGGCCACGTCCGGCGAGGAGGAGCCATCGGGAAACTCATACACATAGCGGTCACCGCCGCGGCCGGCGGGGTCAGCCGCCTCGAAATAGCCGTCCTCGCTCGCGACCATGGCGAGGCGCTCCTCGGCGCCGCCGCGGCGAAGGATCCGCAAAGCGAGCGAGGGCCATTCCAGCGCCCAAACACGGTAGCGCACCCCGTCCGGACCCACCCGGGCGCCGATCCAGGGCCGCCCGACTGTGCCAGGCCGGCGCGGATTCGCAGCGGACGGGGGAAACTCGGCGTTGGCGGTGGTCACGGCGTGCCGCGGATGCCGACGGAACCGCTCGCCTCCGCAAGGTTGTGTGCGGAATTGACGAGGGCCACATGGGAGAAAGCCTGCGGAAAATTGCCGACCAGCCGGCCGAACTTCGGATCGTATTCCTCCGACAGGAGGCCGAGCCGGGTCCTGAGGCTGAGCAGGTTCTTGAAGAGAGCCCGCGCCTCTTCGTTGCGACCCATTAGATCCAGGCAGTCGACCAGCCAAAATGTGCAGGGAAGGAAGGCTCCCTCGCCGGGGGGCAGACCGTCCACCGAGCCCGACGTCTCAGGGTGGTAGCGATAGACGAGGCCATTCGTCATGATTTCCCGCTGGATCGCCTCAATGGTTGAAGCTACCCGCTCGTCGCTCACCGGAAGGAAGCCGACGAGCGGCATCATGAGGATGCTCGCATCGAGCCTGTCCGAACCGTAGAATTGGGTAAACGCTTTGCAGGAAACGTTATAACCCTGGCGGCAGACGCTGTCGTGGATCGCCTGACGGACGGAACGCCAACGCTTCACGTCGCCCTCCAGTCCAAAATCCTCGACCGCCTTCACGGCCCGGTCCATCGCGAGCCATGCCATCACCTTGGAATGGGTGAAGTGTCTCCGCGGACCCCGAATTTCCCAAATGCCCTCATCGGCCTCAGCCCAGTTCTTGGCGACAAACTCGACCAAGTGGCGCTGAAGGTTCCAGGAATCGGCCGCGGTGGGGATGCCCATCTTGCGCAGGACGTGCATCGCGTCCATGATCTCGCCGTAGATATCGAGCTGGAACTGGTCTGCGGCTGCGTTGCCGATCCTGACGGGCCGGGAATTTTCGTATCCAGGGAGATAGGACAGCTCGATTTCCGGCAGGCGCCTCTCGCCCGCTGTTCCATAAAGGATCTGCAGCTGGGCGGGGTCGCCGCCGACTGCGCGCAGGAGCCAGTTGCTCCAGGCTACGGCCTCCTCGGTGTATCCGGCTTCCATGAAGGAAAGCAGCGTGAAAGTGGCGTCCCGGACCCAGCAGAAGCGGTAGTCCCAGTTGCGCACGCCGCCCAGCTGTTCGGGCAGCGACGTGGTGGGCGCGGCGACCATTCCACCCGTGGGGGCAAAGGTGAGCGCTTTCAGCGTGATCAGCGAACGGACGACCGCCTCGCGCCATTCCCCGCGGTACGTGCATCGCGAAACCCATTTGCGCCAGAATTTCTCCGTGCGCTCCAGCGCCTTGACCGGGTCGCTCAGCTTGGGCGCCTTCTCGTGGGACGGATGCCAGCTCAAAACGAACGTCTTGCGCTCGCCGGCGGCGACCCGAAATTCAGCAACGGTCATCATGTCCTCGCCGCGCGTCGGGACGTCAGATTTGAAGATCAGCGCATCCGGCCCACCCACCGCGGTGATGCCGCCATCGAAGTGTTCTACCCACGGAATTGTCCGGCCGGTATCCAGGCGGATCGCGAGCCTCATCCGGAAGTCGACGTAGCCGCGGACACCCTCAACGATGCGGATGACTTCGCACTTCGAGTTCTTGGTCGGCATGAAGTCGATCAGGCGAGCGACGCCCGTCGCAGTCTCAAATTCCGTCTCCAGGATCAGCGTGTCGGTTCGGTAGGATTGGTCGTGGCGGATCGGTGCTTCCGCCGGCTCGATTTTCCAGCAGCCATGCTTGGGTTCGCCGAGAAGCGCCGCAAAACAGGCCTCGGAGTCGAAGCGCGGAAGACAGAGCCAATCGATCGATCCATTGTCTCCGACAATGGCTGCCGTTTGCATGTCGCCAATCATTCCGTAGGATTCGAGTCTCATGCTGGTCTTCTGATTGGTAGGTTTTCGGGGCTGCTGGTTCCGCCAGGTGGGCCAAAAGCGTTCCCCATGGGGAGACGGCCGCTGGCAGAAGCCCTTCAATCAGCCGCGCTTGGGACTGCGCCCTCCAAAATGCTGATCGATTTGGACGGTCGTCCCCTCCACCCTGGCGAAATGCCGGAGATTATCGACTCGCATCAGCACTTCTGGCGCTATGCGGCCGACGAGTTCGGTTGGATCGGCGACGATATGGCCCAGATACGTCGGGATTTTCTCCCCAACGACCTTGCTTCCGAACAAGCGCTCACCGGGGTCGCCGGCAGCATCGCGGTCCAGGCCCGCCAGACGCTGGCCGAAACGACTTGGCTCCTTGAGCTCGCGGCGACGCATCCAGCGATCCGGGGAGTCGTGGGATGGGTCCCCTTGTCCGACCCGAAGGCCACTGCGGCCTTCCTCGACCGAATGGGGGAAGCGGGCGCGCGGCTCCGGGGCGTGCGTCACGTTCTCCAGGGAGAGCCCGATGCCTTCATGGCGGCAGCCGGGTTCAATGCCGGCCTGCGAGAAGTCTCGGAGCGCGGCCTCACCTATGATTTGCTGATCTATGCCCGGCAGCTGCCGGCCGCTCTCGAGCTGGTCGACAGACATCCCGGCATGCGTTTCGTCGTGGACCACATCGCCAAACCAGAGATCGACGGCCCCCCGACTGCCGAATGGCTGCAAGGATTGCGATCGCTCGCACAGCGCGAAGGCGTTTGCTGCAAGTTCTCGGGACTCGTTACCGAGGTCCGCGCCAAGACGTGGAGCGCCGAACTCTTGCACCCCTACTTCGAAGCCGCCCTTGAATCCTTCGGCCCGAATCGACTGATGTTCGGATCTGATTGGCCGGTGTGCCTTGTTCGGAGCGCCTACCCAGCGTGGCTTGGTTTTGTCGAACACTGCGTAGCGCCTCTGGCTTCAAATGAGCGGGAAGCCATCTTGGGTGGAACCGCGTCGCTGTTTTACCGCTTGGGCGCAACGTAGACCGCCGCAGGACGTCCTAGCTCTTCCGTCGATGCCCGATTCTCGTGATTCCGCAGTATCCTCCGGAGGCCGCTCCTTCCGACTATCCGAGTGGCTGGCGGTCGGCGATCGCCGCGCCCTCGTCGTGCAGGTAGTGGCCATCTTCTTTCTTATCACGCTGTTGAACGCAGGGTTCTATCAGCAGCGACGGCGGCGCGAGTTGGACGAGATCAATCATATTCAACGGGTGGTTCGCGTGTGGGACGGGCTTCCTTGGTACGTCTGGGTCGCCGCCGGTCCGGCGACGCTGGCCCTTATTCGGCGCTTTCCCGTCGGCCGAGGACGGATTGCAACGAACCTCACAAGGCTTGTGGTGGGCAACGCCGCTCTCTATCTGGCCATCACCAACACGCGTTATTTGCTGCGGATGCTGCCCAATCTTTGGCTTCCGCCGCATGCCCGCCTACCCATGGGCTGGACCGTGTACATTCAGACCCAGTCGGTGCTGCTGCCGCTCGATTTTCTGGCCTACGCCGGCTTCTTTGCGACGTCGTTCGCCATCGACTCCTATTTTAAGTACCGCCAGCGGGCCGAGGAGGTCCTCCGCTTGAGGCTGGAAGCCGCGCAACTCCAATCCGATCTTGCCAATGCCCAGCTTTCCGCGCTGCGGGGTCAGCTCCATCCCCATTTTTTATTCAATACCTTCAACGCCATCTCGACCTTGGTGCGCCAGAGGAAAAACGAATTTGCGGTGGAGATGATCACTCAAGTCAGTGAACTGCTGCGCCAGGCGATGGAAAATATCGACCTCCAGGAGCTTACTCTGGAGCGCGAACTCGACTTCATCCGCTGCTACCTTGAGCTGGAGCGGATCCGGTTCGGAGACAAGCTTCGCACTGAGCTGGTTGCGGAGCCGGCGGCCATGTTCGGCCTTGTGCCCAATTTCCTGCTCCAACCGCTGGTCGAAAACGCCGTGAAGCATGGGATATCGCAACGCGTGACTCCCGGATGGATCCGACTCGAAGCGAGCCGCCAAGGCTCGCGGCTGCAGTTGGAGATTCGCGACGATGGACCCGGGATCGGCGGCCACCGCCCGAGTCCCGGCAAGAGCGGTGGCATTGGGCTGCGCAACACCCGCAGGCGGCTCGATCACCTCTACCGGGGCGACTATAGCCTGGAGATTTCCCAACGGCCGGAGGGAGGCACCTCCGTCCGGTTGGATCTGCCCTGGCGAGAACAGTCCGCAGCACCCATTCAAAATCCCACTCCCGCCCAGGCGGTCGCATGAGCCGCATCCGGGTGCTGATCGCCGATGACGAACCCCTCGCGGTCGAGGGCATCGCCCTCATGCTGGAACAGGATCCGGACATCGAGATTGTCGGGCGCAGTTCGAATGGCGAACAGGCGCTGGAGGATATCCGCAGGCTTGAACCGGATCTGGTCTTTCTCGACGTCCAGATGCCGCGTTTGGGAGGATTGGAAGCCCTCGAGCGCATTCCGGAGGCGCACCGTCCGCAGGTGATTTTCGTGACGGCCTTCGACGGCTATGCCGTCCAGGCGTTCGAATACGCGGCGTTGGACTATCTTTTGAAGCCGTTTCGCGACAGCCGTTTCAAGGCGGCGGTCGCACGCGCCAAAGAGCGGCTCGGAAGGGCCGATTTGACCGAGCTGCATCAGCGGGCGGAAGCGCTGGTGGATTGCCTGCGCAAGATCGAGCACGAACAGGGCGCCCGGGAAGGGAGCGAGACGTCGCTCTCAGCGATGTCTCGCCACGTTTTTCACACCGGCGGGGAGCACCTGGTGGTCGAGGCCGCCGAAATTCTCTGGGTCGAGGCGCAAGGAGGGTCGGTGAAGCTCGTGGTCACGGGCGGCCAGGCCCACCAAGTCCGGGAGTCTCTTCAGAGCGTCGAGCAGCGATTGGATCCCGCACGTTTCGTCCGCATCCATCGCTCGTTCGTCGTCAACGCGGGGCGGGTGCGCAAAGTGACGTCGGCACTCTACGGCGATTTTACCGTACTGATGAGCGACGGCACAAAAATCCCACTCAGCCGCACCTATCGCGACAAAGTGAAAATCCTTCTGCGCGAGGGCTGAGCAGGCCGGAAAGCGGATCAGGTACGGTAGGCCAGCGCCATCGCCGCAGCCGCCGCGGCGGCATTCTGGACCATGCGATTCATTGGGCGCATCTCAAACGAGTATCCAAAGGCGCGAATGTCGCGGGCGTAATAGGCACCGATCCGGTCGCGCGTGGCATCGTCGTAGTACCACGAGTAATGCCAGTGCAGCCGGCGATTCCGGTGCGGCAGTTTCACGGGGCGTATCCCGAGTTTTTTACAGACCCCAGCAAATCCACGCTGAAGCTCCTCAAGCCGCAGCACCGCATCGACGCCCACGCACCCGTCGATCTCAATCCAGTCCAATTGCGGGCTCCACCGGTGGAGCCCGTCGCTGACGTCCCCGCCCCAGCTTTGCGGCGCGTAGCGATGGGGGTCGTTGAGAACCACATCGACCCACTCGCGAAACCGGCGGCGCTCCCCGGATTCCTTGAACACATGGAGCTTGGAGTCAGGTTCGCGACCCTTCTTGGCCTGATAATTGTAATCCGAAAATAGGCGGTCCCATGGGTTGCGCACGACGGCGAACTTGTAGTACGAGGCAAAGGTGGCCGCCGGAAGTTCGGCCGCGTACCGCCGCAGGTCCTTGTGGTCCTGCCAATCGATTCCAAAGACCCGATTGATGCTGTTTCCCGCCGTCTTGGGAATGTGGACGCAGATGCAGCGATGGGCATGGCTGATCACGCATAGAATGACGAACTCAACCCTCAGCCGTGACTGGCGTCCAAGTGCCAGATCGAGCGGCCTGCGCCCTAATTCAAGCGCTTCGCCTCAGGCACGAATCGCCGGAGCAGGGGGAGCGAGCCGAAATAGATGAGCGGCACCCAAAACGGGAAGAGGGAGCTCCATCCCAGGACGCCATGCAAAGCCGTTGTCCCGAATCGGTGGAAAAATTCCACCGGGTGGTGCCAAAACAAGGCGATCATGGCCGGAATGTCCAAGCTCGAAGGCTTTCCGGTCAGCCAATCCCCCAAGCGCACAAATGCCGGGATCAGCGGAAGATAAATAAATGCGGCGGCCAGATTGACCGCATGGATGATGGGCTGGTTCAGACGAAGGCAGACACCCGCGCAGAAACAGAGGAGGGTGGTCGTACCCAGGATGGGAAAGAGGGCAAATGCGCTTCCGACGGCAAGCGTGATGGCAACCCGCTTGGCCGTAACCCCTTGTGTCATCTGCTGGATCACAGGATCTAGAATCCGCCGTCGCCAGAAGGAACGAGGTCTAGGGCTTGTCGGCGTAGGTTGGCTCATATCCATCAAATAGTTGGGCACTGATTGCGCGTCCCGTCAGTCCAAAGCTGTAGAGATTTCCCTCTTTTTTTCGACCATGAACCCCTCCCTTCCCCGATTTCTCCCGTTTCCGGCCGCACTGGCGTTGCTGCTTGCGGCTTGTTCCCGCGCACAAAATCCAACGTACGCGCCACCGCCTCCTCCCGCAGACGCCCCCTATGCCTCGCAAGCAGACGCTCCACCGTTGTCGGCAAGCGACCAGTTGGACCAGCTGCTGGGTCCAATCGCTCTCTATCCGGATCCTCTCCTCTCCCTGATTCTACCCGCTTCGACCTTCCCGTCCGATCTGACGAGCGCAGCCAGCTATGTGGATTCGAGCGGGGACCCCGATCAGGTCGCCGGCCAGCCGTGGGATCCGAGCGTCAAGGCGCTCGTCCACTACCCAGCCGTCGTGACCTGGATGGCTCAGAACACGACGTGGACGCAGGCGGTGGGAGCGGCCTTCGCGGCTCGGCCCGCGGATGTGATGGCGGCGGTGCAACACCTGCGCGAGATCGCGAAGAATGCGAACACACTGACCAGCAATGCCCAGCAGCAGGTGGTGGTGGACGGAAACGAAATTGAGATCGAACCCGCGCAGCCCAATGTCCTGTATGTGCCGCAATACGATCCGGCCGTCGTGTATGTGGACCAGCCCTACTATGGATATGGAGGCCCATTTTTCACCTACGGGCCGGCTTGGCGTGTAGGACCGTGGCTCACGTACGGCCTCTATTGGGGGGCCGGCACCGTCGTGATCGCCGATTGGTCATTTTGGCGCGGGCCGGGCGGCCATTGGGGTCCGGACTACCGCAACGGCGCCCAGTTTAGGGCGGGCGCTCAATTCAGCCACTGGTCATTTCCGGCCAACCGGACTCCGCCGCGCGTGAGCGTGCAGGTGAGCGCGCAGTTCAGCATGGGGCGGGGCCCGGCGCCGACGCGGGCCATCGCGGGGCTGCGGCCCCCTCCCCCGCCACCGGCGGCCGCTTTCCGAAATCCCAGCAACGGCCGCATGGCCGCTCCGGCCCCGGCCTGGCGCGCCCAATCGCGCGCTGCGCAAGCGCCGGCCCCGGCGCGGGAAGCAGCCCGGCCGCAGCAGGAACGCCGCGAGGCGCCCATTGAAACCGAGCGCGCGGCCGCGGCCGCCCCGCATAGCGCGCCACCGGCGCCCGCGTCTCCAGCACCTGAATACAGTAGGGCGAGGGAGCCCGCCCAACCCGAACGCGCCGAACGCCCGGCCGCCGAGGCGCCGCGAGCGCCCGCTGTCGAAGAGCGCCGCGAGCCGCCGCGCGAAGCCGCCCCAAAGCCCGCTCAGCGCCCCGCTCCCGAGGAGCGCCGGGAGGAAGAGCGCCGGGACGAACCGCCGCGCTGAGGCGGGCCACCCGCCGCAGCGCAGAGGTTTTAGGACCGGCACAGCGGGAAGCGGCTTTCCATCGGCCGCCTTCTGCGCGATCCAAGGAGCGATGAATCTTCCGCTCTTTTGGATCGACGCGTTCGCGAACCGAATATTCGCGGGAAATCCCGCCGCGGTGGTGCCCTTGGACCAGTGGCCGGAGGACCGGCTGCTTGCGGCAATCGCCGCCGAGAACGGCCTCTCCGAGACGGCATTCTTCGTGCGGCGCAGCCCCACCTCCGCTCACCTGCGCTGGTTCACCCCGGCGGTCGAGGTGGATCTCTGCGGACACGCGACGCTCGCGGCGGCGTGGGTGCTGTTCCATGAACTGGGCGCACCGGGCGACGCGCTCGAGTTTCAAAGCCGGTCGGGCCCCTTGATCGTTCGCCGCAGCGCAGACCGGCTGGAACTCGATTTCCCGGCAGCACCCGCGCACCCTTGCGAATCCGATCCGGGGCTCGCGAGCGCTCTCGGCGCGGCGCCCAGGATCTTCATGAAGAACGCGCGCTCATGGCTCTGCGTCTACGAGTCGGCGGCCGAGGTCGCCGCGCTTCGTCCGGACCCTGCCGCACTGGGCAGCGTCAGGCCCGGCCGGATCATCGTCACCGCTCCCGGCACTGGATGCGATTTTGTCTCACGGTTCTTCGCGCCGGACGCGGGGATAGCCGAAGATCCTGTGACGGGATCGGCCCATTGCACCCTTGTCCCCTACTGGTCGGCGCGGCTGGGTCGCAAGGCGCTTCATGCGCGCCAGGTCTCGGCCAGGGGCGGCGAATTGTGGTGCGTCGACGGGGGCGAACGCATCCGGATCGCCGGCTGCGCGGTCCTTTACCTTCGCGGATCGCTGGAAATCGATCCCTCGTTCGCGGCCGTCACTTCTCCTTCATGACGTACACGCCGTTCCACTCCGGCGGCGGCGGATCGCTCTTATACCCCTCCGTGATATCGATGTAGACCAGGGAGGGATTGGTTTTCACCCCGGGGGTCTTGCCGGGCATATTGGGCTCCAGTTGGGCGCTGCGCTGGAAGAGGGCGATGGCACCGTCCCAATCGCGGGCGTAATGCCTTTCCATCGCCTGGCCGAAAATCCCGATGCACTCACGGGCCGCGTCGGTCGCGTCTTCCTTGAGCGCCACGATCTCGAAGATCGGCACAGGCTGCGCCCGTCCCATGACCACGATTCTTCCCAGGGCGCGAAATACAACGGCGTCGGGGCCAAACTTCTCGCACTCGATCTTCGTGGACTCGGCGCACATGGAATAAGCTCCCCAGCTCTTGGCGCCGCTCTCCATGCGCGCGGCCAGGTTCACATTGTCACCCATCATCGTGTAGTTGAACCGGGTGTGGCTGCCCATGTTTCCCACGACCGCCCGTCCGCTATTCAGGCCGATGCGCGTCTGAAGCTTGTGGACGATCTCCGGCCATTTATCACCCTCGTGCTTCCACTTCTCGCGCAGCTCATCGATGCGCTTGTGCACGCGAAGGGCGGCCACACAGGAGCGGAGCGCGTTGTCGGGAAGCGCGAGAGGGGCGCCGTAAATTGCCACCACGGCGTCTCCGATGTACTTGTCGAGCGTGCCCCCCTCCGCCTGGACGATGTCGGTGCAAGCGGTCAGGTACTCGTTCATCAGCTCGACCAGCCGGGGAGGCGAGAGTTTTTCCGAAAACGTCGAGAACGCCTGAATGTCGCTAAAGTAAGCGGTGATCTGCTCCTCGACGCCGCCCAGCTTGGGCTCCTCGCCGGAATCGATCATGCGCGTGACGAGCGCCGGGGACACATAGGTGGAGAAGAGGCCCTTGATGCGTCCCCTCTGCTTCTGCTCGATGACGATCTGCCAAACCAAGGCGACGAAGCTGGTGCTGAACGCCGCGCCGACCGGGGCGGCGATCGGGAGGACAAGATTCGCCCGCCGGAAGGCCTCGAAACAAAGGCCCACATAGAACACCATCGAGAACACCGCGGCGAGCTTGGCCAGCATCGCGCGTCCGCCGCCGGCCAATCCGAGGGTGGTTACCAGGCCTGTGAGAGCGAAGACCAGGATCCAAGAAATGATTTCGGGCGGGCGGCGGATGAATTCTCCGGAAATGATCGTCTTGAGGAGGTTGCCGTGGACACCCACTTTCGGAACGAATTCGTCATCCATCGGCGTGGAAGCCAAATCTTGGAGGAGCGGGTCCACCGGTCCGATCAGCACGACGGAATCCTTGAACTCTTGGGAAAAGAACTCCTCGGCGGCCTTTTTTGCCTCGGGATTGTCGGAATCTAGATTGAGAACGAATGACCAGATCTGATTGAAGCTCGCCCTCGGATTGTGCGCCGCATCGCGCCAGCGTGAAAACCAATTGATCTCCACCAGCTGACTGTCGGTGAGCGGGACGCGCCGCACGACCGAGCCATCCGGTCTGACAAAGTCGAGGCTGTCCGGGCCGATCCGTACGCCATCGCGGTCCAACCCATAATAGATGCGCGCAAGTTCAACCGCCATGTGATAGTAGGTCCGGACGTTGCTCGGCGTATATAGCGGCACCCACCGCGTGGCCGAATGAAGGGTGTCGATGATCGCCACTCCCGGGGGCGAGAACGGCACTGTGCGGCCGATGTCAAATTGTGGCGTCTCCGGGGGCTCGATTTTGTCGATCGGACCCAGGCCGCTGGCAACCAGCGGCAGGTCTCGAACGAGACGCTTCCCGAGGCTGTCTCTAAAGTCCGAAGCCGCATAAGAGGCCGCTACCACCACCGATGGGGTGCGCAAAAGATAGATCCCCAAATCTCTATTGCCGTCGATCCACTTCTGATGGTCGACGGATTGCGCGATGCCCAGCTTCGAGAACACAAAATCCATGCCGACCGCCCGGGCGCCCCCCTTTTCGATCAGCGTGCGAATAACGCGTGCGAAGAACGTGCGGCTCCACGGCCATCCGCCGATTTCGTCGATCGAAATCGAGTCTACATCGACATAGATCACCTTGACCGGGGAGGCAATGGGACCCCGGTAGTGAAAGCGCCAATCCAGGAGTTTGTTCTCTAAAAAGGTGAGTGCGCCATTCGGTTCCCCTTCCCCGCGCCCCCGACTGTGTCCAAGGAAGCACCAAACCAGCGGAATGGGGAAGAGCAGGAGCCAGCGCAGCCGGCCCTTCGCCAAGGCTCTTAGCGCCAAGAGCAGCTTCTTCAGAGCGGACACGGCGGCGCGGGAATGCCGAGGGATCCGCGCTTAATCAGTTTGGACCGGAGCCCGCTCCTGAAGTGGTCGTGGGCGGCGCGGTCGTCGTATTCGACGGCGTCGTACTCGTGGTCGTCGTGGTGGTGGTCGTACCCGTCGTGCCCGTCGTTCCTGTGGTCGCCGGTGTGGACAAGAAGGTCGTGACCGCAGTGACCGCGGCAATCGTGTTGACCTGCGTCTGGATGGCCGCCGCTTCGGAGGTCGAAATGTCCGTAACCGGGGCGAACGTCAATGCCGGGGTCCCCGTCCCTGTGCCGGTTCCCGTTCCAGTACCTGTGCCTGTTCCCGTCCCCCCCCCGGTCCCTGTACCTGTACCTGTGCCAGTACCGGTTCCGGTATTCGTTCCGCCGGTCCCCGTCGTCGCGGTGGAGGTGGGGATCGTGATATTCACCAAGACCACTTGCTTGCCCGCAGGAACGGCCACGGGAAGCGAGATCGTGCTCGAGAACACGACCGTGCCATCGAGGGTCGCAATGGTGAAGGTTCCCTGGCCATTCGACGTCGGTGTGAAAATGATCTGGAAGGTCGTGCCACGGATACCGGCCGCGCCCACCGGGGTCTGAACCGTGAACGCCGATCCCTGGTCGATGTTGAGGTGGACCACCTTGCCGACCAGTTCGCCTCGGGTGAGATTGAGTTTGGTTTGCGAAGAGGCGGAGGGCTCCTTCGTCAGCTTGCCGACGTTGATTTGCTCGCCAAAGGGATCCTGCTGGAACTGCTCGATGTTGAGGACCGAGTTGGCTCCAATGTCGACCGTGGCTCCGTTGGAGAACACGAGCACCACGCTCGAACCTGAGCTGGTAGTGACGGTGTACTTCTCGGTGAGGGCGTCATTGTCCTTGAGAACCTTCGTCACACCGCTGGGATCCGTGGCGCTCACCGAGCCGCGCACGCGACTGGCGGTGATTCGCCCGGCGACCTTGGCCGGGGCCGTGGGCGCGGCCGGATTAGATGGCGTGTAAGCGGTTGTCGGAGCGATCGGACCGGCGGGAGCGGGGACCGCGTCTTGCGCGGAGGCCCCGGACACGGCCACAGACAGACCGAGAACCAGCGCGCAAAGGAGCTTGTTGAGCATGGAGAAGGCGGCTAATGATTTACTGGGCTGCCAGTTGCCAGCCGCTGGCGCAATGATTGCGCGGCCCCGAACCCCGGGTCAAGGCGCAAGCAAAAGCTTAAAGCGGCGAGCGCAGAATCCTTTTCGGCCGGATCCAGGCTCAGATGATAGGCCTCGTAGTACCACATTCCCGCTCGTGCCGGCCCCAACTCGAGCGCGCGGGCAAAGCAATCGCCTCCGTCCGCCCAGCGGGCCTGCATGTCGAGCCCGGTGCCCTTGCGGACCCAGAATTCGGGGTTCACCGCACAAAGGGCGATCGCCCGATCCGCCTCGGCGGCGACCTGCCGTCCTAGCTCCCCGGTCAGCGACGGCTCGACCAGCGCCCAGAGGGAGTCCGCATAGGCCGAATCGGACCAAGCCTGGCCGTTGGACGGGTCTCGCGCCACCGCCATTGAGAATTGGGGGCGAACCACGGCAAGGACCCGGCGTTCGGCATCGCCGGTCGTTCCAAGAACCGCCATCCGGTCGATCTTTTCCCGCGCCGCCCAGCGCACATGCTCGGCCTGGAATCGGGGGAAGATCCATCCTCCGACCAGAGCGATCGCCGCGAGCGCCACGGCCGCTTGGAACGGACCGGCGAAACGGCGGGAGGCCGGGGAAGTGTCCGAGGGGTCCGGAGCCAAGGGCCAGGCTCCACCCACCCACAGACCGGACAGCGCGGCGAAAGCCATCGCGAGCGCCGGAATCTTCAAATGAAAATCCATGAGCAACTGAAGCGCAAAGGCCAGAATCCCGATCCCGAGCGCGGCGGACCTGCCGGCGCCCGCGCGGCACCTGACGATCGTCACGACGGAGGCGGCGGCAAGCAGCGCGAAGCCGGCGCCGCCGTAGTCCGCAAGTGTATTCAGATAGTCATTATGCGCCCAGACCGGCTCATCGCGGTAGCCCTCCGGCCGGTGGGCCTCGAAAAGAATATCGTAGGCTCCCGCGCCGCCTCCAAACCAGGGATGTTCCTTGAAGATCTCCCAAGCTCCCCGCCACATGACTGGGCGCGTCTTCTCTCCGGCCTGGCGCACAAGCAGGTCGAAGCGCTCCTTCATCAGGGGCACGGTGGAGTACAGGGCAACGCCCGCACCGGCGATCAGCGCGACCAGCGCCGCGGCATGGAGCAGCCGCCGGCCAACGCTGCGTCCGCGGGCGAAAAGCGGCTGGAGCGCGAGGGCACCGGCAAAGGCAATCCACGCGCCGCGGCTGAACGCAAAAACAAACCCAACTGCGAGCACCACGAGCACCGCCGCGGCTGCGATCCTCTGGGCGACCCGCGGCCGCGGCGGTCCTTCCCGCCGGCCTCCCGCCCCGGGCACGCTGAATCCGGAGCGCGTGACCCCCTCTCCCGGCCCTCCCCGCGCAGACGACAGCCGCGCGCGCGCGAACGCGATCGCAGCCATCGAAGGCATCAGCAGCATCATCAGGGCTGCGAGGCTGTTGGGGATGCCGAAAGGGCCGCCGGATCGCCCAATGAATTGGGGAAGCTGCGTGCGGTGGAGCATCAGCCAGTCCGGCCGGAACCAATGCTGGTAGCACGCCAGGACAGAGGCCCCCGTCCCGATCGCGGCGAGACACCACAGAAGCCCGCGGCGGGGCCCGCCGCTGCGCACTCCATTGAGGACGACCCAGTAGATCGCGGCCGTCTGGACCCACTCCCACCAGTCCATCCATCCCAGCCAACCCACGGGAGTCACCCAGGCGACGTTGACGGCCGCGTAGAGAAGAAAAGGGATCCACAGCCAGCCGCCCGGATGGGTGCGACCGGAGGGTCCTGGCGCGAGCAAATGGATCGCCAGAAGCCCGGCCGTCAGCATGGCGGCGACCCCTCGGGTTCCCGCCAGATAGCCGCCGAGACTCGCGGTCGTCCAGGCAAGGAGTGCCGCGAGCGCGGCCACTCGGACCCACTCCCACATCCTTAAGGACGCGCGATCGAAGCTCATGCTGGGGAGTAAGCGGTTCGACTCAGAAATATCGAGCCCTCTTAAATTTGCAGCACAATCCACGCCACACCCCACAAGATTTGACGACCGCCGGTCGCAGGCTTGTTCCTGTCAGAGGTTGTGTTCGAATGGACCCCCTATGACGGCCCATGCCACGAAAACCCCCAAGGAACTGATCCATCATGCCAAGGACAAAGAAATCAAGATCGTCGATCTGAAGCTGTGCGACATCCACGGCACGTGGCAGCACTTCGCGATCCCTTTGTCTGAATTGACCGAGGAGGTCTTCAGCGAGGGCCTCGGATTCGACGGCTCGTCGATTCGCGGATGGAAGGTGATCAATTCCTCGGACATGCTCGTTTTCCCCGACCCTTCGACGGCGTTCATCGATCCGTTCGCCGCGCATGCCACCCTCTCGATCAGTTGCGACAGCTTTGATCCTCTGACCAAGGAGCCCTACGAAAGGGATCCCCGGGGCATCGCCAAGAAGGCGGAGGCCTACCTGAAGAGCACGGGAATCGCAGACACCGCCTACTTCGGCCCGGAGGCGGAGTTCTTCATCTTCGACTCCGTTTCCTACGATGCTACCGCGAACGCGTCATTTCACAAGGTCGACTCGATCGAGGGAATCTGGAACCGCGGCCGTGAGCGCGAGGACAATGGTTCGCCCAATCTCGGCTACAAGATCCGCCACAAGGAGGGATATTTTCCGGTGGCGCCGGCCGACAAACTGATCGATATCCGCAACGAGATGATCCTCACGATGATCGCGCTGGGGATTCCCATCGAGCGCGAACACCACGAGGTCGCGACAGGCGGCCAGGCCGAGATCGACATCGTCTATGATACCCTGCTGCGCACGTCGGACAAGATGTGCCTGTACAAGTACGTCGTGAAGAACGTGGCGTTCAAGTATGGTAAGACGGCGACCTTCATGCCCAAGCCCCTCTTCGGCGACAATGGCTCCGGAATGCACACCCATCAGTCGCTCTGGAAAGACGGCAAGCCGCTGTTCGCCGGCAACGGATACGCAGGTCTGAGCGAACTCGCTCTCTACTACATCGGTGGGATCCTCAGGCACGCCCCCGCGCTTTGCGCGATCTGCAATCCGACCAATAATTCGTACAAACGTCTGGTGCCTGGATACGAGGCCCCTGTGAATCTGGCCTATTCCGCGCGCAACCGCTCCGCCTCGATCCGAATTCCGACCTACAGCCCCAATCCCAAGGCCAAGCGGATCGAGTACCGGACGCCCGATCCGGCCGCCAACCCCTATCTGGCCAACGCGGCCATGCTGCTGGCCGGGCTCGACGGAATCATCAACAAAATCCACCCGGGAGATCCGCTGGACAAGAATCTCTATGACCTGCCGCCCGAGGAGAAGGCCAAGGTCCCCACCGTTCCCGACTCGCTCAAGGGCGCGCTCGATGTCCTCGAAAGAGATCAGGCCTTCCTTCTGAAGGGGGGCGTCTTTACGCGCGATTTTTTGGAGAACTACATCGAAATCAAGACGGGCGAGTACGACGCGGTCCGGCTCCGGCCGCACCCGTACGAATTCCATCTCTACTACGACGTCTGAGCGCTCGGACCCGCCCAACAGGCGGTCAGCTTTCGTCGAGGCACTTCCTGATCGCAGCCGCCAGGGTCGCCAGATCGTAGGGTTTGGCGAGGTAGGCCGTCCGCGCGGCGGCCAACGCTCCGGCCTTCTGCAAGTCCACGCTATAGCCGCTGCTGATGATCACTTTCAGCTCCGGCCGGTCCTGCCTGAAGCGTTCGGCGAGATCCAGCCCGCTGATCCCTTTGGGCATCACCATGTCGGATAAGAGCAAATCGATCACACCACGATGCTCGCTCCAAATACGGATGGCTTCTTCGCCGTCGCCCGCTTCGAGAATGTGGTAGCCGCAGAGCTGAAGGGCGAGGCATACGGTCTTCCTTACCGCCACTTCGTCCTCGACCAACAGGATGGTCTCATGGCCGCCGCCGGGGATGGGCGCCGCCGCGCTCGTGCTCTCGGCCGGCGGATTGACCTGAGCCGGCAAGAAAATGCGAAAGGTGCTGCTTCGGCCGAGCTCACTCTCCACTTCGATCCATCCCTGGTGCTGCTTGATGATGCCATAGATAATGGCCAGTCCCAATCCGGTCCCTTTGCCGAATTCTTTCGTGGTGAAGAAGGGCTCGAACAGATGCTTGAGGGTGACCGGGCTCATTCCGCAACCTGTATCCATGACCCGGAGACAGGCAAACAGTCCAGGCCGGGCTTCGGGATTGCTCCGAACGGCGCTCTCCTCGAGCCGAACCAGGCTGGTCTCGATTTCCAAACGTCCGCCCCGAGGTCCCAAAGCGTCGCGGGCATTCACGCACAGGTTGGTCACCACCTGTTCGATCATTCCCACATCGGCCTTTATTCGGAGCGGAGCAGGCGAAGGAAGAAATTCGAGTTGAACGGCTTCTCCCAAAAGGCGGCACAGCATCGTGAAAAGATTTTCCAGCATCCCATTCAATTCGACGCACTTGACTTGAATCACCTGCCGGCGGCTGAAAGCGAGAAGCTGGCGGGTCAACGAAGCGGCCCGATTCGCGTCTTTCTCCAGCTCCCCCAGGACGGGACGGATATCAGGAGACAGAGCCGGATTTCGAAGCAGGAGCCCCAGCTGCATGAGAGTGGAGGTGAGAATATTATTGTAGTCGTGCGCCACCCCGCCCGCCAGTTGCCCGACCGCCTCCATCTTTTGCGCATGCTGCAATTGGTCCTCGAGCTGCTTCTGGTCGGTGACATCGCGCGTGATCGAAAGCATGCAGGTCACGCCACCGATCTCCATGATGCGCGCCGATAAAACTCCGTTGAAGACGGTCCCGTCCTTTCGCCGGAACGAGCTTTCGAACCCGCTCACCTCACCGTTTTCGCCGATCGCCGCAACGAGGCGCTCACGGTCGGCGGCGTCAGTCCAGATCCCCAAGTCTCCGGGCAGCGGCGTGCGCCCCAGAATGTCCTCGGCCGTGTAGCCCGTGACGCGCGTGAAGCTGGTGTTGATCTCAAGGTAGACGCCGTCGCGCAGCCTGCTGATCGCGATCGCATCGGGCTGGGTATGGAATGCCTTGGAGAATTTCTCCTGGGAGATCCGCAGCGCTTTCTCGCTTTCCACGAGCTCACTCGTGCGCTCGGCAATTCCCTTCTCCAGCCGCTCGTTCTCCCGGCGGAGAATCGCCGTCCGCATCCAATGCAAGCCTCCAGCCAGGCCCGCGATGAGAAGGCCGGCGAAGCCGTAAAACCACCACGTTTGGTAAAACCAGGGCCGCTGCACCAGCGTGAGCTTGGCTCCGGTCTCGTTCCAGACCCCGTCGTTGTTGCAGGCTATGACCTCGAATTTATAGCGGCCCGGCTTGAGATCCGCGTAAAACGCCGTCCGCCGCGGTCCCGCGTCGATCCATCCGGCGTCGCGGCCCTGCAGCCGGTAGCGGAAGAAAACAGCGTCGGGCCGAACGAAGCTAAGCGCGGTGTAATCGACGGCGACGTCGTGGGTGCCGGCCGGCAAATGGATCTCGTCTGAAGACGGGGCCGGAATGCCGTCGACTTGCACACGCTCGATCCAAACAGGCGGGACGGCGGCGTTGAATGCGATTTTGTCCGGGCGAACTGAAACCACTCCGGTACGAGTCGCGAACCAGATCGATCCATCCGCCGCCGTGAAGCTCACCGGCTGCGAGCCATATCCGACATTGCTGGGTTCCACGCCTTCATTCTTGCCGACGACACGGAACTTATCCGGCGCATACTTGCCATGTTCCGCCTCCAGAACGTCGCTCTTCTTTCCCCAAATAATACCCCGTGCCGCGCCCAGCCACAGACGGCCAAAGGAGTCCTCCTTGATTGCGGACACAGGTTCGCCCAGGGTTTCCGCCAAACCCTTCCCATCGTACCAGCGATTCCCCTGGTAAAGAACAAGGCCATTGAGCTTTGTGCCGATCCAAAGATCGCCGGAGGCATCGGAGTAAATCGACCGAACCCTAAATTCTGGGATCACGGGATCCGGCACCAGCCAGGCAGCCTTTCCATCGCGGAAAGCCACCAAACCCTGATCCAAACCGATGTACAGGGTTCCGGCCGCATCTTCGCCAAAAGCGGTTGCGCTGAAAACGCCCGTTCCGAGCGTTTCACCCATCGACTCAAAGGCTCCATTCCTATAGCGAAGCACGCCACGGTCGCCGGATCCAAGCCAGAGGGCGCCCTGCCGATCCTGATAGATAACGCGCACTCCAGGCACGGGATACCGACGGAGCTGACCTTTCTCCCAGACGCAGAGTCCATCGCGGGTCCCGATCCAAAGGCGGCCGGAATCAAAGAGCAGCGATAGGATGTTTGCGCTCTCCGCCGGTCTGAGGGCCAGCTGCGTGAGCTCGCCATCCGACCCTATTTGCACGACCTGACGGCCGACAGGCGCTACCCATGCGGAATCATCGGCGCCCCTTGCCACCGACTGGATATTCCCCTGGCCCGGGAAAAATACGCGAAAAGCGGAAGGCCTCATCCGGATGATGCCCGTGCCGGATGTGCCCAGCCAATAACTGCCTTCGCGATCCTGCATGATCGAGCGGCATTGGTCGGGCGTCGCGACTGAAACATTGGCGAACGCGTCCGCATCGGCCGTTTCGGCCCGATAGAGGTTATGAATGACGATCCAAAAGTGCCCTTGCGCGTCGGTGAAAAAAGCGCTGGCAGTCTCGCTGACCGGTAGCCCTTGTTCGGGGCCCAGCTGTTGCGAACTCCCCTTCCGCCGGCGCAAGACGCCGCGAGGCGTGCCGAACCAGAATGTGCCTGCGGGAGCCTCGCCGATGCGACTGATCTCACCTACGTTTCCGTCCGCCCACGCTTCGGTTCGGAAGGTTCCGCCTCCATAAGAGGCTAGGCCACCGTCGCGAAATCCGATCCAGATTCGATCGGTCGAATCATGGAACAGGCGCAAAGCTTGCCGCGTCGCCGGCAGCCCCGGGTCTCCCGCATGCGAAATTAATCGGCCGTCTCGAAGTTCGAGGACGCCTGCTCCCAGGGTGGCGATCCACAGGCGACCGTGATTATCGCAGGCCAGATCTGCGACCGGCACGTCGATTCCGGGGATCCGCTCGAAATGCCGGTCGAAGTATCGGCAGAGTCCGTTCTGAGTACCGATCCACAGAGTCCCGGAGGCATCCTCGATCAGGCAGCGGATCAGATTGCTGCCCAAAGCCGGCGTTGTCGCTACCCGAAAGGTGACGATGCGAACCCCGTCAAATCGTGCGAGCCCTCCCTCAGTGCCGGTCCAAAGATAGCCGTCCCTGGTTTGGACGACGGACTCCGCAACATTGCTGGGCATGCCTGCGTCTATCCCAAAGGCCAAGGCATTGTACGCGGGCGGGACCGGTAGGGACGAGGGGGCCGCGGCAAACGCGGCGGCCGAAATCCCAAAAGAAACCAGGCCGAAGGCGCCGGCAATACTCAGGCGGCCGGCAGCCCGCCAACCGGCGAGGCCGAGCGTGCTCCTCGGCGGGGTGACGTGCGGGGCGGACACAGAACAGGCGGTAACAGCTTCGTCCATCGGCACCCAGGATAAATCTTTAGCGTTTTGCCGGTGCCGGCCGTCGCGCACGACGTAGTATCCTATCCAGAAGGCGTTTCAGTAAACCGGCGCACTGCGACAAATTTGGCCCGGAAGAGTTCGTCGATTGTCTGAAGAACCTCGGCAGGCACCCGCGCCACCAACTCGTCAATCTGAGGGAGCGCTTCAGCCGAAGGCGGGGCTGGAGCGGCTTGCGCGGAACCCAAAGTCCCGTCTGGCGCGCCCGGAGAAATCTCGGCCCGGCCCATCGGCTCCGCGCAGAAAGCCAACTCGTCCGCCTCCGACGGCCAAGGAGCCGAATCCTCACCCTCCCCCGCAGGCGCTGCAGAAGTCCCCGGCTCGCCTTCATCGACCGGTCTGCCCGTCAACGCCGCGATAAGACGGCTTTCCAGCCGATCAATCAGATCTTTTTTTTTTCGTCGCTGGCCGAACCACTGGCAACGGCGCTGTCCTCAGCCATGGCAGAGATCTCTTTGATGAGGCTGTCGATGGCCCGGGCCCGGGTCGCTTCGACCGCCTTCAGAAGGAGCACCTCAAAATTGACTTTCTCCGCAAGGCCCAGCTTCACGCGCTGTTCGCCCTCCCGCAATGCATCCAGGAGCCGCGTGAGTTGTTCGGTGGTCATCGAGACGCCGCCAAGGACGCGGCTTTGGCCCCCTTGCGCGATCGCGTCGAGCAGGGCCGGCCGAATGAAGGCCTGGAGATCGGCAAGCAAACGGACAAGATCCCGCCCCGCCGCGTCGCAATCATCGACGATGGCGACAATCTTGCGTGCGTCGCCCGCTGCCACCGCTGCCGCAAGCTCAGCCACCTTGCTCTGAGCTACCAAGCCGTACACATCGAGGACGTCGGGTTCGGCTATCTCGCTCCCGCAGAATGAGATCATCTGATCAAAAATCGATTGGGCATCGCGCATTCCGCCATCCGCCATCCGGGCGATCGAAGCGAGCGCCGCGTCGTCCACCCGAATGCCCTCCTCCTTCGCGATCATCCGCAGTCTCCCCACGATAAGCTCCGGTGGGATTGGCTTCAGATCGAAGCGCTGGCAGCGGGAGAGGATCGTCGGCAGCACTTTTTGCACGTCGGTCGTCGCAAAAACGAATTTCACGTGCTCGGGCGGCTCTTCCAGCGTCTTGAGGAGCGCATTGAAAGCCTGCGAGGAGAGCATGTGCACCTCGTCGACGATGTAGATCTTGTAGCGCCCCTGGGCCGGGCTGTAGCGAACCGTATCGCGCAGGTCCCGGATCTGCTCGACGCCGTTGTTTGAGGCGCCGTCAATCTCGATCACGTCCAAATGGGTGCCGTCGGCGATCGACTGGACGGCGGGGTCCGCCGGATCGAAGTCCGCCTTGGGACCGCCCGTGCAATTGAGCGCCTTGGCGAAGATGCGCGCGGTCGAGGTCTTGCCCGTGCCGCGAGGCCCGACAAAGAGGTAGGCGTGGGCAATCCGGCCGCGAGCAATGGCATTCTTAAGCGTCCGCACAATCGGATCCTGACCGACAATGTCGTCGAAGGTCTGTGGACGCCACTTTCGGGCGATGACTTGATAGCCTTTGGACAAGAGAGGCTGGGAGGGCGCGGAAACGCGGGAGGGAGATGCTGAAGAGGGCACGGCCCGGAAGAATGAAAGTGGCCAGGCACTCCACGGCACTGGAAGGACGTCGGTACCGTTGCTGCCTTCCGGCCCTGGCGGGGTTCGCGCGCCTGCCCATGCATGGCACCTGGCCGAGGCGGAACATGCGCCGGTCCAGAGGCGGCGCAACACCAATTTTACTTCGGTTTTGGAGTCGCCTCGACCTGGGGCTGCGCGTTCGGATTGAGGCGCTGCTGATTGCGCTCGTTGATGACTTCTTGAAGGCGAGCGCGCTGCTGGCTGAGAAGCGCTTCGAAGCGGGCTCGCTGCGCGGGATTGAGCTGCGCGGCGATTTGGTCCTGCATACTTTCCAATGCCAGCGCGGCCTTCAGCTTCGCTTCCCTGGACAACCTCCCGAGCTCTTCGCCGGTGGTGCGAACAATCGGCTGGATCTTGCGGCGTTGCGCAGGCGTCAGATCGAGCTGATTGGCAAAACGACGGATCAGCTGAACGCCGAACGGCTGCTCCGGGTTCGGTCGCTGGCCGCCAATTCCATTGCCGGCGCCGCCGAATCCCTGCCCAGCTTGGGCGCCTGGCCCCCCTCCACCCGTCTGGTTGCGGAAGCCCTCCTGGTCAAAACCCCGCCGCGCGGTCACAAATGAGCCTACACGCAAAGTAATGGCACCTCCCGTCACCAACCCGGCGATGAAGATACCCACCGTCGCTAGTACGACCTGCCAGGTCTTGAGCACGAACTAGGAGGCCATGTCGACCACCTCGGCAACGGGATCGTCGATGCTGGAGGGAGCCGCCGCAGGTTCATCCGTAAAAACGGACGTGATCACCGAATAGTTGGCCGCTACGGAGCCGACCGCAAGGATGCAGGCGACCCCAAACGCCCGGAGCCAAATGCGTGGGCTTAGCACAGCCAGCGAACGAGGGCTGTCGGCAAATGCCAGGGCCACCACGCGCGTCGAAAAGCCGTAGGGGGCCGATGTATCGCCCGCTGAGGGTGCCTTTTGTGCGGCGGCGATGAGACGCTGCCAGGAGGGGTGTGCTGGGTTCATGACCGTTCCTTTTCTTTGAGTTCTTGAAATAGCTTTTGCAACTTCCGTCGTGCGCGAAATGCCCGAACTTTGACGAGTGATTGGCTCCAGCCTGTCAGGCCGCTGATTTCAGCGATGGTCTTTTGCTGGAGATCCAACATCTGGATCACCATGCGATCATCCGCTTTTAGCTGACCTAGGAGCTTATCTACCAATTCTTTAGCGGCAAGCGCGTCGTCGGGAGCGACCGCGTCGTCGTTGGTCATCACCGCATTGAGGACGTCCGCCTCGCCCTCAGAAAGATCCGCCCACCGGAACTCCGGACGGCGTTTCTGGGCGCGCAACTGGTCGATGCAGGTCGTCACGGCGATCCGGGAAACCCAATGGGGAAAGGGGACCGCTCCCTGATATTGTTCAAGTCGGGTGAACATCTTCAGGAAAATGTCTTGGACAAGGTCCTCCTCCGCGACGCGGCGCGGGAGGTGGGAACGCACGATGCGAATGACCAGGGGATGGAGGTGCTCCACAAGCTCCCGAGCCGCCGCTTGATCGCGCTGGCGTACGCGATCGAGGCAGTGAACCACGTCGAACGACTGGTCGTCAGGCATTGAATGATGGAGGCAATATCCGGCACACCATGCAAGACGCCTGTGGCGCTCACCGAGTTACGTGATCGTAGGATTCCGCCTTACATCTTTTTCAGAGCCCCTGCCGCTTGACTTTTGGCCGCCGCCGCCGATAGAAGGGGCACGGATGACGTTTGCCGCCCAGGCCCTTCGACTTACGTAGACGCACGACCTCTACGCGCCGCTCAGCGGCCGGTCGTGCGGGCCTGTTTATTGCCGTTCCAGCACCCTTCCCGGGAAGCTGCGGACGTTCGCTCCCTCTGGACAAACCGCTTGCTGACAAAGCATTCTCGGCGCCAAGCCGATCCCTCCTCATCTCGTCTTCAGCCCTATCCCGCGGCCCGGCGCCCGACTGGGCCTTCCGCCATGCAATCCGCTCCCATCTCAAAATACCGCCCCTTCCCCCAAGTGGCCCTGCCCCATCGGCAGTGGCCAGATCGAACCCTGAGCCAGGCACCCCTGTGGTGCAGCGTCGACCTCCGCGATGGCAATCAGGCGCTCGCTCAGCCGATGAGTGTCGAAGAGAAGCTCGAGTTCTTCGAAATGCTCGTTCGGATCGGATTCAAGGAGATCGAGGTGGGCTTCCCCTCGGCCTCGCAAATTGAATACGACTTCACCCGACGGCTGATTGAGGAGAACCGCATCCCCTCCGATGTCGCGATCCAGGTGCTCTGCCAGTGCCGAGAGGATTTGGTCTCGCGAACGCTTGAATCGATTCGCGGCGCCAAGAATGCCATTTTCCATCTCTACAACTCGACTTCGCCCGCGCAGCGCCGGTACGTCTTCGGGCTGGAGAAAGCGGATATAGTCCGGATACCGACGCGCTCGGTCGAACAGCTCAAACGCGAGAGCCGTCCCCTGATCGAATCCGGCACCCGTCTCCAGCTCGAATATTCGCCGGAAAGTTTCACGAGCACGGAATTGGATTTTGCACTCGAGATCTGCGAGGCGGTGACCGACGTCTGGGCGCCCGGCCCTGACAACCGGATTATCCTGAACCTTCCCGCGACCGTGGAATACGCCACGCCCAACGTTCACGCGGACCAGATCGAATGGATGTGCACGCATCTGACGCGGCGGCAGCTCAGTATCGTCTCGCTTCACACCCACAACGACCGCGGCACCGGCGTCGCCGCCACCGAACTCGCTCTGTTGGCCGGAGCGGACCGAGTCGAGGGAACGCTCTTCGGGAACGGCGAACGCACAGGCAATCTCGATATCGTGAACGTGGCCCTCAATCTCTACACGCATGGAATCGACCCGCGGCTGGACTTGAGCGACATCAATGGAATCCGGGAGGTTTACGAGCGCTGCACGCGCCTCGACGTTCCGGAACGGCTGCCTTACGCAGGCGATCTGGTCTTCACCGCCTTCAGCGGCTCGCATCAGGATGCGATCAAGAAATCGTGGGCGCAGCAGAAGCCGGACGCCCCTTGGGACGTGTTGTACATTCCCATCGATCCCGCCGACATCGGGCGCAGCTACAAGGCGATCATCCGCATCAATTCCCAATCGGGAAAGGGCGGCGTCGCCTACGTTCTCGAGCAGGAATTCGGCCTGCAGCTGCCGAAGCTCATGCACAAAGAGATCGGGAAGCTCGTCAACGGGGTGGCGGACGCTCGGGGAACCGAGCTGACGCCAGCCGAAATCCACGAGGTCTTCCGCCAGGAATACCTCGACCACGCCGCCCCGCTGGTGCTGCGCCACTTCAAGGCGACGGAGCGCGACGGGGTGATCCACTGCGACGTAGCCGTCGACATCGACGGCCGTTCCCTGGCCCTGTCGGGCTCAGGCAACGGCCCGATCGACGCTTTCGTGCGAGCGCTCGGATCCACCCCCCTGCCCAAATTTGAGGTTTTGAGTTACTCGGAACACTCGCTCGGCAAGGGCGCAGAAGCCCGGGCGGTCAGCTACATCCAGATCCGCACGGAACGAGGCCGCAACCTCTTCGGCGCCGGAATCGACACCAACATCGAGCTCGCCTCCATCAAGGCAATCGTCAGCGCGGTGAATCGGGCGTCGAAGTGATGACTGAAGCGGCGGCTGGACTTTTTTCAGAAACTGACCAGACTTGGTCTGGTCAGGCGATAACATGAAGATCATCAACGTCCAAGCTGCCAAAACCCACCTCTCTCGCCTGATCGACGAGGCCGCTGGCGGCGATGAAATTGTTTTGGCCAAGGCGGGAAAACCGCTTGTACGGATGGTGCCCTATCATCCCCCCTCCCGGTCACGGACGCCCGGCTTGCTGGCGGGCCTTGGATGGGAGGCGCCGGATTGCTGGACGGGCAATGAGCCTGCCTTGGATGAATCGGTGAACGGGCCCCTTTATCACGGAAGCGTTGAGGAGCCGCCCAACAAAAGAGAGCCCTGACATGCGGCTGCTTCTGGACTCCCACGTCATCGTATGGTGGGCCCTTTACCCCGGGCGGCTCCGCCCGGAGACTCGCGAAGTTCTCACCTCCGGCGGAAATCAGGTGCACATGAGCGCAGCGAGCATTTGGGAACTCGGGCTGAAGATGGCCCGAGGAAAACTGTCATTACCGGATGGATACGCAGAGCGCCTTCTCCACGACGGCCTGGCGGAGCTGCCGGTCCGAATCGCCCATGCGGCCCACGCGGCGTCGTTGCCCGCGCTTCACGGCGATCCCTTCGATCGCATCTTAATTGCGCAAGCGCTGACAGAAGGCTTGATCCTGGTCACCTCTGACCGCGCGATCGCGCGATATGACGTTCCTATCATGGAGCCATGAAGTATTTACCTCCCAAGCCGGCCCTCACGGGTGAAACCCTGGAAACGCTTTCCTTGCGTCTGGCGGGGGCGGGCGAGGCAGTGTTCCGCGCCAAGCAGATCCTGGATTGGGTGTACAAGAAGCGCGCGCGCTCGTGGGACCAGATGACCAATCTTTCCAAGCCGCTCCGCGCGTGGCTGGACGAGACCTTCGAACTGATGCCCGCCTCGCTGCTCGTCAATCAGCAGTCGGCCGACGTCACCGACAAGCTTCTCCTCGAGTTGGGCGACCGGTCACTGATCGAAACGGTCATTATTCGCGTGCCTCAAGAAGGCGTCGGAATCGACCATTCGCGCAAAACGATCTGCATCTCCACCCAAGTCGGCTGCGCGATGGCCTGCGCTTTCTGCGCCAGCGGTCTCGCCGGATTCAAGCGCGACATGTCCGCCGGCGAGATTGTCGCCCAGCTGCTGCAGGTCTGCTACCTTGAGGACGCGCGCACTCCGCGCGCGCGTTCCGAACTGGCCTCGTTCGACAACATCGTCGTCATGGGAATGGGCGAACCTCTGGCCAACTACGACGCCTTGATCCGGGCATTGACGATCGTGAACGCCGAGTGGGGCCTTGGATTCGGGGCACGGCGCATCACGGTCTCGACCAGCGGTCTGGTGCCCAAGATTCTGCGCCTGGCGGACGAGCCGCTCGGATTCCGGCTGGCGATCTCCCTCCATGGCGCCACCGACGAGGTCCGCGAGAAGATCATGCCGGTGAACAAAGCCTATCCGCTGGCGAAACTCCTGCCCGCGGTGCGGACTTTTTCCGAAAAGCACGGGCGCATGATCACCCTCGAGTTCATCCTGATCGATGGGGTGAACGACTCGCTCGAGCAGGCGCGCGCCCTGCGCGCCATCGCCCTCGATCTGCACGCGCACGTCAATCTGATCCCTTACAATACGGTCGAGGGCCTGCCCTGGAAACGACCCAGCCTGACACGGCAGAACACCTTTGCCGAGGTCCTGCGGCGTGCCGGAATTTCGGCGACCCTGCGGCGAGAGAAGGGCCACGACATCGCGGCCGCATGCGGGCAGCTGCGGCTCAAGACCGAGGCCGAACGGGAGATTGAGCCAGTTAGGCTTCGGGAGGGATAACCAAAGGGATCGCTTGGCGGCGATTCCGGCGGTAAATTCGGAAATTGTTCGAAAATCTCCATCTCTGGCGCGACTGGTGGCCCATGTACGCCGTGACATTGGGAGCCCTCCTTCCCGGTGCGATCGCCGGTTGGAAAAGGATGGATCGCTCCTTCCGCGCCACTGGCCTGGTCATCGTGGCCGCCACCGTGGGCTCCAACCTGGCGATCAGTCTATCCGGAGAAGTGCGCAATATCGTCCCGGCATTCATCCCCCTTGTCGTTGTGAACCTCAAATGCCTCGAACTGTTCTTTAAGGATAGCGGAATTGCCCCGCGCATCACAAATCAAAGGGAGGCCGACCTCCCGCCTCTCCCCAGGGCGCAAGCGTAGAAGCTACCGGACAAAGCGAGGGGTCGTCGAAAACGAGAGCAGTTTTGCGCGCGGCGGCCGCGCGCACTCTGCTCGAGTTGCGACGACCCCTCGCTTTTTTCGTGCGCTTCTACCGCCATGCGCCTCACTCAAACCGTCATGTCCACCGCCACCGCCGATCTCGAAGGCATCCTCCAGCATACCTTCGGCTGCGCGTCGTTTCGGCCCCTCCAGCGTGAGATCATCGAGGCCACACTCGCCGGCCGCGATGTCTTCGCCCTGTTGCCCACCGGAGGGGGCAAATCGCTCTGCTTCCAGCTTCCGGCCGTAGCCCGTCCCGGACTGACCGTTGTCGTGTCGCCGTTGATCGCGCTGATGAAGGACCAAGTGGACGCGCTCCAAGCCAACGGGATCGCGGCCACCTACCTCAATTCGACTCTCGGCGCGGACGAAGCGCGCGCCCGCATGCGGGGCCTGCATCGCGGCGAGTTCAAGCTCCTCTACGCCGCGCCGGAACGCCTGATGATGGACGGTTGGATGGAGAATTTGAAGAAATGGAATGTCGCCTGCCTCGCGATCGACGAAGCGCATTGCGTTTCGGAATGGGGCCACGACTTCCGTCCCGAATACCGCCAGCTTCCCAAGGTTAGGGCGGCACTGCCCGAGATTCCGCTCATGGCCTTGACGGCCACGGCCACTGGACGCGTGCGGGCGGACATCGTTACGCATCTTAAGCTGCGCGATCCGGCCACGTATGTCGCGAGTTTCAACCGTCCGAACCTCACCTACCGCGTGGTCACCAAGAACCAGCCGCTGAAGCAAATCGTCGAGTTTGTCCGGCGCCGCGAACACGAGTGCGGCATCGTCTATTGTGCGAGCCGAGCCGCGGCGGATCGGCTCGCCGAAGGCCTCACCAGCCGTGGATTTCCAGCCAAGGCCTACCATGCGGGCCTGGACGCCTCGGAGCGCGCGCGCAACCAGGACCGGTTCCTTCGCGACGACACGCGGATTATCTGCGCGACGATCGCCTTTGGGATGGGAATCAACAAACCCAACGTGCGGTGGGTGATCCACCACGATCTTCCCAAGAACATCGAAGGCTATTATCAAGAGACGGGCCGCGCGGGGCGCGACGGCCTTCCCGGAGACTGCCTTCTTCTCTTCAGCGCCGGGGACGTCGCCAAGCAGACTCATTTCATCGATGAGATCGACGACGAGGATGAACGGCGCTCAGCCCAAGGACAGCTGCGCAAAATGGTCCATTATGCGGAAAGCGCTGGCTGCCGCAGGACCGAACTCCTCGCCCATTTTGGCGAAACCTTTCCGCTCGATCAATGCGGCGCATGCGACAACTGCCTGGAGCCACGGGAGACCTACGACGGGACGATCCAGGCCCAGAAGTTTCTTTCGTGCGTGTACCGCATCCGCCAGGCAGGCGGCTTCTCGGTCGGCGCTGGACATGTGACCGAGGTGCTCACCGGCGGGCAGACTGAAAAGATAAGGCGGTGGAGGCACGACACGCTGTCCACTTACGGAATCGGCAAAGACCTCTCGCGCCCTCACTGGTCGGCCATCGGCCGCGAACTCGTCCGCCTCGGATTGCTCGCCGTCGGAGGCGAATTCGCCACCCTTGAACTCACCGCCGAAGGCTTGGCCGTCCTTCTCCTGCGCAAGCAGGTAACGCTGACCAAGCCCCTGGCTGCGCCAGCGGCCCGCCGGACGCCCGCGCGCGAGGGGGATATGCCGTGCGACGAAATCCTCTTCGAGCGCCTGCGCGGTCTGCGCAAACAATTGGCCGACGAGCGCAGGGTCCCTGCATACATCATCTTCGGCGACACAACGCTCCGAGCCATGGCGCGAGAGTACCCCGCCAACCTCGCCGGAATGCAGGGCATTCCCGGAATGGGTGACAAGAAGCGCGCCGAATTTGGTGCGATTTTCGCCGATGCTATTGCCGAACATTTGCGTTCACACGGGCGGGTGGCCTTTGGGGCCTGATGGCAACCGGCTGGCGGCAAGCCGGACAAAGGGTCGGAATCGCGCAACCAAAGACGCCGGCCGAACGATTCGGCTTGTAACGGAGCGGCACCTGTTTTTTAGCCATCGTTCCCCTTGCGGCGCAACCACGAGGGAACCTGGTCCGTCCTTACCTTTCTCACCGGTTTTTCATCTCCCACCTCCCTCCTCCGCATGATCGAAGTCAAAGGCCTGGTCAAAACGTACGGAGCCAAGCGCGCAGTCGATGGCATCAGCTTTTCCGTCAAACGCGGGGACATCCTCGGATTCCTCGGGCCCAACGGGGCCGGAAAATCCACGACGATGAAGATGATCACCGGCTTCCTCCGCCCGGACTCGGGAGCGGCGCTGGTCGACGGCATCGACGTCGCCTCCAACCCGGTCGAAGTGAAGCGCCGGATCGGCTACCTGCCCGAGAGCGCCCCCGCATACCCTGAAATGACCGTGGACGAATTTCTCGGCTTCATCGCCGAAGTCCGTGGCTACGCTGTCGGAGCCGAGCGCCGGGCGCGGGTCGACCGGGCCATCGGGCTCACCCATCTTGCCCCGGTCCGCCACCAGACGATCGAGACGCTCTCCAAGGGATACAAGCAGCGGGTGGGGTTCGCGCAGGCCCTCCTGCACGATCCACCGACGCTCGTGCTCGACGAACCCACCGATGGGCTGGATCCCAACCAGAAGAATGAAGTCCGCGTTCTCATCAAGCAGATGGCCACGGACAAGGCGGTGATTCTCTCGACTCACATCCTCGAGGAGGTCGAAGCGATCTGCAACCGCGTGATCATCATATCCCGCGGCAAGGTCGTCGTCGACGAATCGCCCGAACGGCTCCTGGCCCGCAAGCCGGGCGCCCGCATGGACGAGATTTTCCGCAGCCTCACGCAAAGCGACGCATGAAACAGGTAAAACCCATCTTCAAGCGCGAGTTCGTCGGCTACTTCCGCACGCCGGTCGCCTACGTATTCCTAATCGCGTTCCTCCTGATCTCGGTCGCTCTGGCCTTTTCCCGCTTCGGCGGGTTCTTCAAGGCAGGCATCGCTAGCCTAGAGATTTACTTCATGTTCTTCCCGTGGCTGTTCCTTTTTTTGGCGCCGGCCATCGGTATGAGGCTATGGTCCGAGGAGAAACGCTCCGGAACGGCGGAGCTGCTCTTCACCTTGCCTGTGACGACTCTCGACGCGGTCATCGGCAAATTCCTCGCCGCCTGGGCGTTCCTTTCGCTGGCGGTTGTCTTGAGTTTCCCGATGGCGCTCACCGTCGGCTACCTCGGTCATCCGGACTGGGGCGTCGTGGCGACGGGGTACCTGGGAGCCATCCTCATGGCCGGCGGATTCCTAGGAGTCTGCTCGGTGACCTCCGCCCTCACCAAGAATCAAGTCATCAGCTTTGTCATGAGCCTGATGGCTTGCGCGGTCCTCGTGTTTCTCGGCTACAGCGGATTCACGACCTTCCTGGAAGGCCTTTTCCCGGTGCCGATCTCCGACGCCATCTCCAATTTCAGCTTCATCACCCATTTCAATCCCTTCTTGAAGGGCATCGTCGATCCGAAGGACGTGATCTTCTTCCTGTCCCTCATCGGATTCACTCTCTTCATCAACGTGGTCGCGCTGGAGCGCTGAGAAGAAACGCCCATGAAAATCGGAAGCAAAGCTCTCGCGATCGTCCTTCTATTCGCCGGCCTCGTGCTGGTGAACTACCTCGCCTCTTCGGTGCCCTACCGGCTCGATGCCACCTCGGAAGGCATTTACACGCTGTCTCCCGGCACCAAAGCGCTCCTAGCCAAGATTCAGGAGCCCCTCACCCTCGACCTCTATTTCTCCCGCGAGACCACCGGCCAGTACGTCGAGTATAAGAACTATGCCGAACGCGTCCGGGAAATGCTCCGGCAATATGTGCGCGCTGCCCATGGCAAGATCACCCTGAACGTGATCGACCCGGAGCCCGACACGCCCTCCGAGGAAAAGGCAACCGCCGCGGGCGTCGAACCGCAGACGCTGCCCGGAGGCGGATCGCAGTTCTACTTCGGATTGGTGGCGACCGAGGCCGACCAGCAGAAGGTCATCGGCGCCCTCTCACCTCAGCGCGAGCAATTCCTGGAGTATGATATCTCGGAGCTGATCTATGGCGCACAAATGACCGACAAGAAGAAACTGGGCCTGATCACGAGCCTCCCGCTCCAGGGAAACCCAGGAATGCCCATGATGGGCCAGCAGCCTACGGAAGGCCAGTTCGTCACCAACGAATGGGGCCAGACCTACCAGATTCAGATAGTCGAGGCCAGTGCGACCGAGCTGCCCGCGAATTTGGACGTCCTCGCAATCGTCCACCCCGAGAATCTCACGCCCAAGCTGCAGTTTGCCATCGACCAGTTCCTGCTCTCCGGCAAGCCCGTGTTCCTCGCGGTCGATCCGTCGTCCCAATACTTCAAGCATCAGGGCGGTCAGAATCCGATGATGGGAGGGCCCCCGCCCAACGTCTCCAGCGATCTTCCCGCGCTTCTGGGTGCCTGGGGCATTGCCTACGACGCGGACAAAGTGGTGGGCGATCTGCAGAACTCCGAGCAGGTGCAGCTCCAAAACGGCTCCCTGGTCCGCTATCCGGTCTGGATCAGCCTCACCCAGGACAATTTTAATCCGAAGTCCCTGCCGACCGCCCAGCTCAATTCGGCGCTCTTCATCGAGGCGGGCAGCGTCTCGCTTAAAGCGGGAACGCCTCTCACATTCACTCCGCTGATCGAAACCTCGGCCCGCTCCGGCGATGTGCCGTCCGCTTCGCTCCAATTCGCCCAGCCCGACGATGTGGCCAAACAGATCACCCCGTCAGGCAAACGGACCATCGCTGCCCTGGTCACGGGGCGCTTCAAGTCTGCCTTCCCCGATGGAGCGCCTAAGGACGAGCCCGCCGCCGATGCAGACAAAAAGGACCCCAAGCCGGCGCCCAAGCCCGCCGGTCCTTCCCTCAAGGAGTCGAAGACCGCCTCGACCCTGATCATAGTCGCCGACACCGACTGGCTGTTCGACGATTACAGCGTTCGGAAATTCAACTTCATGGGTCAGGCGGCCGCCGAGCCTTTCAACGACAACCTGTCGTTCGCAGCCAATTCGCTCGACTTCCTTTCCGGCTCCCAGGACCTGATCTCGATCCGCGGCAAGGGCAACTCGCTGCGTCCATTCACCGTCGTGCGCAAGATGGAGGCCGATGCGGCTGACCGCTACCGCGAGAAGCTCACCGCCCTGGAGGCGCAAATCAACGAAGTCCAGACCAAGCTCGGAGAACTCCAGGGCAAGAAGACCGAAGGCAACCGTCTCCTCGCCTCCCCCGATATTGCCAAGGCGATCGAGGACTTCCAGAAACAGCAGGCGACGCTGCGCGGCGAACGCAGAGGCATTCGCCTGGCGCTCCGCGAAGGTATCGATGCCCTCGAGAATCGCCTCCTGCTGATCAACTTGTTCGCCGCCCCCTTGCTGGTGTGTGTCTTCGGCGTCTGGTTCTACCGCTCCCGCCGGACCTGAAGGCCTTTTCCGACCGCGATGAAACTGAAGACCCTTGCCCTCTGCGTCGCCGTTCTCGCCGTCCTCGCGGTGATCGCCTTTTATGCGAACCGTCCTGAGCGGGTGCCGGTGGCCGACATGCGCGTCGGACAGCCGATCCTCCCGCCGACGGTAGCCAGTCGTATCGGTAAATTGGTCGTGACCGACCAGGGCAAGAAGATCGAGCTGACCCGCCAAGCCGACGGAATGTGGACCGACACCAGCTATTTTGGCTTGCCGGCCGATTTCTCCAAGATTTCGCGTCTTATCGGCGACCTCAATGAAGCCAAGCTGGACCGCTTCGTCACCTCCAGCCCGGAGAGGCTCGCTCGGTTGGAATTCAAAGATTCCGAAATTCAGCTGCTGGACGCCTCGGGAGCCGAGATCTGGTCGCTGTATCTGGGCAAGGCCCCGGACAGCGGCAGCGGCCGCTTCATTCGGTTCGGCACCGAATCCAAGGCCTTCCTCTCGAATCTCTCGGTTTACATCGATACCGACGCCAAGAACTGGGCCGACAGCCAGCTGGTCAATCTAAAGGCTGATGACGTGGGAACCGTTTCGATCGCCCTTGAGTCGGGCGCGCCCGTGGTCCTCACGCGCAAGAAGAAGGAAGATCCTTGGACGGCTGCGGGCGAGCCCGCCGGGTTCAAGGTGAAGCCGGAAGCCGTGTCCTCGCTCCTCTCCTCCCTCGGGTCTCTGCGTTTCAGCGATTCCAGCGCCACCGACGACCCCGCCGCGGTTGAGGCTCGCAAGCATGTGCGCGCCTTCGTCCTGACGACCTTCGACGGCAAGACGACCACGATTGCGCTCGGTCGAAAGCCCGAAGAAAAGAAGATCAAGCCTCCCGTCGCCGATGCCAAGTCGGGGCCGGCCTCACTTGGCAAGGTCTCGGATCTGAAGGCTGATGGAACCGACAAGTCCGCCGACAAGACGCCACCGCCGGCACAGCCCGAGTTTGACACCATTCCAGCGGGCCCGGTCTACGTGTTCGTCGAGGCATCGGACGCCCATGCCGCGGTCAACGAATTGATGAAACGCCGGGCGTTTCAGGTGGACGAATACACCTACACAAGTTTGCCCAAGACGAAGGCGGATGTCCTGGATATCCCTGCGCCACCCGCGCCTGCCCAGCCGCCTTCACCGGCAGCGGCTGCGGGTCCGGCTAAGCCGGCGATACCGGACGCCCCGGCTCCAACGGCGCCCAAGGTGCCTTAGTCGGGCGTGGGCGGTTGAGATCGGAAGAAAGGGGAGGACGGCGACGGACCCCTGGAATCCGTTTTCCCTTTACTCGAATCATCACTTCCGCATACGTTGATACGTAATGCAGCCAGACGCCCCGATCTCCGATCTGCTGGCCGGCAAGCGGCCGGTTCGATCCCTCGAGTTCTTTCCTCCGAAGGATGACCTGGGCGTCGACGCGCTCCGCAAGACGGCGGCGGCCCTCAAGAGCATCGCACCCGATTTTGTTTCCGTAACCTACGGCGCCGGGGGAAGCACGCGGCAGCGCACGGCCCAGGTGAGCGCCCTTCTGCGGGAGGAATTTGGATTCACCGTGATGCCTCACCTGACCTGCGTCGGGCATTCGCGCTCCGAATTGAACGCGATCGCGGACACGATCCATGACGGCGGGTTTCGTAACATCATGGCGCTTCGCGGCGACGCTCCCAAGGGAGCGGCCGGATTCGAGGTGGCAGCCGATGGACTCCGCTTCGGCGGCGAGTTGGTGTCGCTCCTGAAGGAACGCCACCCCGACTTCTGCCTCGGTGTGGGAGGCTATCCCGAGAAGCATCCCGAGGCGGCAAGCGCCTCGGCGGATCTCGAGCACCTCAAGCGCAAGGTCGATGCCGGCGCTTCGTTCGTGACGACGCAGCTGTTTTTCGACAATGACCTTTACTACCGATTTGTCGAACGGTGCCGGGCGGGCGCAATCCACGTGCCGATTCTTCCCGGGATCATGACCGTACTGTCGCTCAAGCAGATCCAACGCTTCACCTCGATGTGCGGCGCCTCCCTTCCCGCCCGGCTGGTCCGGCGGCTCGAAGCGGCAAGCGACCATCCCGACGTGGTCGAAACGGTCGGAATCGACTGGTCGCTCGGCCAGATTCGCGACCTGTTGGCTCAGGGGGCGCCCGGCTACCACCTCTATATCCTGAACCGGGCCAAGTGCGCGCTGACCCTTTCTGCGGGTCTTGCCGCCTAGTTCGGCCGCAAGCGCGCCGGCCGACGTGTCAGCCCCCGGCGAATACCGGGCGGAATCCCGCTTCGGCCAGGATCTCGGCAATCTTCTCGCGCTGGTCCCCTTGGATTTCGATCCGACCCTCCTTGACCGTGCCGCCACATCCGCAGGCGGCGCGCATCCTCTTGGCAAGGCGGTCCTTTTCGGGTTCGCCTATGCCGACAAAGCCGCTGACGACGGTCACCGTCTTTCCGCCCCGCCCGCCTGTCTCCCGGACAATATCCACCCGGCCCCGGTTGAGAGAAGGGATCTTTCGAATTGATTGGGCTTCTGTTTGTTTACCAAGTGTTTGCGGCGCCGCCCGCGCCGCCCCCTGGGGGAGTGAAGGCAATCCCGAAGAGGAGAGCGCCCCGAATGGGTTGTGCCCCAGGCCACCGCCGCCGTCGGTCGGCACGCTCCTCGCCGAGCTCATGGCCGTCCGCCACAGGATCCAACCGGAATGTCCGACTCCCCGCCCAGAAAAAGGTGGGCTTTGGCGTAGCTGCGGCGCTCCAGGAAATGGGCCAGTTGCGGATGCAGGCGGTCGCGCCGGACCACAAGCATCTCGTCCAAACGCCCCATCTCCAGCGAGATCGCGGGCCCGTCGGAGCGGCGAATGGCATCGAGCAAAGCGGTGAGTGAGGTCTTGATATCGGTTTCCATGGAGGCCAGATCAGCACCCAAGCTAATTCCATGTGATAGCCATGTGAAGCCGGATTGCAAATTCCCGCCCAACGCGGGGCGGGACTTGAGTCCGGGCGCCGATGGGTGCAGGGTGGCTTCCCCACCTTTTCGATGAATTCACTCTCCCTTCCCACGCGCGCCAACGCAGACGCGATCGAGGATATGCACCGCGCGTGGCTCGACAATCCCGACGCCGTCGACCCGACTTGGCGGGCGTTCTTTCAGGGTTTTGCTCTCGGCAGCAACGGCGGACCCATGGGCGCCCCGATCGACGGAGCCTCGGCGGGAGTCGCGATCGTCGACAGCCTCAAACAGTCCCATGTCCACTACCTGATTCACGCTTACCGGGCGATCGGACACCTCCAGGCGCACCTCGACCCGTTAAGCGATCCGCCGGCTCCCACGCCCAAGCTTCAGCTCGAGCAGTTCCAGCTCTCGGAGGCGGACCTCGACACCTCCTTCGACATCGGCACCTACCTCGGCGGCGGGCAGATGAAACTCCGCGACGTCATCGCTTCTCTTCAGCAGACCTACAGCGGCCACGTCGGAGTCGAGTATGCGCACATCCAGGATCAAGACTGTCTGCGCTGGCTCCAGGACCGCATCGAGTCCACGCGCCTCAAGCCCTCGTTCAGCGGGGCGCAGCAGATCCGCATCCTGCGCGATGTGCATAAGGCCGAACTCTTTGAGAAGTTTCTTCATACGAAATACGTCGGCCAGAAGCGCTTCTCGCTCGAAGGCGGCGAGACCATCATCGCGGCGCTGGACGCGGTGATCGACCATTGTCCGGATGCCGGCGTCGCGGAGATCGTGCTCGGGATGGCGCACCGCGGGCGCCTGAACGTCCTGTGCAGCGTGATGCGCAAATCATTCGACCAGCTCTTCGAGCAATTCTCCGAGAACTACCTGCCGGACACGGTCGGAGGGGACGGCGATGTGAAGTACCATCTTGGATACGAATCGGTGCTCAAGACCCGCTCGGGAGCCGAGGTGGAGGTCCGCCTGGCGGCGAACCCCTCGCATCTGGAGATCGTCAATCCCGTGGTCGAGGGCAAGGCCCGCGCGCGGCAGCGCATCCGCGGGGACACCGCCGAACGGCGCCGGGTTCTGCCCCTGCTCATTCACGGCGATGCCGCGGTGGCCGGCCAGGGCATCGTGGCCGAAACGCTCAATTTCTCGCAGCTGCCCGGATACCGCACGGGCGGCACCGTGCATTTCGTCATCAATAACCAGATCGGCTTCACCACCGATCCCGGCGATGCCCGCTCGACCCGGTATTGCACCGACGTGGCCAAGATGATCGAGGCGCCGATCTTTCACGTGAACGGCGACGACCCCGAGGCCGTGTGCATGGTCGCCCGTCTGGCGCTCGATTTTCGCGAACGCTGGCAGCGCGACGTGTTCATCGACATGTATTGCTTTCGGCGGCACGGGCACAATGAGACCGACGAACCGTCGTTCACCCAGCCGACCCTTTACCGCACGATTGCCGCCCACCCGCTCGTCTCCGCGATCTACACATCCCAGCTCGTCGCCGCGAAGGCGATCACCTCGGATGAGGGCGATGCCATCAAGGCCGAATATTCCGCCTCGCTCGAGGAAAACCTGGCCAAGGCGAAACAGCGCGAGGCCGAAAAGCGTGCCAAGCCCGGAAATCCCTACACGGGCTCCACGGCGGTCTTCCAGCCCGACTACCACCACGAGCCGGTGTCCACCGGCGTGGGCCGCGATCTGATTGAGAAGGTT
>Ga0302325_10002060_pt1 | contig 49630 bp, 43 predicted proteins | sample Palsa_T0_2_FD_201948 | JGI IMG/M metagenome (GOLD analysis project Ga0302325, IMG submission 201948) | Peat permafrost microbial communities from Stordalen Mire near Abisko, Sweden - Palsa_T0_2 | ecosystem: Environmental > Terrestrial > Soil > Palsa > Peat permafrost | place: Sweden: Abisko...
TCATTGCGCGACGGCTACGCCGACACGGACGCCAGACTCTACACGGTGCCCGCCGCTGGCGGTGCCGCACAGGCGCTGCCCATGCCGGTGTCCGGCGCGGGTCATTTCTCGCCCGACGGCAAGCGGATGGTCTACTCCCCGGTGTGGCGGGATTTCCGCAGCGAGAAGCGCTACCAAGGCGGTTGGGCCAACAAACTGTATATTTTCGACCTGGCGCACCCGTCTCTCATTCAAGTCACGGACAGCACCCATGCCGATCGGGATCCGATGTGGATCGGCGGCGCCATCTACTTCAATTCCGACCGCACGGGAACCTTCAACCTGTACCGCTATGACATCGCCAGCGGCAAGACCGAGCAATTGACGCATTACACGGACTGGAGCGTGCGCTGGCCGAGCGCGGACGCCGGCGGCCAAATCGTCTACGAATTGCAGGGTGAGCTGCACGTCTATGACACGCGCAGCGGGCAAGACCGCGCGCTCATGATCGAGGTCCCCGTCGACGACACGAGCAGCCGCCCGCAGGCGGTCAACGCCGCCGACAACATCGAGAGCCTCGCGATCAGCTCCGGCGGCGAGCGCGTGGCCCTCGCGGCGCGCGGCGATGTGTTCACCGTGCCGGTGGAGCACGGGGTTACGCGCAACCTCACCCAATCATCGAACGCGCACGATCGCGAAGTCGCGTGGTCCACGGACGGCAAGCGATTGGCCTACGTCTCGGATCGCAGCGGCGAGGAAGAGCTCTACGTGCAGCCCCAGGACGGCAGCGGCCCCGGCGAGCCCGTCACGGCCGGGTCGACTGCGCGCTACTACGCACCGCGCTGGTCCGGCGATGACAAGAGAATCGCCTACGCCGACAACACCGGGCGGGTGTACGTCGTGGAGGTTGCGACCAAGCATCGCGTGAGCATCGCCCGCGATCCGCTGGACGTGGCCTTGGACTATCAATGGTCGCCGGATGGCCAGTACTTGAGCTATTCGCTCAACGAGGCGAACGGCTTTTCCGGGGTGTACATCTGGTCGGTGGCCGAAGGCACTTCCCGGCGCGTCACGCCGGAATTCTTCGATTCTCATACTCCGTCGTGGTCCCCCGACGGGGAATTGCTGTATTTTCTGAGCGAGCGCGAATATCAGCCGATCATCAGCGGCGTAGAGTTCGAGTTCGCCACGGACCGCACCACCGGCGTCTTTGCCGTGACCCTGCGCAAGGACGTGAAGAACCCGTTCGGCATTCGCAACGACGACCCCGGCGAAGGCAAGAAGGAGCACGATGCGGACGACGATCACGACCACGATGCGGACGCCGACAAGCCCGAAAAGCCCGACAAGCCCGGTGCCAAGCAGAAACCCAAGGTCCACGTCAGCATCGACTTCGACGGCATCGTGCAGCGCGCCATCCGCGTGCCGCTCGAGGCCGATAATTTGAGCAACCTTCAGGTGCGCGCGGCAACCCTGCTCTACGAGCGCCGCGGGCCTTATTACTATGGGCGCGACGCGAGCACCAAGCCCACCGTCATGGCCTACTCCATCAAGGAGCGCGAGGCGAAGCCCGTCGTGGAAGACGTCACCGCATGGTCGGCGACCGCGGACGGCAAGCATGTGCTCGCGCAGCTCTCCTCCAAAGAGATCAAGTACGTCGAGCTCGGAAAGAGTGACGACGCCAAGACGGTGTCGCTGGCCGGCCTCATGACCACGCGCATTCCCGCACAGGAATGGCACGAAATTTTCGCCGAGGTCTGGCGTCGCTATCGAGACTACTTTTACGTCGAGAACATGCATGGCTTCGATTGGCAGGCGCTGCGGCGCCAGTACGAGCCGCTGGTGGATTATGTGGGGCATCGCGCGGATCTGAATTACGTCATTGCCGAGATGATTGCCGAGCTTACGGTGCAGCACGCGTACATCGAGGGCGGCGATTTGGGATTGCCCAAGCGTCCGTTTGTCGCGCTTCCCGGGGCGAGGTTCGAACTCGATGCCGCAACCGGGCGTTATCGCATCGCCAAGATCTTCGCCGGCGAGAACGAAGAAGAGCCCTACCGCTCGCCGCTCACCGAGGTGGGAGTCGATGCCCACGTCGGCGACTATGTGCTCGCCATCAACGGCCGCGAGCTCAAAGCAGGCACGGACCCGTACCAGCTTCTGCAAGCGCCCGCCAACCAGCCGGTGGAATGGCGCGTGAGCTCAAGCGCGGACGGCAAAAAGGCGCGCACCATCCGTTACCAGCCGCTCGCCAGCGAGGCGAATCTGTTGTATCTGGCGTGGGTCGCCGAGAATCGAGCGCGGGTCGACCGGATGAGCCAGGGCCGCCTGGCCTACATTCACATTCCCGACATGGGCGCCGACGGCTTTCGCGAATTCATCAAATGGTGGTATCCGCAGGTGCGCAAGGAGGGTTTGGTTGTCGATGTGCGCGACAACGGCGGCGGGAATATTTCGGCCATGCTGCTCGAACGGCTGGGCCGTACCTTGCGCGGCACGGACTTCGCGCGCAATCGCGACGCCACGGAAACCTATCCGCGCGTGGTGCAGCCGGGGCCGAAAGTGGCCCTGATCAACGAGGACACGGGATCCGATGGCGATATTTTCGCGCATCAATTCCGGCAATGGAAAATCGGCGCGTTGATCGGCAAGCGCACCTGGGGTGGTGTGGTCGGCATCACCGGCCACGGACCGCTGCTCGACGGTGGAAATGTCTTTGTGCCGGAATTCGCAACGGCGGATGAACATGGCCAATGGATCATCGAGGGTCACGGCGTGGATCCGGACATCGTGGTCGAGCAGGATCCGGTGGAGGTTCTCAAGGGCCACGACCCACAGCTGGAACGCGGAGTGGCGGAACTCATGCAGCTGCTGCCGCCGTCGTCGCGCGCGCTGCCGCAAAGACCCGCGCCTCCGAACAAGAACCAGGCGCACTAGCCATGTCGGAACTTGCCACATTGGGTCTTGCGCGCAACTGCGATGCGCGCGCAATCGCCGAGATGTCGCGCGATTTGATCGAGCGCGGGCTCACTTGGTCGTGGACGCCGGCGCGCGTTCAGCACTCCATCTGCGGAGCGGAATCCTCGGTGGTCGTGGCGCGGCGCGGGCAGCGGGTGGCCGCGTTCGCGATCATGCATTTTGGGGATGAGGTTGCGCATCTGAGCCTGCTGGCCGTGTCTCCCGAACACCGCCGCCACGGATTGGGCCGCCAACTCATGGAATGGCTGACGGCGACCGCCGTGGAGGCCGGCATTTTTCGTATCAATCTTGAATTGCGCACCCACAACCGGCAGGCGCAGCTCTTCTACGAGAGCCTGGGATTCGGCACGCAGGGCGTGATCCAGGGCTACTACCAGGGCCGCGAGGCGGCGCTGCGCATGTCAAGACGCTTGGGTAAGCACCCGCCGCCAAGCGGCAGCGATGCGGCCGGCGACCCATAGGAGCCTGTCTCCTAAGGCATGCGCAATATATCAGGCCCCGCGTCGCTGATGCGCGCGGTTCCGGTCAGAGACAAGGTCACACGCAGCTCATTGCGCAGGATCTCGAGCGCCCGGGTGACGCCGGCCTCGCCGGCCGCCGATAGCGCGTACAGAAACGCCTTGCCGATCATGCCCGCGCGCGCGCCGAGCGCCAGCGCCTTGGCGATGTCCTGGCCGGAACGGATTCCGCCGTCGAACAGCACTTCGCATCGGCCGGCGATTGCGTCGACTATCTCGGGAAGCACCGAAATGGAGGAAGGCGCCCCATCCAGCTGGCGCCCGCCGTGATTCGAAACCACGATGGCATCCGCGCCGGCTGCCAGGCACTGGCGCGCATCCTGCGCTTCGAGCACGCCCTTGAGTATCAGCTTGCCGGGCCAGCGACTCCGAACCCAATCCACATCGCGCCAGTCGGCCGACGGGTCGAATTGAGTGGCGGTCCACTCCGCCAGGGTGCGTATGCCGCTGCTTCCACCGATGCGGCCCACCAAATTGCCGAAGGTTCGGCGCTTGCCGAACAGCACCTTGAATGCCCAGGCAGGTTTTGTCGCCACGTCCCAGGCGTTGCGCAGGGTGAGCCGCGGTGGAATCGTCAGGCCATTGCGCGGGTCCCGGCGGCGCTCGGCCAGCACCTGCAAGTCGAGGGTGAGCACCAGCGCGGAACACCCCGCGGCAATCGCTCGATCGATCAGTTCTTGATTGAATCCGCGGTCGCGCATCAAGTACTGCTGAAACCAGAAAGGCTGCCCGGTGGCCGCGCGCACATCCTCGATGGAACAGATCGACATGGTGCTGAGACAGAACGGAATTCCAAATGCGGCGGCGGCCCTGGCCCCGAGAATCTCTCCATCCGCATGAAACAAGCCGGCCAGCCCGGTCGGCGCGATGGCCAGCGGCATGGACACCTCGCTGCCCAGCAGCGTGGTCTGCAGCGACACCGCCGACACATCGACCATGACCCGCTGTCGAAATGCCAGCGCGTCGAGATCCTGGCAATTGCGGCGCAATGTGAGCTCCTCGTAGGAGCCGCCGGCGGCATAGTCGAATATCGCGCGCGGAATACGTCGTTGCGCCAGCCTGCGTAAATCCTCGATGCTGAGAATGGGTGCCATCGCTTGATCCTGCTCAGCCACTGCCCGCGACAGATTCGAAGTGTTCCACCACGGGTGGCGAGTCGAAGAACGGGCCGATCAGAGCCCGCCACTGGGCAAACGCGGGCGAGCCGCGAAAGCCCACGGTATGGTCTTCGAGAGTTCGCCACTCAACCTTGAGCAGATAGCGGCTCGGGTTCTCGATCGAGCGGCGCAGCTCGTGCGTCCAATAACCCCTGCTGCGCGCCAGCAGCGCGATCGCCTTGGGAAATGCAGCCTCGAAATCCGCTTCGCTGCCGGCACGAATGTTGATCTGCGCAAATTCCACAATCATGGCTTACCCCCGCCTACGCCAATGATGACAGAAGTCGCAAGCGCCTGTTCAGGGGCTCAGCGTAAAACCGCGCGACGGCTCCGGCCAGCAGCGCCGACATCAACACAAACAAGGCCAGGAGCGGCAGCTTGAGGATCGGCGGCAGCGACTCCTTGGGCACGATGTCGCGCATTGCGGCCAGTACGATGATGTGAAACAGATACAGCTCATAGCTATGCCTGCCGAACCAGCACAGGATTCTCGTCGGCGGCCTGATCGACTTCTTCTGCCCACTGCCGAAAGCGCCCAGCAACAGCAAAGCGCTGCACAGGGCGATCAAGCTAAATCCGAACACCTCATGCCCGTCTATTCCGGCGAGATAGAAAATAACCAAGCCTACGCCGGCGGCAAACCGGATCGAGCGCCCGGCGAATTCCCCGACCACAAGCTTCCGCGAAACCAGAGCGGCCAGGCAACCGAAGGCAATGGCATCAAAACAGGCCAGGTAACCGTACATGAAATACAACTCATCATCCCGGTGGATGGCACGGTAAATGGGCCCGGCGATGATGAATACGGCGCACAGCCCGGCGATCAGGCCGTTGCGCTTCAGAAGCACGCAGGCGACCGGAAAGGCAAGATAGAAAACTTCCTCGACTGACAACGACCAGTAAATATTCAGGCAGTAGTTGAAGTAACCGACATGCTGCATGAGAATGTTGTGCCAAAAAGTGATCACCGAGCCGATCGCAAGCGCGAATAGCACCGGCTCGGTGAGCTGAGTGTCGCCGCTGTCGGCGAACGAGGGTACTTTCATCGCTGCCAGCGTCACGATGACAATCAGAGCCAGGATCAGCGGTGGGACGATTCTGGAGAAGCGCCATGCATAGAATTGCCTCAAGCGCGTCTCGGACAGGCGCCCGTAGCGGGCCAGATTGTTGGACGTGATCAAGAATCCGGAGACGACGAAGAACACGGTCACACCGTAATTGCCGTTGATCACCACGGCCCGGATCCAACTTGCCGGCAGCAACAGCGACAGCGCACTGTCGCTCAAGCGATAGGTGAGCGAAAAATGCAGCAGCAGCACTGCACCTATCGACAGGCCGCGAAGCAGATCGATGCGGGAGTTTCGAATCGGGGCTATAGACACAGTGCGTGCTTGGCAGCGGCGCGGCGCATGGCACACAGTGACATAGCCGCCGTTGCGGTGGAAGTTCCACTGCCGCGGTATCGTTCCCGTGGGATGTCCGCTACTCTCTCGATAACCTCACGGAGACTGCGTTGTTTGCAAAAAGAATCATTGCTCGCGCCGCGTTCTCTACGGCCGCCCTGTTGTTGGCGCCAGTCGCGGTTGACGCAGCGAAGCTGCAGGCCACAGCTTCGGAACCGCAGAACTGGTCCAGCGGCGGGCGTGACCAGGACGGCACCTATTATTCTCCGCTTGCGGCCATCGACACCGCCAGCGTGAAACGGCTGGGCTTTGCCTGGCAGTATGACCTCGGCGAACCGCGCCGCGGCCAGGAAGCCACGCCGCTGGTGATCGATGGCGTCATGTATACCTCCGGTACCTGGGGCTATGTATATGCCGTCGATGCCGCAACCGGCCGCGAACTATGGCGCTACGACCCACAGCCCGACTTCTTTGCGGGGCGCCATCCTTGCTGCGATCTGGTCAATCGCGGCGTAGCGGTATGGAAAGGCAGGGTGTATGTGGCCTCGGTCGACGGGCAACTGCATGCCTTGGATGCAGCCACGGGACGGCGAATCTGGAAGGTCGACACGATCGCGGATCACACGCTTCCCTACTCCAGCACGGGCGCGCCACTGATTGCCGGCAGCGTGGTGGTCATCGGCAATGGCGGCGCCGACATGGGACATGGCGCGGTGCGCGGCTATGTGTCCGCCTACGACCTGGACAGCGGCGCGTTCAAGTGGCGCTTCTACACGGTGCCGCCGGCGGTCGGGCGGCCGTATGAAAATCCCGAACTGGCGCTGGCGGATAAGACCTGGGATCCGCATCGAAAGCCGGAATTCAACGGCGGTGGAACCGCCTGGGACGGTTTTGCCTACGATCCCGCGCTGAACCTGCTCTACTTCGGCACCGCCAACGCCGCGCCCTATGACCTGCGCCAGCTCGGGCCAGCCAAGCTCGACAGCCTGTTCACCGCCTGCATCATCGCGCTCGATGCCGCCACCGGGCGCATGGCCTGGTACTACCAGACCACGCCGCGCGATAGCTGGGATTACGATTCGGTGCAAAAACTGATTCTCGCCCAGCTCAACATCGACGGCACGGCGCATTCGGTCATCATGCAGGCGTCGAAGAACGGCTTTTTCTACGTTCTGGATCGCAAGACCGGCAAGCTGCTCTCGGCGCAGAACTATACCTACGTGAACTGGGCCTCGCATATCGACATGCAGACGGGCCGCCCGGTGGTGACGGCGAACGCGGACTGGTATTCATCGCCGAAGAATGTTTACCCCTCGTGGGCCGGCGGACATACCTGGAATCCCATGTCCTACAGCGCGCAAACGCATCTGGTCTACATCCCGGTCATCGACATGTCGGCCGTTTGGATCGACATGCTGCATAACGGCGGCAGCCTGAAATATCTCGAGGGATTTTTCACGGTGCAGGGCATCTTCCCGGACGACACCTACAACCCCGCGGACCTTGCGCACCTATACGGACCGCTACCGAGCCTGGAGGCGATCAAAGCCTCGCGCTCCGTCAATCCGGTGCGCGAATTGCTGCGCGCCTGGGATCCCGTGGCGCAAAAAACGCTCTGGGAACACGAGACGTCCGCCGGCATCCGCGGCTACGACGGCGGCGTGATGAGCACTGCGGGAAACCTGGTATTCCAGGGACGCGGCAGCGGGGAACTTTGGGTGTATGCGGCCGATACCGGCAAGGTATTGAAGGTGATCAAGACCGGCAGCCACATCATGGCGGCGCCCATGACCTATGCCGTCAACGGCGAACAGTTCGTCGCGGTCCAGGCGGGCTACGGCGGCGCCGCCATCACGGTCGGACCGTTCCCGCCGAGCAGCGCCGCGCTGAAGTACCAGAACATCAATCGCATCATTGCCTTTAAGCTCGGCGGCGGCCCGGTTCCGCTGCCCGCACGCCGCGTCGATGCGCCGTTCCTTCAGCCGCCCGGGCAAACTGCGTCAAAAGCCCAGATCGCTGCGGGCGAGCTCAAATTCGTCGAACAATGCTCGCGCTGCCATGTGCTCGGACCGAGCAGCACCCCGGATTTGCGCCGGCTCAACGCCGGCCTGCACGCCGCGTTCAAGGACATCGTGCTGCGCGGCACGCTTTCCCCGGCAGGCATGGAACGCTTCGACGACATCCTGAGCGATCAGGACGCGGATAATATTCACGCCTACTTGATCGACCAGAGCTGGCTCGCCTATCGCGAGCAACAGTCGGCGGCGCGAAAGCGCTGAAATCCCGCCAGCCGCGCTTAGCGTGGCTGCATCCGAATGGCCCCATCGAGTCGAATGGTCTCGCCGTTCAGCATGGCGATCTCGATCACCGATTGCACCAGCTGGGCGTACTCCTCCGGCCGGCCCAGCCGGGACGGAAACGGCACCTGTTTCCCCAAGGAATCCTGCACCTCCGCCGTCATCCCCGCCACCATCGGCGTCATGAAAATTCCGGGCGCGATGGCGACACAGCGAATGCCGAATCGCGCAAGTTCACGCGCGATCGGCAGCGTCATGCCCATGACCGCCGCCTTGGTGGCCGAATACGCAACCTGCCCGATCTGTCCTTCGAATGCCGCCACCGATGAGGTGTGAATCAGCAAGCCGCGTTCGCCATCCTCACTCGGCGCATTCTGTTGCATGATGGTGGCCGCCGCCTTGTCGCACAACAGCGTCCCGACGAGGTTGACGCGCACGACTTTCTCGAAGAATTCGCCGCTCATTGGGCCATCCTTGCCGATGAGCTTGCCCGCCCCGATTATACCGGCGCAGTTGACCAGCAGGTTGAGGCCGCCCATCTCGGCACGCGCGCTCTGCATCATCGCATCGACCTGCGCCTCGACGCTGACGTCGCAGTATCGAAAGCTCGCTCCGATCTCCCGGGCGGTCGACTGCCCGGCCGCCTCCTGCAGGTCGACGATCACGGCCTTGCCGCCCTTGGCGACGATATTTTGGGCCACCGCCCGCCCAAGCCCCGACGCCCCGCCGGTGACCACCGCCCGCACTGAGTCGATTTTCATGAATGCGCTAATCCATCAGCACTTTGGATTTGGTGTCCATGTCGGCTTCGACTCCGCTGACCTTGCCGCCGTCGTCGAAGTTGACGTGAAATTCGGCGAAGCTCGACAGCCAGAAGCGCCAGGTCTTTTCATCGAGGTTGTGGTTTTCGCTACTCACCGGGTAGCCGACCGACATGAGCACCTGCTCGCGCGTCATTCCGATCACGATGCGAGCGCTGGCGATCGCATCCTGAATCTTCTTCGGATAGCCCGCGATCTTCGCCTTGGGATCGTCGGCAACCACATAGCGCTTGGCGAACACCTCGAGCGACAGGTCGCGGCTATAATCGTTGCCGATGGCCTGACTCTTGCCGTTGACTTCGATCTTGACCCGATTGCGCCCGTAGCCGGTCACCTTCACCGGCGTGCCGACGGCAATCACCTGCTTGCCGTTCTCGTCGTAGTTGATGTCGCTGATCCACGATCCGTCGGTGCGCATATTGCAGCAGAGAAAACCGACCGGCTTATCCTCCGCGACGGCGGCCGCGGATCCGAGCGCCAAGGCGGCGAAAATCAACGCGTGTAAGGTTCGTACCACAGAGCATCTCCCTTTTTTTGGTATGGCGTGATTTCAAATCGAAGCATGCATTTTAAGGCTAGAGGCGCGGCCTCGAGCAAATTTTGTTGTCGATTAGCCCTATAATCGCACTCCACGTCCGAGCGCCCGCGCCGGGGAGAGTCGATGTCCGTGCAAGGCCTGATCAGCATTGCCAGCCAGTATTCGGTCAAGGACTCCCTCGACCGGCTCGAGGCACGGCTCAAGTCGAAGAACATCGCGGTTTTTGCGCGCATCGATCACTCCGGCGCAGCACTCGCGGTGGGCATGACGCTGCGGCCCACGGAGCTGCTGATTTTCGGCCACCCCAAGGCCGGCACGCCGCTGATGCAAGCCGGCCAGACCGCAGGGATCGACCTGCCGCTGAAAGTGCTTGCCTGGGCTGACGAAGCCGGCAAGGTCTGGCTTTCTTATAACGACATGTCCTGGTTGGCGCAGCGTCATCAACTTGCCCCGGCATCGGCGCCGGCGGTCGCAGCGCTGGCGACGACCATTGCGAGCCTGTGCGCGGCTGCGGCGGGCGCCGATGACAGCTGAGGCGCGGCTCGTCGTCATCGATCGAGACCAGGTCAGGACGCACCTGACCTACGAACGCTGCGTACCTCTCATGCGGGAGTGCATGATGGCGTTATCCCGGGGCGACACCACGCAAATGCTGCGCTCAATCGTCGATTTGCGCGACGGCGCGGCCTTCGGCGTCATGGCCGGCTCGCTCGGCCGGGAGCGGGCCTTCGGCGCAAAGTTGGTCAGCGTCTACCCGCGCAACCGTGACATCGGCCGCCAGTCCCATCAGGGTGTCATCACGCTGTTTGACCCGGCATCGGGAGCTCCTCGCTGCATCATCCACGCCGGCGAGGTCACCGCCGTACGCACCGGTGCGGCATCCGCCGCGGCGACTGACGTTCTGGCGCGATCGGACTCGAGCGTGCTCGCGGTGTTGGGCTACGGCGAACAGGCATGGAGCCATGTGCAGGCGATTTCGCAGGTACGGTCCTTGAGCGAGGTCATGGTCTGGGGTCGCTCAGGGCAACAGGCCGCGGATTTCGCGGCGCGCGTGCGCGATTCGCTGAACGTTAATGCGACTGCCTGCGCTCAGGTTGCAGATGCCGTCGCGGCCGCCGACATCATCTGCACCACCACGGCCGCCGCCGAACCGGTGTTGCGCTCGGCTTGGGTGCGCCCCGGCACGCACATCAATGCCGTCGGATCAAGCCGCGCCGGCCCCGCGGAGATCGATTCCGAGCTGGTGGTGCGCGCGCGCATATTTGCGGACCATCGCGAGTCGGTGCTACGCCAGGGGGCGGAGTTCCTGCACGCCAAGGCCGCAGGCCTCATCGACGATGCACACCTGCAGGGTGAAATCGGTCAAGTCATGCTCGGGTCGATCACCGGCCGATCTTCCTCCGGCGAGGTTACCCTGTACAAGTCGCTGGGAAATATCGTTCAAGACCTGGCATGCGGTGAATATCTTTACGCGGCGGCGCTGCGCGATGGCTTCGGGGCGCGCGCGCCGCTCGCGTAGCCATGAGCTGGCTGCGCAGCCCGGCCGATCCCTGGTATCTTCCTGGTTTTTTCTGAATCGACGGAGCACAGATGAGCCAACCGCACGAACTCAGCCGCTCGCTCAAGGGGCGCCATCTGACCATGATCTCCATCGGCGGGATCATCGGCGCCGGGCTGTTCGTCGGCAGCAGCACCTCCATCATTGCCGCCGGCCCGGCCAGCTTCATCAGCTATGCCATCACCGGCCTGCTGATTCTCCTGGTGATGCGCATGCTGGGGGAAATGGCCACCGCGCTGCCACAGGTGCGCTCGTTCACGGAGTTCGCTCGCGCCGGTTTGGGCGATGGGGCCGGCTTCGTGGTGGGCTGGCTGTACTGGTATTTTTGGGTAATGGTGGTGCCAGTCGAAGCCATTGCCGGGGCCAAGATTCTACAGACTTTTCTACCGGCCTCGATCCCATTGACGCCGCTGCAAATCGGCCTCGGACTGATGGCGATCATGACCGGCGTGAACCTGATGTCGGCGCGCTCCTATGCGGAATTCGAGTTCTGGTTCGCCTCCATCAAGGTCGCCGCGATCATCGTGTTCATCGTCATAGCCGCGTCCTATGCCTTCGGCTGGACTGCGCCCCACGGCGCAACCTTCGGCAACCTGGTGGAGCACGGCGGATTCACCCCGAAGGGCTGGATCGCGGTGATCGCCGCGGTTCCCACCGTGTTTTTTGCCATGACGGGAGCGGAAATCACCACCATTGCGGCGGCCGAGTCGGCGCAGCCCGGGCGGGCCGTTGCCAAACTCAGCAGCACGGTAATCTGGCGCATTCTGATGTTCTATGTGCTGTCGCTGTTTTTGATCGTGGCGGTGACTCCCTGGGACAGCGTGGTTTCCGGCGAATCGCCATTCACATTGGCGTTGAACACCATGCACGTGCCCGGCGCCGGCCTGATCATGAGTGCGATCATCTTGACCGCAGTGCTATCCTGCCTGAATTCGGCCTTCTACGTGAGCTCCCGGGTGCTGTTCGTGCTGGCGGCACGCGGCGATGCGCCGCAATCGCTGGTTCGCTTAAACGCCCGCCGCGTTCCCGTGGTGTCGGTGCTGATCGGCGCGACCGCCGGCTTTCTCGGGATCATCGCAGCCACCCAGGCGCCTCAGGTGGTCTTCGACTTTCTGGTCAGCTCCTTCGGCGCAGTGATCGTGTTCGTCTACATCATCATCGCCATGGCGCAGATATCGCTGCGCTTTCGCCGTGAGCGGCAAGGCGAAGCGCCGCCCCCGATCAGCATGTGGCTGTTCCCCTGGTTGAGCTATGCCGCAATCGCCGGCATGGCCGGCGTGCTGATCGCCATGGCGTTCACGCCGCACCTGCAGCAGGATTTTTACGTCAGCTGCGTCACGCTGATCGTGGCGATCCTCGCCTACTGGGTGGTCAGGCGGCTGCGGCAGCCGCGCGCCGCGACTTACCCGGCTTAAAGTCTGCTTGTCAAGTGAAAACAATTGCATCGTCGGGTACAAACGGTACCTGGCGTATCCCGGCGAATTTGGCAGTATGAATCACGCTTCAGGTTTAGGAGCATCTCGCGCCGGCAAGCCAGCCAACTCCCCCGTCGGTGCGAAATCCCGGCGGCGTGGGCACCTCGATAGGACCCACGCCGTTTTTTATTGCCCACACCTCCGGGTGCCCGCGTGATTGCCCTGCTCGAGGCGCGAAGCGCCGGCTTGTGGGCGCGATCCCAGATCTACAACAATCTGCTGGCCGGCCTGGTCGTCGGCGTGGTCGCCTTGCCCCTGGCCATGGCGTTCGCGATCGCCAGCGGCGCACGCCCCGAACAGGGCCTGTACACGGCAATCGTCGCCGCGGTGCTGACATCGCTGTTTGGCGGGACGCGTGTGCAGATCTCCGGCCCCACCGGCGCCTTCATCGCCGTGCTCTCGATCATCACGGCACAGCATGGCATCGGCGGCCTGCAAGTCGCCACGCTAATGGCCGGCATCATCCTGATCGCACTCGGCGCCGCTCGCCTCGGATCGGTGATCAAGTACATTCCGCGGCCTGTGATTGCCGGCTTTACCGCAGGTATAGGGGTCATCATCTTTGTTGGCCAGTGGAAGGACTTCTTCGGCCTGTCTCCGGCGCCGTCGGGACTGCGATTTCACGAGAAATTATGGTCGCTGATCGAGGCGTGGCCGACGCTCAATCCTGCAACCACCGGGCTTGCGCTGCTGGCGCTGGGGATACTCATCGCCGGCGCGCGCTTCTTCCGGCGCATCCCCGCCCCCCTGGTTGCATTGATCGTCGTCACCGCCGTTCAGGCGGTTTGTAAGTTCAAGGGTGTGGCGACCATTGGGTCGGCCTTCGGCGGCATTCCGCGCTCCCTGCCGTCCCTGTCCCTGCCGTCCGTCACCCTCACCCAGGCGGTTTCCTTGGTCGGCCCCGCTTTCACCATCGCCCTGCTGGGCGCCATAGAGTCGCTGCTATCCGCCGTGGTCGCGGACGGCATGGCCGGGACGCGGCATGATTCGAATCAGGAACTCATCGGCCAGGGGATCTCCAATGTCGTGGCGCCGCTGTTTGGCGGTTTCGCCGCCACCGGCGCCATCGCACGCACTGCCACCAGCATTCGCAGCGGCGCCACCAGTCCGCTCGCGGGCCTGGTGCACTCGGGATTTCTGATTACCGTCATTCTGCTGCTGGCGCCCCTCGCCTCGGCCATACCGCTATGCTGCCTGTCCGCCGTGCTATTCGTCGTCGCTTGGAACATGAGCGAGGTGCGCCATGCCGCGCGCATGGCGCGCAGCGCCCCCAAGCCCGACGTGGCCATTCTGCTGCTGACGTTCTTCCTCACGGTGTTCGTCGATTTGGTGGTCGCGGTCAATGTCGGCGTAATCCTCGCCGCCCTTTTGTTCATGCGGCGCATGGCAGACGCGGTCAATGTCGAGGCAGAAGCCGACGCGCCGCGCGATCCCGCCAACACCGGCTCCGCGCGCTCCCTGCCCGATGGCGTGGTGGTGTTCAGCATCGAGGGGCCGTTTTTCTTCGGCGCCGCGGAGAAACTCGAACGCGCGCTGGTGAATGTCGAGCGGCGCACGACCCTGATACTGCGCATGGGTCAGGTGCCATTCGTCGATGCCACTGGAATCTTCACGCTCGAGGAGATCATCACCGACTTCACGCGGCATGGCGCCGCGGTCCTATTGGCCGAAGTCAGGCCGAATGTGCGCTACAAGCTGGAGCGCGGCGGCGTGATCGCGCACGTCGGGCAGGACAACGTGACGGATACTCTGGAGCAGGCCTTGGCGCGTGCCGGGGAACTGCGCTCAGCTCAAGGCGCCCAGCCGCTCCATTGAAGTTGCGACTGCGAAGAGCACAGATAGCACTGCTGCAAAGGCCGCGGCGTGTACAGGCCGTTAGATATTGCCACGGGGTCCGGATCAGCGGATGCATCCCAGTGCGGCAGCACCTGCCGCCCAAAATTAGGCTGATATAAATCCGACATCGAGACGCTGGTGGCGCACGCACTCAGCAGCACAACAGCGCTGAGTGAAATGCCCTTGATGAAACCGGTAAGCGTAGTCATGGCGTCCTCCCATGGATTCCCAAGCCCATGGTAGCACCCGCGCAACCGGTGGAATCAGGCATCTAGCAATCTCATCGCTCGAACTTGGTCGAGAGGATGATCGAGGAGGTGGTGCGCTCGACCCCGTCCAGGGCGCCGATGCGATCGATGACCTCGTCCATCTCGCTCACCGAGGCGGTCGCAGCCACGGCAATCATATCCACGTCGCCGCTGACCGAATGCAGGATGCGCACCTGCGGAATGGACCGCAGCGCCGCGGCCACGGAGCGAGTTTCCTTGGGCCCCACTTTGATCATCACGTGAGCGCGCACGGCACCCAAGCCATGTTCGGGCGCCAGGCGCACCTGGTAGCCGACGATGATTCCCTGGCGTTCCAGCCGCTCGATGCGGCTCTGCACACTGGTGCGCGAACGGCCCACCAGGCGGGCAAGCTGGGCGGTCGAGGCCCGGCCATTCTCCCGAAGCGCCAAAATCAGTCTCTCGTCAATGCCATCCAATGCGTTTCGCCTATTTTGACCGTCGTAATGTCTAAATTGTACCTTAGTAATGGCTAAAGTGACCCTACTATTCGTAAGGTGCCTCGCCGACAATGCGGCCTTATAGCTTGGGAGTTGGCATGAAAGACATTGTTATCGTTGGTGCGGGCAAGATCGGATCCATGATCGCGGAGCTGCTGGCGGGGTCGGGAGACTACGCGGTGACCGTGGTCGATCGTTCGCAGCAGCAGCTCGGGCGCCTCGAGACCACGGCTGCGATGAAGAAGATTGTCGCGGACATCACCAACGGCGATGCGCTGCAAAAGATCCTGACGGGCAAATTCGCGGTCCTCAGCGCTGCGCCCTATCACGCCACGCGCACTATCGCGGAGTCGGCCAAGGCCGCCGGCGCGCACTACCTGGATTTGACCGAGGACGTCGCCAGCACCCGGGCGGTCAAGCAACTCGCCGCGGGCGCGCGCACCGCCTTCATTCCGCAGTGCGGGCTGGCTCCCGGCTTCATCACCATCGTGGCCAGCGATTTAGCCTCGCGCTTCGACTCGCTGCAGGACGTGCGCATGCGCGTCGGTGCGCTGCCGAAGTTTCCCTCCAATGCGCTGAACTACAACCTGACCTGGAGCACGGACGGGGTCATCAACGAGTATTGCGAGCCCTGCGAGGCCATCGTCAACGGCCAGCTGCGCGAAACCCAGCCGCTGGAAGAGCTGGAGGAATTCTCGCTCGACGGCATCCTGTACGAAGCCTTCAACACCTCCGGCGGGTTGGGCACGCTGTGCGAGACACTGGCCGGCAAGGTGCGCAATCTCAATTACCGCACCATCCGCTATCCGGGTCACGCCGCCATCATGAAGGCGCTGCTCAACGATCTGCGCCTGCGCGACCGCCGCGAGCTGCTCAAGGACATTCTCGAGAATGCCGTGCCGGTGACGCTGCAGGACGTGGTGATCGTGTTCGTGACGGTGAGCGGCCTGCGCGGCGGCCAGCTGGTGCAGGAAACCTATGCGAACAAGATCTACGCCGCCCCGGTGGGCGGGCGCGTCCGCAGCGCCATTCAAATCACCACCGCGGGTGGGATATGCGCGGTGCTCGACATGTTGAGCGCCGGCAAGCTGCCGCAGGCCGGCCTGATCAAGCAGGAGGAAATCGCGCTGCAGCCGTTTCTCGCGAATCGATTCGGCCGCTGCTACGCGATGGCTGCGTCCGAGGCAGCCAACGCCGCCTGATGGGCACGGAGACCGCAGTGAGCAGTGACTCGCATCTGTTCCGGATGATTGCGCTCGTCGCCGGAGAGCCTGCAGCCGCCGATATTCTCGATACGCTGCGGATCGATGGCGCCCTGCTGGCCGGGCGCACGGGTCCCGTGGCGCGCAGCGTGTTTGCCATGGCGTTGAACGCCGTGCTGTTCCTCGATCTGCTGCGCCGCGCGCCGACTGCCGCAGCATACGTCGCGGATCAACGCCGGCTGCGCGAGCCCATTACCTTCGATCACGGCGCATTGCGCACCGTTCGCTTGAGTAGCGGCCCGACCGGCGCGCTGCCGGCGGGCGCCGAGTCCTTCGCCCGCATCCTGGAGCCGCTGGGCTATCACCTCGCCGGTGTTTACCCGCTCGCGAAGCTGCGCATGACCGGTTACGGCTATGCGCACCGGGAATTCCCGGAAACCCTGCCGCAGTTCTTCGTCAGCGAGTTGCATGCCGATCGGTTCTCCGCCGATTTCCAAGGCGCTGCCGCGCGCCTGTTTGGGTCCAGCCGCGATCCTCTGACCGAGCGCGCGCGCCTGGCGCTCGAATCCTTCGCCCTGCAGGGCGAGAGCGATTTTGCTTGCGCCGCCGCTGCGCTGCCGGAAATCGCCGCGGCGTTCGGACGCTGGCACGACACGCCGCAACTGGCCGACTACCGCCTGCTGCTGGCCGAATCCGACGAAGCCGCGTGGATCGCCACCGAAGGATCGGTGTTCAATCATGCGACGGACCGGGTTGCCGATGTCAGCGTCACTGCGAATACCCAGCGCGCGCTCGGCCGGCCCATCAAGGACGTCGTGGAGATTTCTGCGGCCGGATCCGTGCGCCAGACGGCATTCCGCGCCGACCCGGTGGTGCGGACTTTCCGCACCGAGGGCGGCCTGATGGAAATGACGGTTCCGGGATCGTTCTACGAATTCATCTCGCGCGACCTCATCGAGAGGCCGGAAGGCGACCCGAGCTTGGATCTGCGCTTCGACAGCTCCAATGCGCAGGGAATTTTCAAGATGACGCGGGCGGGCTGACGAAAGCGGCGAGATCCGCCAGCGTCGGGGCCCGGCCGCGGGCCGGCACGCTCAATGCGGCCACCGTATCCGCATGGCCGCAGCCGGGATACAGCTTCAACTCGACCCGCACGCCGCGCGCAATCAAGGCGGTGGCGAGATTGCGCGAATTTTTCGGCCATACGGTATCGTCCTGCATGCCGTGCACCAGCAGCATCGGGGGCGCATCGGAGCGCACGAAGTTGATCGGCTGCGAATCGGGGTAGTTCGTGGGCGGCCCGAAAATGTCGCGCACATCCGCATCCAGGAGCGGCAGGAAGTCGTAGGGTCCCGAAAGGCCGACGACACCGGCGATCGGCGGGACGGTGTGTCCCGTAGCCGCGAAATAGCGCGTATCCAGAACCGCCAACACCGCCATGTGCGCGCCGGCCGAGTGACCCGCCAAATATATCCGGCGTGGATCCACCCCGTAATCGCCGGCGTGCATGCTGGCCCACAGCGCCGCGCGCGCCGCATCCTCCATGAAGCCGGGCATCTTGACCTCGGGATAATGGCGATAGTTCGGCAACACCGCCACATACCCTGATTGCGCCAGCGCCGCGCCCACGAACCGGTACTGGCTCTTATCGCCGGTTGTCCAACGGCCGCCGTACCAAAATACCACCATGGTCCTGCCGGTCTCGGTCGCCCTGTCCGGCAAGTACACATCCAAGCGCTGCCGCGGGTCGGATCCATACGCAATGTCGGCGTGGCGAGCGTAGGCACCGAATAGCGTCGGCAGGTTGGCTGCGAAGAATTCAACGCGCGAGCAACCCGCGACCCCGACGGCCGCGATACTCGCGATGCTCGCGAGCGCTTGACGCCGCGAGACCGGACCCGCCCTACCGACAGTCATTGGTGCGGCTGCCGGCCGCATCGATCAGCCCGCGGTCGATCAGCCACTGGCGCGCATCCTCGGCGTCCTCCGCGAACCAGGCCGCGGCGCTGCCCAATCGGAAGCTGTAGCCCCACTCATCCATGTCGCGGCATAGGCGTTCCCTGCCAACGTTCGGCAGGCTGTCCGCCAGCACGATTTGCAGGTAGCAAACCGCGCTCTCCTCGGCATCATCGCCGCCGGCGTCCCGGTCCAATCCGGCGCGCCGTTCCGGCGTCATGCAAATAAAATGCGCGCCCTCATGCAGCACCGAGTGCACCGGCGTATCGAGGCGTGCGTATATGCGCGAACCGATCAGACCTGCCTCGCGTTCGCCCCAGAAGGATCCGGGAATGACCTGCTCGGGCGCCACCAAGCACAACTCCAATCCGTACGCTTGCAGCAGCAGGGCCAGGTCCACTCGATCGATGCCGTTGACTTGCAGCACGGCGCCCTCGACATCACTTGAGATTCGCAAGCCGATGCATCGCGATCGCCACCAGATCCCGCGCCATCTGCGCGCGCAGGATGTCCGCCTCATGCTCCTTGGCGAGCAAGGAATTCTCCTCGAAGCTGTAATCCTTCAGGACATTGATGGTCTGCGGCGCCATGAGCTCCTTGCCGCCGCCATGCACCGCGAAGGTCACCGAATAGGTCAGCTCGTACAGCGTCGGAATATTATTGGCGGACACCGCCAAGGTGGTTTGCTTGACCAGGTCCTTGGTCACTTCAATGCTCGCCGTCGCGCCGTCGCGCACCGGTTGCAGCTTGGCGCCGGCGCCGGCCAGCTGCCGCTCGAACTCGCGCGAGAAGTCGGTGTACGGATCCTTCAGCTCCAGATAGGGACGCGCCAATGCCGCCGGCAGCGGACCACTCCCCGCCAGGCGAAACCCGCAGCCCGCGGCGAGCAGCACAGGGATGAGCGCCAGAGCTCGCAACTTGAGGGTCGGCTGGCGCATCGGCGTCATATGACGATGTTGACCAGCTTGCCGGGCACGACGATCACCTTGCGAATTGCAGCTTCGCCAATGAATTTCCTCACGTTCCCATCCGCCGCGGCCGCCTCGCGCACGCTGCTTTCGTCGGCATCGGCGGCCACCGAGATGCGCGCGCGCAGCTTGCCATTGACCTGCACGACCACCTCGATTCTGGATTGTTCCAGCGCGGCGGCATCGACCTGCGTCCACGGCTCGTCGATCAACGCGCTGGCGTGACCCAAGCCGCGCCACATGGCGTGCGTTGCATGGGGAATGATCGGCGACAGGCCAAGCACGGCGATCTCCAAGGCCTCCTGCGCCACGCTGCGATCTTCAGGCGAGTGCGTGGGAAATTTGCCCAGCGCATTCAGCAGTTCCATGACCGCGGCAATCGCGGTGTTGAAGGTTCGCCGCCGGCCGATGTCGTCGGTGACCTTCGCCAAGGTTTGATGCGCCTGGCGCCGCAACGCGCGCTGCGCCTCGTTCAATGCCGATTTGTCGAGCGGCGCCGTGCGGCCCGCGGCGGCATGCTCGTGCACGGCCTTCCATAGGCGCTTGATGAATCGATAAGCGCCGTGCACCGCTTCTTCCGACCACTCGAGGGTCTGCTCCGGCGGCGCCGCAAACATGATGAACAGCCGCGCGGTGTCCGCGCCGAATTCATCCACCAGTTCCTGCGGATCGACGCCGTTGTTCTTCGATTTCGACATGGTCACGACTCCGCCCGATTCCACGGCTGCCCCGTCCGCGCGCAACACGGCGCTGCGGCGCTGGCGCGCGTCGACCTTGATCTCGACCTGCGATGGATTGAAGTACTCGACGCGGCCCGATTCCGGCTTGCGGAAAAATACCTCGTTCAGCACCATGCCCTGCGTGAACAGATTGGTAAACGGCTCCCTGAACGACACCAGGCCGATCTCGCGTATCACCCGCGTCCAGAAGCGCGAATACAGCAGATGCAGTATCGCGTGCTCGATGCCGCCGATGTACTGATCCACGGGCAACCAGTAGCTGACGCGCGGATCCAGAGCCGCCTCGCCGTTGTCGCTGCAGGCGTAACGCAGGAAGTACCACGAGGAATCGACGAAGGTGTCCATGGTGTCGGTCTCGCGGCGCGCCGCGCCGCCGCAGCGAGGACATTCACAGCTGAGAAAAGCCTCATCCTTCAGCAGCGGATTGCCGCTGCCGTCGGGCACCAGATTCTCCGGCAGCAGCACCGGCAGTTGCTCGTCCGGCACGGGCACGGTGCCGCACTTCGCGCAGTGAATCATCGGGATGGGGCAACCCCAATAGCGCTGGCGCGAAATGCCCCAATCGCGCAAGCGCCAGGTGGTTTGCTTTTCGCCCAGCCCCAGGCGGCGCAAATCCGCCGCGACTGCATCGACGGCGGCGCGGAACTCCAAGCCATCGTAGGCGCCCGAGTTGATGCAGCGGCCATGCTCGACGTACCACGGCGCCCATGCCTCCAGCGAATACTCCCGTCCTTCGACGGCGATCACGGGCCGGATGGGCAGAGCGTATTTTTTGGCGAATGCAAAGTCGCGCTCATCGTGCGCCGGCACGCCCATGACCGCGCCGTCGCCGTAGCTCATGAGCACATAATTTCCGACCCAGACCGGCACCCGCTCGCCGCTCAACGGATGGCGCACGTGCAGCCCGGTGGGCATGCCCTTCTTTTCCTGGGTGGCCAGTTCCGCCTCGATCGACGGACCGCGCTTGCACTCTTCGATGAAGGCCTCGAGCTCGGCGTCGTCGCGCGCCGCGCGCGCCGCCAACGGATGCTCCGCCGCAACCGCGCAGAAGGTGACCCCCATGATGGTGTCGGCGCGGGTGGTGAAGGCATACAGCACGCCCTGCTCGCCGCCGATGTCGTACGGAAATCCTATTCGCACGCCCTCGCTCCTGCCGATCCAGTTGGCCTGCATGGCGCGCACCCGTTCGGGCCAGCCCGGCATGGCCGCGAGGGCGTCGAGCAGATCCTCGGCATACGCCGTGATCTTCAGGTAATACATCGGGATTTCGCGCTTCTCGACCAGGGCGCCGGTGCGCCAGCCGCGCCCGTCGATCACCTGCTCGTTGGCAAGCACGGTCTTGTCGACCGGATCCCAATTGACCGCGCCGGTCTTTTGGTAGGCGATGCCCCGCTCCAGCATGCGCAGGAACAGCCATTGATTCCAGCGGTAGTACTCGGGGCGGCAGGTGGTCAGCTCGCGGCGCCAGTCGATGGCGAACCCTAAGGATTTGAGCTGCCGCTTCATGTGCGCGATATTGTCCAGAGTCCATTTCGCGGGAGGCACGCCGTTGGCGATGGCCGCATTCTCCGCGGGCAGCCCGAATGCGTCCCAGCCCATCGGCTGCAGCACGTTTTTCCCGTTCATGCGCATGAACCGCGCGAGAACATCGCCGATGGTGTAATTGCGCACATGTCCCATGTGCAAGCGGCCGCTTGGATAGGGGAACATGGACAGGCAATAATACTTTTCGCGGGTTGTGTCTTCCTTGGCTTCGAAGCAGCGCTGCTGGTCCCAATACTGCTGTGCCTCCGCCTCCACGGCGGCGTGCTCATATCTTTCGTGCATCATTGGGCCTCAGAATACCCGAGATGCCTAGCAGCCGCGATATGCATTGAGCCCCAAGGATACTGTTGTGAAAGTACGATCCGACTCACTCGGCCTATTCGGCCTCGCCACGTTGAGTGGATGCCTGTGGTTCTTGGCATGCACGCCGTTCGATTATTGGGTTCTGGCCTGGGTCGCGGCAGTGCCGATGCTGCTTGCCGTGGAGCGGGCCAAGACCTTCAAGGCAGCTCTGTTTCTCGGCTGGTGGGCCGGGGTCGTCGAAACCGCGGGCGGCTTTTATTGGCTGCTCGATGTGATGCAGCGCTTCGGGGGCTTCTCGTGGTGGCTCGCGGCGCTTGGATTGGCATTGTTTTGCGCCACGCGCGCCATCATTTTCCTGCTATTCACCGGGCTGCTGCGCGGCGTGCGTCCGCGGCTCAACGTCCCCATGACCTGGCTTGCGCCCATTGCCCTGGTGGGCTGCGAACTGGTGGTACCGCAACTGTTTCCGTGCGGCCAATGGATTACCCAGGCATGGCATCCACTGGTCATCCAGATCGCCGAACTCACCGGACCGCTAGGCGTCACCGCCCTGCTGATGCTGGTGAACGGCGCGCTTTACGATCTATTTACCCAAGGCCGTGGCGCGCGCTACAGCGCCGCTGGCGGCGCGGCAATTCTCGTAGCGGCGCTCATTTTCGGCGCCGTGCGCATGCACCAGGTCGACGCCTTGCTGGCGCACGCGCCGCAGTTGCAGGTTGGCTTGGTCCAGCCGAACTTCGGCTACACGGTCGACGGAGAGTTTTCCCGCGACGAAGCGCTGCGCCAGCTCAAGGCGCTGCAATTCCAAACCCAGCGGCTCGAGAAGTCCGGCGCCCAGCTGGCGGTATGGAGCGAGGGAAGCTATCCGGTGGCATTGCCGCGCGACTTCGCGGCGGATTTTTCGCCCAACGAGGTGGGCCTGATTCGCCGCGACGTGCACATCCCGGTGCTCATCGGCGCAAGCACCTACGACGCCGCGCACGACGATGCATTCAACTCGGCCCTGCTCATCGATCAGGCGGGGCGAATGGCAGGCCGCTACGACAAGGTGCGTCTGCTGGCATTCGGCGAATATATTCCGGGGATCGAGACATTTCCGTGGCTTCGAAACATGCTCCCCGTGGGCGCCGGGCGCTTCACCGCGGGCGTTGGGCCCGCGGTGCTGAGCATGCAGGATTCCAGCGGGCAAACCTGGCGGTTGGGCCCGGTGATTTGCTACGAAGATATTCTGCCCCGATATCTGCGCCGTGTCGGCATGCTGCATCCCAATCTGCTGGTCAATCTGACTAGCGATTCCTGGTTCGGCGCGGACACCGAACCGTGGCAACATCTGGCCCTGTCGGTGTTCGCAAGCATCGAGCTGCGCGTCACGCTGGTGCGCGCCGTCGATTCCGGCATTTCCGCGTTGATCGACCCGAACGGGCGGCTGCTGGAAAAAACCTACGCGGACGACCCGGTGCGCAATCCGCGCCCGGCGGACGGCGTGGTGGTCACGGCACGCGGCATGGCGGGCGGGCACACGCTATATGTCGCGGTGGGCGACTCCTTTGCCTATCTGTGCATCGCGGCAACCCTGCTGCTGCTGGCGCTCGCACGCTTGAAAAAGCGCAGCAAGGGCGCTGCGTGACGGAATCTTAAGATTGCAGCCGCGTGCTTTGCATTACTTTGCCTGGCGGCCCGTTGCGTTCCGCACGCCTGGGCGCGGATCATGGGGCTACTGATAAAAGGGAGTTTACGAGATGGTCAAAACCGCGGGCTTGTTGCTGATGTGCGCTGCATTGATCGCGACCTCTGCCCATGCGGCGACGTTCGTGATCAAGGCGGACCCATCGGGTCACGAGGCGATCATTACCGTGCCCATGGGAGCCGTGACCAACCTGTCGTCGAATACGGCGCAGACTCTCGTAGGGCTTTCAAATCCCGAAGTCGAGACCATGCGCCTGAGCGGCGATGTTCGCATCATGGTGCAGGGCGCGAAAGAACCCATCGAGATCGAGGCGGACCGCGTGCTGCTCGAGTTGATTCCGGACGCAGCCACGGATCACCTGAAGAGCGTTCTGCATTCGACCACCGTGACCGACGGCGGCGACAACACGCAGATTTTTGCCGGCAACGTGCTGTTCAAGATCGACACGCTGTCAGGGCCGCTTAAGATCAAGGCCGACCGGGTCACCTACCGCTCCGATTCCGGCTCGTAAGGCTACTTGCCGCCCTTCAATACCTCGACCATCCGTTCGGCCAGCGCTGGATTGTCGCGAGTCTGTCCGGCAATCACCCCGTCGAGGTCCGCCGGCGTCTTGTTCTGACTGAACTTGCGCGCGCCGACCAGTCGGCTGACGTGCAGGACCAGACCGACGATTCCCTTCAATTGCATGGCCACGTAATCCGCCGGCGCATCCGAGACCTGCCAGGCGCGTTCGCGCCGTGATTCGTAGGTGTTGGTCAGCTTGGTCACGATCTCGAGAATCTTGCCGGTGTCCTCGATGACTTCCAGCCGTCCGTAGGCGTGCACGGCCTCGTAATTCCAGGTCGGCACCACTCGCCCGGTCTCGCGCTTGGTCGCGTAGTAGGAAGGGCTGACGTACCCGTCTATCCCGCTGAATATCGCCATCGCCTCAACTGAAGGGTCGAGCTGTTTCCACTGCTTGTTTGCGCGCGCAATGTGACCGATGAGTCGCTCGCCATCGAACATCAGGGGCAGATGGGTGGCCACCATTCGAACGCCGCCTTCATCCCGCACCTGCGAGACCAACACCGGCAGTGTGCAACTGCGCATGATGGCCTGCAGTTCGTCGGGCCGCTCCTCGGCAAAACTCGCGGGTACGTACATGGCTGTCCCCAGTATACGGCGGATCAATGCACCGGGCGGGCCGCCAGCAGCCTCTGCGACACGGCCTCGGCCGCGGCCATCACGCGCAGCACGTTGCCGCCGGCCAGCTTGGCGATATCCGCATCCGTCCAGCCGCGGCGCATGAGTTCCTCGAGAAGCGCCGGGTACTTATCCACCCCCTCGAGCCCAACCGGCGTGCTGCCGATGCCGTCGAAGTCCGATCCCAGCCCTACATGCTCGACTCCCGCGATGCTGCGAATGTGCTCGATGTGATCGGCGACTTCGGCGAGTGTGGCGACAGGCTTCGGATGATTCGTCTCCCACGCGGCGAGCGCGGCCTTCGCCCGCTCGGGCTGGCCAATGTACAGTCCCTCGTAGGGCGGGCTGCTGAATCGTGTCTTTTCAGCCGCTTCGTCCGCGTCCCAGCGGCGGCGCGCGTCCGACACATAGCCCGGCGCGAAATTGGCCATCACCACTCCACCGTGCTCGGCCACGGTGCGCAGGATGTCGTCAGGCACATTGCGCGGATGATCGACCAGCGCCCGCGCCGAGGAGTGCGAGAACATGACGGGCGCCTCGCTTATGCTAAGCGCCGCGCGCATGGTGTCCGGCGAGACGTGGCTCAAGTCGATGAGCATTCCGAGACGATTCATCTCGCGCACCACCTCCTCGCCAAACGGCGTCAGCCCGTGATGCGCGGGCGCATCGGTGGCCGAGTCGGCCCATTCGGTATTCGAGGTGTGCGTCAGGGTCATGTAGCGCGCGCCCGCCGCGTACATCTGCCGCAACACCGCCAGCGAGTTATTGATCTGATGTCCGCCTTCGATGCCGATCAGGCAGGCGATCCGATGTGCGCTGTGAATCCGACGGATGTCCGCGGCGCTGTACGCCATCTCGAGATCTTGCGGGTAGCGAGCGGCCATGCGCTTCACCAGGTCGATCTGCTCGAGTGTGACCTGCACCGCCTCGAATCCCTTGGTTTCAGGCGGTATCCACACCGACCAGAACTGACCACCGACCAGGCCGGCCCGCAGGCGCGGGATATCCGTCATCAACGGCGCGCCATCGGCAGGCGCCGGCAGGCGCGAGGTGTCGGATTTCAAGTCGACCGCCGACAGGTCGCTGTGGAAGCGCTCGCGAATCTCCCAGGGCAGATCGTTGTGCCCGTCGATCAGCGGCGTGTCGCGCAGGATTCGCGCGACGCGGCCGGCGTAGTCGCCATCGGCAGCCGTTGCCCCCAGCGGCATCCACAGCAGCACAGCCGCGGCAAACAGCACGCCCCTGAAATTCAAGGCGACGGCTCTGCTGTTGGCGGTTCGAGATCGTGGGACGTGATCACGCGCAGCAGATCGATGCGCCGCCGGTCCGCGCGCAACACGCGAAATTCCAGATCGCCGATCTGAATGGTTTCCCCGCGGCGCGGCAGGCGCCCGAACTCCTGCATCAACAGGCCGCCGATGGTATCGTACTCCTCGTCGGAGAATGCCGTGCCGAAGTAGCGGTTGAAATCCGCGATCGGCGCCAGGGCACGCACGGTGAATTCGCGCGCCCCTTCCTTGCGGATCGGCTGGTCATCCTCGACATCATGCTCGTCGTCGATCTCGCCGACGATCTGCTCGATCACATCCTCGATGGTGACCAGGCCGCATACCCCGCCGTATTCGTCGACGACCATGGCAATGTGATTGTGATTACGCCGAAATTCCTTGAGCAGCACGTTGAGACGCTTGCTTTCCGGCACGAAGATCGCCGGCCGCATGTACTCGCGAATCTCAAATGCCGCATCGCCCTCCGCCTGCAAGCGCAGCAAATCCTTCGCCAGCAGAATTCCCATGATCTGGTCGCGATCCTCGCCGATCACGGGGAAGCGCGAGTGGCCGGACTCGACCACGCGCTCGACCAGTTTGTCGGCCGGCTCGTCCCGCTCCACGAACACCATTTGCGACCTGGGCACCATGATGTCCCGCACCTGCATGTCGGCGACTGCCAGCACGCCCTCGAGCATGACCAACGCATCGCCGTCGAACAGACCGCGCTCGCTCGCCTCGCGCAGGTCCTCGATGAGCTCGGGAAGATCGCGCGGCTCGCCGGACATCGACTGCGTAAAGCGTCTTAACCAACGGCCGGTGCTGCCAGTGGATTGTTCGGACATGGGCGATCAGGATACTCGATCAGCAATACGGGTCCGAAAACCCAAGCCGATCAAGGATTTGAACCTCTCGCCGGGCCATTTTCCTGGCCTCGGGCGCATGCTCGTGCGCAAAACCCAGCAGGTGCAGGACCCCGTGAACCGTGATGTGGGCCCAGTGCGCCTGCCGGGATTTGCGCTGCGCGCGCGCCTCGCGCGCCATCAGCGGCGCGCAAATCACCAGTTCCCCGAGAAATCGCCGGCCGTCCGGAGCCACGCCGGCGCCTGCAAACGACAGCACGTTGGTCGGCTGGTCTTTGCGGCGGTAGCGCGCATTCAAGCGGCGGCTGCGCGCGGCGCCGACCACTCGGATGGAGACGTCGGTCGATGCCGATGCCCTAGCTCCCGCCGCTGCGCTCAGCATCGCGGCGCCGACCCAGCGCACGAATTGCGCGCGGCTCGGCACCCACGGCCGGCGCGCGGCGTAAGTCACCTCGACATCGACGCGCGCCGCGGACTTATGCGCCGTCGCCAGGGGTATTCGCCTCGTAGGCCTGAACGATTCTTTGCACCAGCGGGTGCCGCACGACGTCCCGCGAGCTGAACATCGTGAATGCAATGCCGCGCACGCCGCGCAGTATGTCGATGACCGTGCGCAGGCCCGAGGGCTTGGAATTCGGCAAATCCACCTGGGTGATATCGCCGGTCACCACCGCCTTCGAACCGAAGCCGATGCGCGTGAGGAACATCTTCATTTGCTCGTTGGTGGTGTTCTGCGCTTCGTCGAGGATCACGAACGAATCGTTGAGCGAACGGCCGCGCATGAAGGCCAGGGGCGCCACTTCGATCACATTGCGCTCGATCAACTTGGCGACCCGCTCGAAACCCATCATTTCATACAGCGCGTCGTACATCGGCCGCAGGTAGGGATCGACTTTCTGCGACAGATCGCCCGGCAGAAATCCCAGCCGCTCGCCGGCCTCGACCGCCGGACGCACCAGCACGATGCGCCTCACCCGCTCGGCTTGCAGGGACTCGACGGCGCAAGCGACCGCGAGATAGGTCTTGCCGGTTCCCGCAGGTCCAATCCCGAAAGTCAGGTCGTGGGTCCGAACGTTGTTCAAATAGTCGGTTTGATTCGCGCCGCGCGCGCGAATCGCCCCGCGCTGAGTGCGCACCTTGATCTCGTCGGCAGTGCCCGCGGCATCCGCGTCCGCGCCGCCATTGATCTCCAGTTCCTGCAGGGCAACATGCACGCGCTCGGAGTCCACCGGCTCGCGCTCGGCGCGCGCGTACAGATCCTGCAGCACCGCTTCGGCGCGCGCCACCGCCGCGGGAATGCCGATGATTTGAAAGCGATTGCCGCGCCTTCTCACCTCGACCCCGAGCCTGGCCTCGATCTGATGCAGATGTTCGTCCAAGGGACCGCACAGCTCGACCAGCCTGACGTTGTCGGCCGGAGCGAGCAGCACATCCCGCGTCATGGAAGCGGAACTCACGTACAGCGATCTTCCACGAGGCGCCCGCGCAATGAATTCGGCATCGCTTCGGTGATGGTCACATCCGCGAAACTGTTCAGCAGGCGCATCGGATCGTCCGCCGGGCCATCGAAGTTCACCCAGCGGTTATTGTCGGTGCGACCCGCCAGTTGCCGGGGGTTGCGCTTCGCCGGCCGCTCGATCAGCACGCGCTGACGGCTGCCCACCATGCGTTGCGAGATGGCGCGCGCCTGTTGGTTCAGGCGCTGCTGCAGAATCTCGAGCCGCTGTTGCTTGAGCTCGTGCGACACCTCATCCGGCAGCGCCGCGGCCGGCGTGCCCGGGCGCCGGCTGTAAATGAAGCTGAACGATTGATCGAATCCTACCTCGGCGATCAGGTCCATGGTCGCGGTGAAGTCCTGGTCAGTTTCGCCCGGGAAGCCCACGATGATGTCGGTCGAGATGCAGATGTCGGGGCGCACCGCCTTGAGCTTGCGAATCTTTTGCTTGTACTCGAGCACCGTATGGCCGCGCTTCATTGCCGCAAGAATGCGGTCCGAGCCGCTCTGCACCGGCAGGTGCAGGAAATTGTTGAGCTTCGGCACATTGGCATAGGCCTCGATCAAGCTGTCGTTGAATTCGAGCGGGTGCGAGGTGGTGAAGCGTATGCGCTCCACACCCTCGACCGCGGCAACGAAATGAATCAGCGTGGCGAGATCCGCGAGCGTGCCATCGTCCATCGGTCCGGAATAGGCGTTGACATTCTGGCCAAGCAAGGTGATCTCGCGTACTCCTTGGCTGGCCAGATGGCTGACTTCGCGCAGCACCTGCTCGAACGGCCGGCTGATCTCCTCACCGCGGGTGTAGGGCACCACGCAGAAGCTGCAGTACTTGCTGCAGCCTTCCATGATGGAGACGAAGGCCGTCGCACCGCTGGCTCGTGCGTCCGGCAGGCGGTCAAATTTCTCGATTTCCGGGAAGCTGATGTCGATTTGCGCCCGGCCAGACTCCTTCAAGCCCCGCAGCATGTCCGGCAGCCGATGCAGGGTCTGGGGCCCGAACACCAGGTCGACGAAGGGCGCGCGGGCGGTGATGCCCTGCCCCTCCTGGCTGGCCACGCAGCCGCCGACACCGATCACCACCCCGGGCCTCTGTTGCTTGAATTGGCGCCATTCCCCCAGCAGCGAGAACACCTTTTCCTGGGCCTTTTCGCGCACCGAGCAGGTATTGACCAGCAGCACGTCGGCCTCCGCCGGGTTATCGGTGCGGGTCATCCCATGGGCGGCCTCGAGCACGTCCCGCATTTTGCTGGAGTCGTACTCGTTCATTTGGCAACCGAAGGTTTTTATGTATAAGAGACCCGGCATAGGCTCAGCTTGGAAAGGCCGCTAAGATACTAGGAACCATGGCAATACGCGAAATTCTCAAGATGGGTGACCCGCGCTTGCTTGCCGTGTCGGAGCCGGTGCGCGACTTCGGCTCCCCGGAGCTTAAGGACTTGCTCGCCGATATGCGCGATACCATGATCGAATTCGATGGAGCAGGCCTTGCCGCGCCGCAAATCGGGGTCGGCTTGCGGGTGGTGATATTCGGTTTCGAGCACAACCCACGCTATCCCCAGGAGCCCGGAGTGCCCTACACGGAGCTGATCAACCCGACCGTGACGCCGGTGGGGGAGGTTCTCGAGGAAGGCTGGGAGGGCTGCCTGTCGGTCCCCGGCATGCGCGGCCTCGTGCCGCGCTATCGGGAGGTGCGCTATACCGGGTTCGACGCCGCGGGAAAGCCCATCGATCGCACGGTGAAGGATTTTCACGCGCGCGTCGTGCAGCATGAGGTGGACCACCTGAATGGGATGCTGTATCCCCGGCGCATCAAGGACCTGACGCAGTTCGGCTTCATCGACGCGCTGTTTCCCGGCCACCAATTGGCAGATGAGTGAGGCGTCCTGACTGACCCTACGATGGCGCTCTTCCTGAGCTATGCCTCGCAAGATGCGCAGGCGGCCCTGCGAATTTGCGAGGCGCTGCGGGCAGCTGGGATCGAGGTGTGGTTCGACCAGAGCGAGCTGCGCGGCGGAGACGCCTGGGACCAGAAGATCCGCCAGCAAATCCGTAACTGCGCGCTATTCGTGCCCGTCATTTCGCAGACCACCAGTGCCCGCGGCGAGGGGTACTTTCGCCTCGAGTGGAAGCTCGCTGTCGATCGGTCGCATCTGATGGCCTCCGACCAGCCCTTTCTGGTGCCGGTGGTCATCGATGCGACCGCGGAGTCCGCGGCGCGCGTACCGGAGGAGTTCCGCGCAGTGCAGTGGACGCGCCTGCCCGAGGGTGAGACCGGACCGCAATTCGTCGAACGCATTGCGCGCCTGTTATCGCCGGACGCGGATGCGGCCGGGACACCGGTACCTTTGATTGGAACTCGCAATCGCGCCGCGCAGGTGCCATCGGCTGCGAAGACTCGTCCGGCCTCCTCAATGCTCGCCCTCGCGATTCTAATCACTGCGGTGATCGGCGTCGCGGCGCTGGGGTTCATCGCGTTCGAGCGCATGGGCGCGCGCACGCTGCCAGCTGCCGCGCCACCGCCCTCGCCCTCGCCCTCGGTCAAGATTCCCGAAAAATCCATCGCCGTGATGCCGTTTCTCGACATGAGCGAGAAAAAGGACCAGGAATACTTTTCCGATGGCTTGTCGGAGGAGCTGATCGATCTGCTGGCCAAGGGCACAGACATGCGCGTGGCCGCGCGCACCTCCTCCTTTTACTTCAAGGGTAAACAGGTGACCATCGCCGAGATCGCGACGGCACTTGGCGTCGCCAACGTGCTCGAGGGCAGCGTGCGCAAGGCCGGCCAGACGCTTCGGGTCACGGCGCAGCTCATACGCGCCTCCGACGGCTTCCACCTGTGGTCCGAGTCCTATGATCGCGAGTTGAAAGACGTGTTCAAGGTTCAGGACGAGATTGCCGAAAACGTGGTCACGGCGCTCAAGGCGCAGCTCTCCGCGACCCGCGCTGCGGCGGGCGCGCCTCGGACTGGGAACACCGAGGCCTACAACGAGTACCTCATCGGTAAGCAAGCCTATCGAACCAATACAGTGGAGAGCGTGCGCCGGGCCGTCGAAGCGTTTCGCCGCGCGGTCACGCTCGACCCCAAATTCGCCGCGGGTTACGCCGGCCTGGGGGATGCACAATACTTCTTGAATTCCCTCACCCGGGGTGACGGTCAGACCACCGTGGAGGAGGACAAGAGCGCGCTGGCCGAAGCCGAAAAAGCGATCGCCCTCGATCCGCAGCTTGCGGCGGGGTATTCCTTGCGCGGCATTGTCAAAATGTTTCAGTGGGATTGGGAGGGTGCTGAACTGGATCTCAAGAAGGCGCTTGAGCTCGATCCGCACGACAGCACGCCAAGGCGACGTTACGGGCGGTTGATGGCGGATCTTGGACGCATTCCCGAAGCCGTCGCGGTCGAGCGGGCCGCGGCCGAGTCAGACCCGCTTGATGCGTATGCGCAAGCCTACCTAGGTGAGTATCTGGCTGTGTCCGGCCAATTCGATGCGGCGCGTGCGGCCTATCTGCGAGCGCAGGAAATCGCTCCGGATGTGCAATTGGACGTCGCGGTACCGACCATCGACTTGTTGCAGGGACGGCCGGAAAGTCTCTTGGCGGCGGGACGGAGACTGAACAATTCCGAAGCGGATCGCCTTCAGTCCATCGCCGTGGCGGCTTATACCCTCGGCCACGCGGACGAATCAAATCAGGCTCTTGGCGAACTGACCGAGAAATATGGGTCGAAGATGCCGGCGTATATCGGGCAGGTTTACGCATGGCGTGGCGATCGCGACCGGGCCTTTCAATGGTTGGATCGCGCAATCGCCGTGCATGACCGCGTTCTCGAGAAAATCAAACATGACTTTATGCTCGCGCGCCTGAAAGACGACCCTCGCTACGGCGCCCTGCTGCGCAAGATGAACTTACCGGAGAATTAGCTCTTTCGACAAAGTCGACGATGTTTAACGACCGGTAAACTTTGATAAACAAGGCGATCATCTGCCAACATGAGGTAAAGGTCTGGAGGGGATCAGCGTGACTGAAGTCGGCAGTGGAGGACGGGCGGTTGACGCGCGTACAGCGACACCGGACGTATTCGTGAGCTACGCCTCGCAGGACGCCACTGTCGCCAATACCATTGTCCAGAATCTGGAGACGCAAGGACTCCGCTGCTGGATGGCGCCGCGCGATGTTCGGCCGGGCGTCGTGTACGCGGATGCGATCGTACGAGCGATCAATGAGACGAAGGCGTTGGTCTTGGCGCTTTCTGCCGATGCGATGGCGTCATCTCACGTAGGCAGGGAGGTCGAGCGCGCCGCTGCCAAGAAAAAGCACATCATCGCGTTTCGCATCGACGCCGCGCCTTTGAGTCGGGAACTAGAGTACTTCTTGTCGAACTCGCAATGGATCGATGTACCGACACTTGGGATGCCGGCGGCGTTGGCTAAGTTGGCTGAGGCGGTTGGGCAGAGATCGGCCGGGGCAACTGCTGGCGATCCGAGAGTTGCGGCAAGAAAGAGCAAGAGGAGCGGGCCTGCAATCTTGGCGGCGATGGGCCTAGCGGTAGCTGCCTCGCTGGCCTTAGGGGTTCACTTCTGGACGTCAAAACCTCATGCGCTGGCGCCAGTGGCTATCGCATCGGGGCTCGGAGCGGATGCTCCGACCAGCGTGCCAATCTCGGACAAATCGATTGCTGTGCTGCCGTTTGCGGATATGAGCGAGAAGAAAGATCAAGAGTACTTCGCGGATGGGACAGCTGAGGAGATACTTGACCTGCTTGCAAAGACTCCCGGGCTGCATGTTCCCGCGCGGACGTCCTCGTTCTACTTTAAAGGCAAATCAGAGGATATACCTACTATCGCTCGCAGGCTCATGGTCGCGTACGTACTGGAGGGCAGCGTTCGCAAGACTGGGAATCGTGTGCGCATCACCGTCCAGCTGGTTAGGGCAGACAATGGGTATCACCTCTGGTCGGAGACCTACGACCGCAAGCTCGATGATATTTTCCAGATCCAGGACGAGATCGCGGCATCCGTGGTCAACGGGCTCAAGGTGTCTGTGCTAGGAGGGATGATTCCAAGAGCAACGCCCGTAGCTAATCAGGATGCATACCTGCTGTACCTGCAGGCCAAGGAAATCCGCCGCGGCAATTCATTGGAGAGCTCGCGCAAGGCAATCGAGTATCTACACGAGGCGCTAAAGCTCGATCCAGGGTTTTCGCAGGGGTGGGTAACCCTCGCATCCTTTCTGGCCGCAGATTATAATTTGTTTGATGTTGAGCCTCACGATGAGGCCCGTGCGACGATTTACTCCGCGCTGGACCACGCCAGAAAACTTGAACCGAACCTGCTGCCAATCCACGTGGTACTGGGGCGCGTCCTATATGAAGTCGATTGGAGTTGGCAGGCAGCCGATGCAGAACTGAATCAGGCAATTGAACTTGAGCCTGGAAATTCCGAAGCGCACAGATTGGCGGGATACCTGGCAACGACGTATGGTCGATATGACGAAGGGATCCAGCATTCAGAGAAGGCCATTGAGCTCGACCCTCTCCAGCCATGGAACTATATCGCGAGGGGTTATGCGGCCTACCGCTCGGGCCGGCTCGCGCAGGCGGAGGCCAACTTTCGAACTGCGCTCGACCTGGCTCCGGGATCCGGAAAATTCCAGTGTCTTCTTGGGGCTGTGCTAATCGCCAGGGGCCAGCCCGAATCAGCGCTCGCTGAGATGAAGAAGGAACCAAGCCCGCGCTACCGCCACGTCGGGATGGCACTGGCGCTGGATGCGCTGGGACAGCGCAACGAGTCGGACAAAGAGCTTCAAATTACGGAGCAGCAGTTTGGCGACGAAATGGGCTATTGGATCGCCATGGTGTATGCCGCGCGCGGCGACCCCGATCGAGCCTTCGCCTGGCTTGATCGAACATTTAACGTGTACGGAGAAGGGATTACCTGGGTCAAGGGAGACCCACTCCTCGCCAGTCTGGTCGCAGATCCCCGATACAAGGCATTGCTGCAAAAAATGAGGCTGCCGGAATAGATTCGGGACTCGGACATCGCGCGTTAGATCGAATCTGAGCTAATTCACCTTTGCGCCATCCGCGGCGCCCCAGCGGATAGTCAGCAATCCTGCGAGCACCATCCATACGGATTGACCGACCATTAGCGCGAGAACTTCGTGTGTGCTCACGTATGCCGGGCCGCCGAAAAGCGCTGCAATTCCCGCAGCGGCCACTACGGCTCCGACCCAAGGCATGCCCCGGCTCAGCCGATCGCGATGGATCACCCAGGACCAAAGCGCTATCGCGATCGCCCCCAACAGCAGGTAGATACGCGTGAGAGAGCTCGCAATAAGTACGCAAAACCGGATCAGCTGCTTGAGCTCGCCGCGACCAATGGTGTCCGAACCCATCCATTGTTGCGCGAGTTTGGGTAGCACAAGGCCATCGAATGCCGCTGCGATCATCACTGCGAAAGTCGCCAACGCAAAAGCGGCCAGAGCGGCCACCACGGTAACGCGCTTTAATCCCAGCATTCGCGACAGACCCACGAGCCCCACCAGCAAGAGCCACGTACCGAGGATGGCCAGGCTGTGTGCAAGAGCATCAACTAGCGCCATCCGACCGAGCGCTGCACTGTCGTCGAATGGAATGGAACTCGGATGCGTCATGCCCATTATGAGCAGCACCGCAGAGCCGCCGATCAATAACGCTCCGTAGCCAATTCCGTGTCGCACTTCAACCTCCCAGGATGCAATGCATGGAACGATATGCGAGGCTTGGATCCAAGTCACCGCGCGCGCCGGGTTCCGGGACATCAGGGGGTTCACTGTGCCGAATTTCATTCCCATTCCTGGAGATTCGGACGATTCACGCGCGGTGCGCACGCGCGCCGAGATCGCCTCCGCGCTCATCTCGCTCATGCACGAGAAAGGCTTCGACACCATCAGCGTGCAGCAAATCTGCGCGCGGGCACATGTCGGGCGCTCCACGTTCTATGCGCATTTCCAGGACAAGGATGAGCTGCTCATCCGCCACATCGTGGTGTTCGGCCGGGTACTCGGCGGGCAGCTGGCGTGGGATGAGCCGCTCGGAAGCTATCGCTTCCCCGTGCGTGGGCTATTCGAACATGTGCGGAACATGAAGCCGGTTTTCGACTCGTTGGCTCATGCGCGCAAGATCGAGTTCGTCATGAAGGTCTGGCATAACAACATCGCCGAGGTATTCGAGCAGCGGGTAGTGGCGGTGCGCGGCGGTGAATCGCGAACGCCCGGAATACCCGCAATGATTCTTGCGCAACAACTGGCCGGCACACTCATGACCCTGATGGCGTGGTGGATGGACCATCACTACCCGTTGCCGGAGCAGGAGATGGAAAAGCAGTTTCAACGCCTGATCGTGGGCTTGAGTTAGCGATTCGGTCGCGCCTAGAACGGAATATCGTCGTCGAAGTCCTCTTTCCCGCCCGGCGCCGGCGCGGGAGATTGATCGTAGTCCTCGCGCGGCGCGCTCCCCGCCGGCGCACTTCGATCCGCACCGCCCCCGCCGCCTCCCCCGCCTGCGCCCGCACCGCCGCCACGCGCGCCCAACATTTGCATGTTGTCGGCGATGATCTCGGTGGTAAAGCGGTCATTTCCCTGCTTATCCTGCCATTTCCGGGTGCGCAATTTGCCCTCGATGAACACCTGGGAACCCTTGCGCAGGTATTCCGCGGCAATCTCACCCAGGCGGCCGAACAGCGCGATGCTGTGCCACTCGGTGCGCTCCTGCTGGGCGCCCGACGCCTTGTCCTTCCAGGACTCGCTGGTGGCGATTCGGATATTGGTGACCGTCATGCCGCTGGGCATGGAGCGGGTTTCCGGGTCAGCGCCCAAATTGCCCACCAAAATGACCTTGTTAACGCCGCGCGCCATGAGAAACCCCCGAGATTGAATGTCACATATTGTACACGCGCCCGAGGCGCCCACGCTGCGCCAGGAGGCCGCGCTCGTGCAGATATTCGGCGCGTGAGAGGGGCAAAAAACGGCCTGCCGGGGCCTGGCGCCGATTCCCGGCGCTTTGCCCATGTCTCTACTCTTGACGCCGGGCGTATAGTAATTGGTTACATGCAAAATATCCGAATCCGGGGCGCCCGCACCCATAACCTCAAGAACGTCGACCTCGACCTGCCGCGCGACCGGCTGATCGTGTTCACCGGCCTGTCGGGCTCGGGCAAGTCCTCCCTTGCCTTCGACACCATCTACGCGGAGGGACAGCGCCGCTATGTCGAATCGCTGTCCACTTACGCCCGGCAATTCCTCTCGATGATGGAAAAACCGGACGTCGATACCATTGAGGGCCTGTCCCCTGCCATATCGATCGAACAAAAGTCGACCTCGCACAACCCGCGTTCCACGGTCGGCACCGTGACCGAGATCCATGATTACTTGCGCCTGCTGTTTGCCCGCGCCGGAACGCCTCGATGCCCGGATCACCATATCGATCTCGCGGCGCAGACCGTGAGCCAAATGGTCGACGCGGTGCTGCTGCAGCCCGAAGGCACGCCGCTGATGCTGCTCGCGCCCGCCGTATCGGAACGCAAGGGTGAACACGCCGAAATCCTCGAGGAGCTGCGTGCAGCCGGCTTCGTGCGTGCGCGCATTGACGGCAAAGTCATGGAATTGGACCAGGCTCCAAAACTCGATGTGCGCCGCAAGCACACCGTCGAGGCGGTGATCGACCGCTTCAAGGTAAGAGCCGACTTAGGCCAGCGGCTGGCCGAGTCCTTCGAGACGGCGTTGCGTATCGGCCAGGGGGTCGCCCGGGTGGCCTATATGGACCAGCCGGAGCGCGCCGAGCTGGTGTTCTCGGACAAGTTTGCCTGTCCGATCTGCAATTACTCGCTGAGCGAACTCGAGCCACGGCTGTTTTCCTTCAATAACCCGGCCGGTGCCTGCCCGGCCTGCGACGGCCTCGGCACGCAGAACTTCTTCGATCCCGAGAAGATCGTCGGCAATCCGCATCTGTCGCTCGCGGGCGGCGCGGTGCGCGGCTGGGATCGGCGCAATGCCTATTATTTTCAGCTCATTCAGTCCCTGGCCCGGCATGAGAAATTCGACATCGAGGCGCCGTTCGAGAGCCTGCCGCAGCCAATCCGAGACCTGGTGCTATTCGGCAGCGGCGACGAGCAGATCGAGTTCAAGTACCTGGACGGCAAGGGCGGCACGGTCAAGCGCAGACACACCTTCGAGGGCATCGTCACGAATCTCGAGCGCCGCTACGGGGAAACCGAATCGAACACGGTGCGCGAGGAACTCGCCAAGTACCGCTCCGCGCGCCCCTGCCCGGAATGCGCGGGCACCCGTCTCAATCGAGCGGCGCGCAACGTGTTCGTCGCGGGCAGGAATGTGCCGGAGATCTCGGCGCTGTCGGTGGGGCGGGCGATCGAATTCTTTGCGAACCTCAAGCTTGACGGCTGGCGCGGTGAAATCGCGGTCAAGATCGTCAAGGAGATCGGCGATCGCCTCGGCTTTCTCGGCAACGTCGGCTTGAGCTATCTGACGCTCAACCGCAGTGCCGACACCTTGTCGGGCGGCGAGGCGCAGCGTATCCGGCTCGCCAGCCAGATCGGCTCAGGGCTGGTCGGCGTGATGTATATCCTGGATGAGCCGTCAATCGGGCTGCACCAGCGCGATAATCAGCGTCTGCTGGATACGCTGGTCAACCTGCGCGATCTCGGCAATACGGTGATCGTGGTCGAGCATGATGAAGATGCGATCCGCCAGGCCGACCATGTCGTCGACTTGGGTCCTGGCGCAGGCGTGCACGGCGGCAACGTCGTCGCTCAAGGCACCGCCGCGGACATCGCCGCCAATCCCAATTCGATCACCGGCCAGTATTTGAGCGGGCGGCAGCGCATCCAGATACCGGCTCAGCGCCGCGCCCCCGACCCGAAGCGCATGCTGCGGGTCAGCGGCGCGACCGCCAACAATCTGAAAGATGTCACGGCCGAATTTCCGCTCGGCCTGATGACCTGCGTCACCGGCGTGTCGGGCTCGGGAAAATCCACGCTGGTCAACGACACTCTGTACCGTGCGGTGGCCACCCAGCTCAATCATGCCTCCGCCGGCAGCGCGCACTTCGACCGAATCGAGGGGCTGGAATTCATCGATCGCGTGATCGAGATCGATCAGAGCCCGATCGGCCGCACGCCGCGCTCCAATCCGGCGACTTATACCGGCCTGTTCGCGCCGATTCGCGAGATCTTCGCCGCCGTGCCGGAATCGCGGGCGCGCGGCTACGAGGCGGGACGCTTCAGTTTCAACGTCAAGGGCGGGCGCTGCGAGGCTTGCCAGGGCGACGGCGTCATCAAGGTGGAGATGCATTTTCTCGCGGACGTTTACGTTCCCTGCGATGTCTGCAAGGGCAAACGCTACAACCGCGAGACGCTGGAGGTTCGCTTCAAAGGCAAGAACATCCAGGAAGTTCTCGAGTTGACTGTGGAAGACGCTTTGCCGTTCTTCTCCGCCGTGCCGACCGTGCATTCGAAGCTGCAGACCTTGCACGACGTGGGGCTCTCCTATGTGCGGCTGGGGCAAAGCGCGACCACCCTCTCGGGCGGCGAGGCGCAGCGCGTTAAACTCGCCAAGGAACTGTCGAAACGCGCGACCGGGCGCACTCTTTACATTCTCGATGAGCCGACGACCGGCCTGCATTTCGCGGACATCGCGCAACTTCTGGCAGTGCTGCATCGTTTGCGCGACGAGGGCAACACCGTGATCGTGATCGAGCACAATCTGGACGTAATCAAGACCGCGGACTGGGTGGTGGACCTGGGTCCCGAGGGCGGCGACGGCGGCGGCCGCATCATTGCCGTCGGCACGCCGGAACAGATTGCAGCGAATCGCGCCTCCTATACCGGGAGCTATCTTCGAGCCACCCTGGCGGCGGCCAGCGCTGCGCCGCGGGCGTCGCAGACGTCGCAGCGCAAGCGCGCATGAGCTCGCAGTGGCGCCTGCTCCTACTGGCGCTTCGGCCGGATGCAGTTTCGCGCGACGCGGGCCGCAGCCCAGCCGCGCGATACCTGCCGCTGGCGGGCATCCTGGTCGGCGCGGTGGGCGCCGTTGCCTATTGGCTGGCGGCCCAGATCTGGCCGGCCAGCGTAGCCGTGATCCTATCCATGCTGGCAACGGTGCTGCTCACCGGCGGCGTTCACGAACGCGCGCTCGGCGCTTTGGGCATGCTGTTCGCGGTGTTGGTCAAGTACAACGCGCTCATGGCTCTATCGGCCGCGAACCTCGCCTTTCCGCTGCCCGAGTATGTTGCGCTGGGTGTCATCATGGTCGCGGGACACGCCGCCAGTCGCGCTTTGACGGTGTCGGTGATCGCAACCCGTCCGCAAGCGACGCCCCGGCTGGCGGGCGGCGATCTGGCTCTAGCTCTGATTGTGGGCTTTGCGCCCGCGGTGATCATGGGCGTGCCGGGTCTTGCGGGACTTGCAGCCGCCTTGCTCGCGCGAATCGCGATCAGCGCTTACGGAAAACATTGGTTAAAGAACGATGAATCCGCCGCGTCGGCAGCGATTGACCCGTTCGATGCCACGCAACAGCTGGCCGAGATCTGCTTCTATCTCGGCGCACTGGTGATGCGCAGCTACACCTAGTGGTCGGTGGCCCCGCATGGCGCCAAGCCCTAAGGGAGGGTTAAAAAAATAATAAAAACAGTCTTTTGGTGTCAAAATGCCTGCCGATTGACCACAATTCCAGCTTCGATTAGTTTTAGGACTGAATTCAAATCCATACAACCCGCGCGTGGCCAATGCCGGGTGCTGCCAATCCGGGAGAACTGCGATGACTTTGTCGATTAACGATACGGCCCCTGATTTCGAAGCGGAGACTACCGAAGGCAAGATCCGCTTCCATGATTGGATTGGCAACAACTGGGTGGTGCTGTTTTCTCATCCGAAGGACTTCACGCCAGTCTGCACCACCGAGCTCGGCTACATGGCCAAGATCAAGCCTGAGTTCGACAAGCGCGGCGTCAAGATCATCGGGCTGTCGGTCGACTCCGTCGACCGGCATGCGGGCTGGGCAAACGACATCAAGGAAACGCAGGGGTTTGCGCCAAACTATCCGATGATCGGCGACACGGATTTCAACGTGTCGAAGCTTTACGGAATGCTTCCAGCCGCCGCGTCCGGCGACCCGGCCAAACGCACGCCCGCCGACAATCAGACCGTGCGCAATGTCTTCGTCATCGGCCCGGACAAGAAGATCAAGCTCATCCTGGTCTATCCGATGACCACCGGCCGCAACTTCGACGAGGTGCTGCGCGTGATTGACTCGCTGCAGCTCACGGCCAAGCACAAAGTGGCAACGCCTGTGAACTGGAAGAACGGCGAGGATGTGATCATCGCGGGTTCGGTCAGCGACGACGACGCCAAGAAACAATATCCGCAAGGTTGGAAGTCGCCGAAACCGTATTTGCGCATCGTGCCGCAGCCAAAGGCTTAGGCCCGCGCGAGACGGGGCATCGACCCTCATTGATATACGTCAAAGTAGTTGCGGTCGTTTCTGGCATTTTACTTGCCACGCAGCTGTTCGCCGCCGAGCAAGCGCCCGATCCCGTGAGCGTGTTTGTTCGTAGCGAAATGCAAAAGCAGCACATCCCAGGCCTGTCCCTGTTGGTATCAAAGCATGGCAAGCCGATCCGCAGCGAGGGATACGGGGTTTCGAACCTGGAATTGCACGTTAAGGCCACGCCAGAAACGATTTATCAGTCGGGATCCGTGGGCAAGCAGTTCGCCGCGACGGCCGTGATGATGCTGGTCGAGGCCGGGAAGGTAGGATTGGAAGATCCTCTCACTAAGTATTTTCCCGAAGCGCCATCGTCGTGGAAGCAAGTGACGGTACGGGAACTCCTGAGTCACACCGCTGGCTTCACCGACTACCCAAAAGATTTCGACGAACGAAAGGACTACACGGAAGCGGAGCTTGTCAAGATCGTCGAGGCCATCCCGCTTGCTTATCCGCCCGGTACCAGCTGGAGCTACAGCAACTTGGGTTATCTGACGCTTGGCATTCTCATTCACAAGGTGACCGGCGAATTCTATGGAGACTTCTTGCAGCAAAAAATCTTTCGACCGCTCGAGATGTCGACGACGCGCATAATCAGTGAGGCGGACATCATCCCCAATCGATCCGCCGGATACCGCTTAGTCAACGGCGAAGTGAAAAACCAGGAATGGGTTTCCCCATCGCTCAATACGACCGCCGACGGTAGCCTGTATTTCTCGATTCTGGACCTCGCCAAGTGGGACGCCGCGCTCTACACCGACAGGCTCTTGAAGAAATCGAGCTTGGCACAGATGTGGACCGTGGCCCCACTCCGGAACGGACAACCGAATTCAGGTCATTACGGCTACGGCTGGTTCATCGAAGCACAAGACGGTCACCGCCTGATTGAGCACGAAGGCCAGTGGCAAGGCTTCGAGACCCAAATCTCCCGATACGTGGATGACGAGCTCACCGTCGTCGTCCTGACCAACCTTGCCGAGGCAAAGCCGGACCTGATTGCCCACGGCGTCGCAAGCTTCTATCTACCGAATAGAGCCCCGCCTTAATCTGCGGACCGCATGCGGACGATCGAGCATCGAATGGCCGCACATGAAGCGGCGATTCGTGAGATTCTCTGGCATCCGGCATTTGGAGGGTTCCGTGGGCCTACATCAATTCCAGGTCCAGATCCGCCTGCTCATGTTCGTTGCGGTGGCTTCCCTGGCAATGGCGATCACCGCGACAGCGCGAAACCCAAGCGTAGTGTCCGGCGAGGTTACGCAAACCGGTGTAGAGCAGGTAATTGACGCTGGATCGTTGAAGGTCGCAAGCGCGGCCGTTGCAACACCTGATGGCGGCTTCCTCATTGCAGGTGGATATCGCACCGATCAATACAACCGGAATGTGATTCGGCAGTTCTATATTAAAATCTCCGGTGCGCCGTCGATCGTATGGATAAGGTATGCAAACTAAACGAAGAGTCCATGCATGGCCGAGCGCCTCGAACCAGTAAATCCTAAGCGACTCTCCGTCACGAGAGCAGTGTGATAGACAGCGGCAAGGCTGTGTTCCTGAGCTATGCGTCCCAGGACGCTGAAGCTGCCCTGCAGCTTTGTGCGGCACTTCGCAATGCGGGCGTCGAGGTATGGTTCGATCAGAACGAGCTTCGCGGTGGCGATACCTGGGATGCATTGATACGCCGCCAGATCAAGGGTTGCTACCTGTTTGTGCCGATGATCTCGGCGAACACGCAGTCACGCGAGGAAGGATACTTCCGCCGCGAGTGGAAGCTCGCCGTCGATCGCACGCACGATATGGCTGGGCACCGGGCCTTCCTACTCCCGGTGGTCATCGATGGCACGTCCGATTCGGAAGCGTTGGTGCCAGAGAAGTTTCGCGAGGTGCAGTGGACGCGCCTACCGGCCGGCGCGAACACCGATGCGTTCGTCGAGCACGTGCGCCGCCTTCTTTCGCCGGAGGCAACGATACGCGCGGCAGCGAGCGCTCGGCCCGCAGTGTTGCCTGTGTCCCCGACAGTGGCCGCGTCGGCTCTATCGACGCGCCGTGCCGCCCGGTTATTCGCGCCCTGGATCATCGGTGGCCTTCTGATTCTTGCGGCTGGCTACTTCGTCGTCGACAAGTTCCTGTCGAGTCGGCATGCCGTGCCTGTGAGAGAAGCGGTGAGCGACAAGTCCGTTGCTGTGCTGCCGTTTGCGGACATGAGCGAAAAGAAGGACCAGGAGTACTTCTCCGATGGCCTCGCCGAAGAACTGATCGAGGAGCTGGCCAGCACGCCCGGCCTCAAGGTGATCGCGCGCACCTCGTCGTTCTCCTTCAAGGGCAAGTCGGATGACATCGCGACGATTGCCTCGAAGCTCAGGGTGGCGAACGTTCTCGAGGGCAGCGTGCGCCGCTCGGGCGATCAGCTACGCGTCTCTACCCAGCTCATTCGCGCCGATTCGGGGCAGCCGATCTGGTCCGAGACCTTCGAGCGCGAGTTCAAGGACGTGTTCAAGATCCAGGATGAGATCGCGGCGGCGGTCGTCTCGGCCTTGAAGGTGCAGCTCAGCGGAGATGCGGCAGCGCCCCGCGGGCACGGCACGACGAATCCGCAGGCCTACAACGCCTTCCTGCTGGGCAAGCAGCTGTTCAGTAAAAACACAGTTGACGCGTGGCGCCAGGCGATCGAGGCGTACCGCGAGGCCATCCGTCTCGATCCGCGCTACGCCGAGGCGTATGCGGGACTCGCGATGTCGCAGTATTTCCTGTCAGACGGGACCGGCGATGCTGCCCTTGGCAAGTCCGCCGAGCAGGTGGCACAACGAGCGATCGATATTGATCCGCGGCTGGCCATCGGCTACTCGGTCAGAGGTCTGCTGCGGGCCACTCTGCACTTCGACTGGGCCGGAGCGCTGGCAGATGACCGTAAGGCCGTCGCACTTGAGCCATCCAACAGCCGGGTGTTATCCCGGGCCGCGGAGAAATTGACGTCTGTCGGCCGGCTGGACGAAGCTGTCGCGATGTATCGAACGGCGATCGAGCACGATCCTCTGGACGACACGCCGTGGGATAATCTTGGCATCGACCTCATGGCCGCTGGCAACACCGCTGCCGCCTACGATGCGTTCCGGCATGCGCTCGCGATCGCCTCCGTACCATCGACGAATAACGGCCTGGCGAGCCTGCAACTCCTCGACGGTAAGGCCCGTGAGGCGCTCGCCACCTTCAAGACCGTCGACAACAACGTTTTTCGCGACGCCGGCGTCGCAATGGCCGAACACTCGCTCGGCGATGCCAAGGCTTCCCAGCAGGCCCTCGATCAGCTCATCGCCTCGGACGCGGCGGACGCCGCGTACCAAATTGCCCAGGTCTACGCGTGGCGGGGAGAAAAGGACAAGGCGTTCGAGTGGCTGGAGCGGGCGTATCGCCAGCTGGACGGCGGCCTCGCAAGCACCAAGGTTGATCCGCTGCTCGCATCGCTGCGCACCGATCCGCGTTTCACGGCGCTGCTGCGCAGGCTCAATTTTCCGACGTAATTCCGGGGCGCTCGGGGCGACTGCCGAAAAGCTGTGGCTAGTTTCCAGGCTCGTAGCGCATTACCACAACCCCTTTAGCCGAACTCCCGCCGGCTCACGAGCTCTAAGTCGATGCGCTTCGATAATACGAAGGGGTCGCATTGCGTAAGCGTAATGCAGACGGGGTTCAATAGGGCGGTGTTCGTTTCGCGCGCTGGCTCTTTGCGGCCTCGGTCCACCAGGCGAGATCGTCGGCAAAGCGCGGGAACGCCCGCTCAAGCGCCGCGCCAGCTTCGCCGATCGGCTCGCCGGCCTCGCTCAACGTCGCGGCGATCGGTCCGATGCTCAGGGTGCTTGAAATGACCACCATCCCCATCTCGGCCAGCGTGTTGTGCCAGGCGTAGCTGGATCGAGCGCCCGATAGCCTGCCGGCCGAATAGCTCGCGATCGCCGCAGGGCGCCAGAACCACTCTTCGAGGAAGTGGTCGGTTAGGTTCTTCAGCCCAGGCTGCACTCCCCAGTTGTACTCGCCGGTCACGAACAGGAACGCGTCGGCCTCGCGGATTTTTGCGCCGAGATTCTGCATCGCCGCCGGGGCGGTGCCGGGAGCATATTCTTTCAGCATGCGATCCAGCATGGGCAGGCCGATCGCCTTGGCATCGATCAGCTCGGCATTCTCGCCGCGCGCGCGCAGTCTGCGCACAGCGAAGTCCGCCAATCGGATCCCTTTGCGGTCGCTCCGATAGGAGCCGTAGAAAACGAGAATGTGATTACCCACGAGCGCTACCCCAAAATAGTCGATGGTTCCGTCGCCAGCACTGGATGCTGCGCTAAGGCGTGATGCCGTGTTTCTTGAATGTATCCGCGATTCCCGACTGCAGGGCGGTTGCGGCCACCGTGTCGCCCTGTGCTTCGGCAGTCTTCCCCTGGCGCTGCTTGGCCACGCCGCGACCATAGAGCGCCCACACATTCTTCGGCAGCTGCTTCAGCGTCGAGTCGAAGTCGGCAATCGCTTGATCGTTGTCCCCCATTCGCAGCCGGACAATGCCTCGGCTGGCGATGATTACCCAGTTGCCAGAGTTTGACTTATCCATCCGCTTGACCACGGTGTTGCAATCGTTGAGCGCAGAGGGCAGATTCTGTCCGGATAATGCCCCCAGCCAGCAACGGTCGCTGAGAGCCATGACCAGCCGCGCATCATTGGGGTGGGCGGAGACCCACAGGTCAAATTGAATCTCGGCCCGCGCGAAAAGCTCGGCGCGGACATAGTCGCGCGCAATCTCCAGGCGTACATCTGCCTCGGAGGCTGAGAACCGGCCCGCGGCCTCAAGATCCGCGGTCGCTCCGGCCGTATCCTTGGCATTCAAGCGCAATCCAGCCCGCGCCATCAACGCCGGAACTTCGGACGGTTTTAGTTCGAGCGAGCGGTCAAGATCCGCGCTCGCAAGATCCGGCTGCCTGTTCTCCAAACGAACGAGCGCGCGTTGGTAGAAATAGCTCGCTTCGCTGGGCGCCAGTTCGCAGGCGCGCGTGAGATCGGCGATGGCATGCTCATAGTCATGGCGGGCGGCGTAGGCGTTGCCGCGGCGGCTGAATTCGGCCGCTTGGGTGGGCTCACCCGCTGCGGGCGCTGACGCGCCCGGTGCTGCCGCGGTCGAATCGTTCCCCGCTGCGGTTGAATCGCTCGCTGCCGGCGCCACCGTGGGGTCCGGAGGCTTCAAGTTGAATACCGGGCCTCCGTTGTAAGTAAAGAAGAGCCTGTTTTGGCGGCGGGCAACGTAGATGCGGTGGGACAGAAAGAAATCCGCCCCAATCAACATATCGGCCTGAGCGAGCTGGATATCTCCGAAACGAAGCCGGGCGTTGCGAATTTCCTCATCCCCGATCTTGAAGCTTGGAAAGGATCCAATCCACGCCCTGCTTACGCCTTGACCGAAGCCGTAGTTGACGCCGCTCTCGGCAACGCCCGGCGAATCGGGCGTAATCCCTGCCCGCTTGGCGGCGCTCAGGGTCAGCACCGAGGTTGACGCTCCCGTGTCGAATAGGACTCTTATCTTGGCGCCGTTGATATAGGCGGAGCCGATGGTATGCGGCTCGCGAGGAGTCGTTGAACTGATCTCCATGATCGAATACGGGTCGGAATCCGAATGCACCCAGTACGCAAGTAGCGAGTGACTGCAATCCTCGGTATGCCACAACTTGATGCTGCCGTTGGCCAGGTCGTACTCCACATCGCCGATCGAGAAGACGTTTTGGCCCAGCACTCCGATAAGCCCGCTCCCAAAATCGACGACCAGAAACTGGACTTTGGGGAAGGGGATGCCTGCCAGAGTAAAAGTTTTGACGTCGGTGAGCGCAACAGATGCTCTTCCGCCGACGCCTTGGATCCCAGCACCGAATGGGGCCGGAGTCACGGTCAATTTGTATTCTGCGGCGCCGGCCGGACTGATGTTGCTGTAGAAGGCGCCGCTGTCCGCGAGAAACTGCGCGTCCTCCCCGTTGATCTTGGCGGTCACCGTGGGCCTTAAGCCCACCATGGTCACCGGCAGGTCGGCCAGCTTGGCGAGCTTGCAATCGGCGAGCGCGCGGCCCGCAATCAAGGCACCCAGCATTGCGAGCATGATGAATAACCGGCGCATGAACCTTCCGTGGCGCCCTCCCCTGGGCGTCTTATCATAATGCCGTGACTGCCGACCCGACTCAACGACGCACGGTAGTTGGCTGGCGACACCATTCTCGCGTAATTTACCAGGCCAAGCCATCACCGCCCGCTCATGAGAGACTCGTATGCTCAGACTCGCCGCTTGCGCCCTATGCTCGATTGCGTTGCTGACCCTCGCGCCGCTGGCACACGCCGGGCGTGAAGCCGACATCCGCGCCCTGGAAAGGGACTTCAACGCGACCTATGGCGCGAATGACCTTGATAAGTACTTCGCTTTCTACTCGGACGACGCCATTCTCTGGTTTCCGGACGGGCGCACCGACATTCCGAGTTACAACAAAATGTGGACCGACTATGTCAATAGCGGCGGCGGGATTCGCGCCTTTAGGCTATCCGATCTGCACATCCGCTTCAGCCCCTTGGGCGACACCGCGGTTGCCAGTTACGAGTTGCACTTGAAGACCCAGGATCCGGGCAAGCCAATCGTGAGCGAGGATTACCAGGAAACCGATATCTGGTTCAAAATTAGCGGCACCTGGAAGATTACCCATGTGCATTACTCTCCGGCGCCCAAGGGCCCTCATTAACTCCAAGCCGTGCAGCAAATTCTCGTTTACTCGGATTCGCTCTCCTGGGGCATCATCCCGGTGACGCGCAAGCGCCTGCCGTTTGCCGCACGCTGGCCGGGCGCCATGGAAATCGCGCTGAACAAGCGCGGGCTGTCGGTGCGCGTGATCGAGGATTGCCTGAACGGCCGCCGCACTGTTTGGGAAGACCCGTTCAAGCCGGGGAGAAATGGGCTCATCGGGCTGGCGCAGCGCATTGAGGTCAACTCGCCGCTAGCCCTGGTCATCTTGATGCTCGGCACAAATGACTTTCAATCCATGCATCCGCACAATAGCTGGCACGCGGCCCAAGGCATCGGGACGCTGGTGACGGCGATTCGCCAGGCCCCGATTGAACCGGGCATGCCGGTGGCGCCGATCCTGGTGGTTGCGCCGCCACCCGTGCTGATTCCGAAGGGGCCGCTTGCGCCAAAGTTCACGGACGCCGGCCTCAAGTCAACCGGTCTCGCCGCCGCTTATCGTGAAGCCTGCGCCGAGCTCGGCTGCGATTTTTTCGACGGCGGCAGCGTCGCCACGGCCAGCCCGATCGACGGGATTCATCTCGATCCCGACCAGCACGAGCGGCTGGCCAACGCGCTCGCCGACGTCGTTGCCGCGCTGCCGGCTTTCTCGACCGCATGAGGCGCGCCGCGGCTTCGGCCATTGCGCGGACCTCCGTCGCGGTCCTGTCGCGATTGAATCCGGAGCTGGCTCACGATCTCGGTTTGGCCGGAATGCGGCTGCTGAATCCGCTGTGGGCTGCCCGCGAGGTGCCGGCCACGCTCTCGGTGCGCTGCCTTGGCCTCGAGTTTGCGCATCCGCTCGGTCTTGCCGCCGGCTTCGACAAGAATGGCGATTGCTTGGATGCGCTCGGCGCCATGGGTTTCAGTCATGTCGAGTTGGGCACCGTGACCCCGCGGCCCCAACCGGGCAATCCCAAGCCGCGAATGTTCCGGATCCCGGACAAGCGCGCGCTTGTGAATCGCATGGGGTTCAACAACAAGGGGGTCGAGCATCTGGTGGAACGCATGCCGCGCAGCCGCTATGCGGGAATCCGCGGCATCAGCATCGGCAAGAATTTCGATACCCCGATCGAGAGCGCGCAGAACGACTATCTCATCTGCCTGCGCAAGGTATACGCCGTCGCGGATTACATCGCCGTCAATGTCTCCTCTCCGAATACGGCGCGCCTGCGCGAGCTCCAATCGTCCGACGGCTTGGAGCGGATCCTGGGTGCATTGCTCGAAGAGCGTGCTCGTCTCAAAGGGCAGCACGGCAAGCAGGTGCCCCTGCTCGTCAAGGTGGCGCCCGATCTCGGCTCGCAACAGATTTCAGTGCTTGCCGCGACGTTGCGCTCCCTGCAAGTCGACGGCGTCATCGCCACCAACACCTCGACCGACCTGAGCAGCCTGGGCGCGGCGTGGCCGGAGGATCGGCGCGGCGGACTCAGCGGCGCACCGCTGCATGACCTGTCGATGTCGGTGGTGGCGCAGCTGCGGCGCGAGCTGGGAACGGAATTTCCGATCATCGGCGTGGGTGGCATCTTGAGTGCAGGCGATGCGCTGTCGACGCTTTCGGCAGGCGCCAATCTCATCCAGATCTACACCGGATTTGCGTATCGCGGGCAGGCGCTGGTCGATGAAATACTCGACGCGCTCATCCCCAAAAGATCCGTGCCATGATCGATGAACGGATCATCGGCGAGTTTCAACGCAACGGGGCCGTCTGCCTGCGGCAGCTGTTTCAACCGGCGGAGCTCGAGATCCTGCGCGCCGGAATCGACGCCAATCTCGCCGAGTTGAGTCCGCGCGCCAAGGTGGCCAGCACCGCCGACGATC
>Ga0302325_10002061_pt1 | contig 49605 bp, 47 predicted proteins | sample Palsa_T0_2_FD_201948 | JGI IMG/M metagenome (GOLD analysis project Ga0302325, IMG submission 201948) | Peat permafrost microbial communities from Stordalen Mire near Abisko, Sweden - Palsa_T0_2 | ecosystem: Environmental > Terrestrial > Soil > Palsa > Peat permafrost | place: Sweden: Abisko...
GCACGGCAGCAGGTGTAGAGACGTTTCCAGGCTCGAATCAAAACTAAATTGTCATCCTGAGCGGAGCGAAGGATCTCCCTGCAGACTCTCTATGGGTGTAGAGATCTCCCGCCTGAGCGGAAAGATGGGTAGTGGTGCAGCTTAAGAGAAGATTTGTATCAGGGCACGCCTTCGAGGCGTGCCGTAAGAGCACGGTAGAGGGTCAAGGCACAGCGGCTAAAGCCTTTTCCCACGGAGCCGTCTAACGGCATCGCTGAAGCGATGCCCTGATACGAACCCTTGGACGCAAACTGCACCACTACCGAAAAATGCGGGCTTGGCAGAGCGACCGCGGCCGATGTTGGCGGATGAGCAAAGTTTCCAGCGCCGACCTGGCCTGAAAATGCCGGTCAGCTCGCTTTGTGAGATGGCCCGCGGCGGCGTTTCCCGACCCGCTGCCGAACGAACTCGCACTCGATGGCCCCAAGGGACAGGGAAATAGTCGCGTCGATCCTGGGGCCAGTTAAATCGATTTAACTCCCGTATTTATGTGTCCTGTTTTCATGATGTTAGCGAGAATTTATTGCACAGGCCCTGAGGCTCGCAAGGCGCGGCAAACGCTATGCCTTACGGGCCCTTTCACCATTCTGAGTGCATTCGCCCGAAGAGTTGCCCATTGAAAAGGCGGAGCTTAGCGACGGCGACGGGAGCCGTTAATCAAAGAGTAACCACCTTTCGCCCCGCCTTTCGCCCCTGTGGCAACGCGCCGCGACCGGCCGAGGCGGGAAGTTCTGGCCTGACGTAGATCGTGACTGAGCCCTGGCGAAGTCTGCCCGGCAGTCGTCGCGCACGCACCCACTCTCCATGCTGCGGGTATGAAGTTGTCGCCGGTTGAGAAGAGTGCAAATTTTTTCATCTTGACCGCCCGCTGCTAGAGTGCAATTCTTGGTGCCCCCCGGTTTGACGCGCCCGTAGTGCGCCCTGAGGCTCCCGGCGCAGAAGGAATCACCCATGCGAAGCAAAATGTTTTTCCCCAGGTTAACCGCGGTCATCCTCGTAATTCTCGCCACGCTCGGCGCTTCTCGCTATGCGGACGCGCAGCCGGCGGGTACCAATCCGCAAATCACTTCGGTGACGCAGGTGTGGCCGCGACCGTACCAGACCATCCAGATTTCCGGCAGCGGCTTTGGATCCCTGCGGCCTTATGACGGCGACTCCGCTTACATCGTCATTACCGACCTCACGCAGAACTGGAGCGCCGGACATACGGGCGACGCGGTCACACTCAACGTCGGCACGTGGAGTGACTCGCTGATTTCCATCAGCTATTTTGACGGCGCATACGGAACGGCCAATCAGTCGCTGCTGGCGGGCGACATTGTTTCGATCGAAGTGTGGAACGCACAAACCGGCGCCGGGCCGGGAAAAGCTCAGGTCACGGTGCTCGCCGATGACACCGCAGTCTTCAGCTTTCCCGGAGGGACTGGAGTTCGCGGGGCTGTCGGCGGAATCATCACCGACAGCAGCGGCAACTTCTACGGCCTGGGTGGAGGTGGTGTCTACTATGCTGGCACTGCCTACGAAGTAAGCGAGACCAACGGCGTCTGGAGCGAGTCCGTGCTCTACAATTTTCCATTCGTGAACTATGGAACGGGAGCCGTCGGCAATCTGCTGCGCGACCCTGCGGGAAATCTGTATGGAGTCACGGATGGCGGCGGCACGTACACCTCTGAGTGCTATGAAGGATGCGGGAGCATTTTCGAGATCACTGGCGGCACAGAGGTCGTGCTCCATACATTTGGGGCAGAGGCCGGCGACGGCGAAGTTCCCAAGGCAGGTCTAACCATGGACGCAGCCGGTAATCTTTGGGGAACTACCGCAGGCGGTGGCCTGGAGTGGGGAACCATCTACGAATTGACGCCCAACGGAAGCGGTGGATGGAACTACTCCACGGTTTACGAGTTTCAGGGCGGCGCCGCCGACGGCGCTGAGCCCCATTCCGCGCTGACCCTAGATTCCGCCGGCAATCTCTATGGCACCACCTACGCCGGCGGCGGTACGCAGTATTGTTTTACCTATGCCTCGGGCTGCGGCACGGTCTTTAAGCTTTCTCCCTCTGCCAGCGGCGTAACCGAAAGCATCATCCACGCGTTCAAAGGCACAGCAAACGGAGTTCAGCCCACCACCGGAGTCACTTTCGACGACTCAGGGAATCTCTACGGAGTCACCTACAATGGCGGCTCACCCTGCAGCACTCGCTATAGCGATGGATGCGGCGTGGTCTATCTTCTGCTCCCGCAAAGCAACGGAACCTGGAAAGAGAAGACGCTCTATAATTTTGGCAGTGACTACACCAACGTCGATGGCAGCATTTACCCGATCGGCCAACTGACCTACTACAACGGAGCGCTTTACGGATTTGCCGGGGGCGGCGCGTCGCAGTACGGAACGATCTATCAGCTCACCTTCAGCAACAACACCTGGTCGCTGTCAACGACCTATTCGTTTGGCGGCGGCCTCGACGGCGGCTGCCCGGTGGGCAGTCCTATCTTTGGCACGGATGGCACCCTGTACGGAGTCGCCAGTTGTGGCGGTGCAACCTACGACGGCGTCATCTTCAGCTTGCCGTAGGACGCGGCTTTAATCCGAAGATTTCACTTCTTCGAAGCTGAACTTTTTGTCGAGCTTGTCGTAGGGCTTGCCGTCGATCTCGACATACGGGTAGACGAAGTAATTGAGCGCGGGACCATCCTGCCTGGGAGACAGAGTTATGTCGCGGCCGGTGGAGAACTGCACGCGATTGGCGTCGACGCTGCCAAAGAAATAATCCTGTTTCTCCTTCGCCTTCCACGCCTCGGAGATGTCAACGGGGACCCATCCGGTTTTGGGCGCGTGGAACTCAGCCCAGCAGTGATAGCCGGCGATATCTCCTTTGTCCTTGTTTTCGGGCAGAGGAAAGCCGATGTCGAAGCGGGCCGGAATTCCGTCAGCGCGCAACATTCCGATGAACGGAGAATGGAAGTCGGTACAGTTGCCGCGCTTGGAGTCGCAGGCCCAGACTGCGTCCCCACGACCCCAGCCTTCACCCGTCTTGTCGTAGCGCATGCTGGTGAACAGGTAATCGTAGGCGGCTTTGGCTTTTGCGACCGCACCGCTCTGGGATCCGGTGACCTGGACCGCCAGTTCTTTGATCCTGCCGTCGGTAGGAATCAGACTGTCCGGCGCAACTAGACGGCTCATCGATGCAGGCACGAGGCTGGGCTTCTGATCGGCTTTTTCGAGTTGCGCGAAGTCGCCGCGCGAGTATTCGCGGCGCGTGATCTCGTACTCCAGAGTGAACTCTGGGGTGCCCGCAGCGGGATTCTGGATCTCGGCATACATCATCCGATTGCCATACTCGGGGTCCTGCGTCAGCCGCGTCTTGACCGGAGCTTTGACTGCAAGAACGCGCACGGTCTGATGCTGGTCGGTCTGCGGCATCGGAATCCAGACGCGTACGCGCTTTGCCCCAGGTGGAATGTCTTTGACGGTGAATTTGTAAGTGAAGCGAAAGGTGCGGGCGGGCGGGCTGAATTTCTGGGCATTCGAAGCGGCTTGGGCGGCCAACTGGCCTGCCGGAAAAAACAGCAGCAACAACGACGAGAGAACTCGCAGCCTCATGCGGATAACTCCTTCATCGCCGGACGTGAATCGAGATTTTATCAGCAGATCACGCGAGCTGTCAGGGCTGCGGCGCGAGGCGCGGTAGAGAGTGGTGTCCCAAGTTGTCGTTCCTCCGCGCGTGGTCGCCGCACAGACGCCGGCAAACAGCAGGTTCCTCACCGGCGCTTCGCGCCGGTTCGGAATGACATCTTGAAATTAGGACGCTGCCCGGTAGAGCCTCGGATTGAAATTGCATCGTATAATTCATAGAGAGATGCGAGTGCTGCATGCCTAAACAACGAGGTTCTCCCGACCAGCGAGGCTTGTGGGCAGAGAGCGACGCCATCTCCGAACAGTTCGTACCCAGCGAACGTTTGAAAGCACAACAGAGGGCAATGGCTGAGTCTTTGATAGCAGCAGGGTTGAGCCCTGAACAGGTCGCAAGTATGCTTTTTGTTCCGAATGACCTGCCCTCAAATGAGAAGTCGGAAGATTCCGAGTAGTTGCACTCTTCCTGTCCTTCTACTTTGTACGAGCCGCGCGGCACTACGGAAGCACACCGGTACTGACTTCGTGCCAGCGCGTGCTCAATCGTTCCCTGGCTGCTTGCCTGCCGGAGGGGCCTCGGGCGCCTAATTGCTCTCATTCTGCGTGAGCACGTAATCCCGCTTGCCGTTAATCCCGTTGGGATTGTCATTCACGTAGTTGGTCAGGACGTGGTGGCCCTCGGGATCGACCCAATCGTAGGTGTAGCCGCTGTCTGTCTTATAAGCCTGCCCGGTTTCCGGATTGACCCGCCGCTGTACTCCAAGCGCGAAGTCGCAGGCGTCGCCAGCCATGCGCGATTGCGCGTCCACATTGGCCATGGCGCGTGCCATCGCCATATCTCCGCCACGCTGCATGGTCGCAACCTGCTGCTCGTGCACTCGATACTGATTGTCCATCCGCGCCCGGAAGGCTTCTCCGTTGGCGACGGTTTGCTGCTGCAGGTTTGAGTAAAATTCTGCCTGCTGCGCGCGCTGCGCCGCCCAGTACGAAGCGTTGCGGGCCCGGATCGCCTCGTTTTGCTGCGCCACGTGCCGGCTCCACTTTTGCACCCACTCCGGATTGTTCTTCACCTTCATCGCGGGCGCCAGCAATTCCATCGTCGCTTCCAGCTTCCCCTGCGGAGCCCATACCAGCTTGGGTTCGGCCGTACAGACTTTCTTGTTTGTGCCTTTCGGCCAGATCAGATTCTCCGTGTGGCAGATCAGCGATACGGCAATCTGTTCGTCCTCGGCAATGCCATTGATGTTGAACGTGGTGCGGGCGACGGCCGCGTCCCCGGAATAGCTTGGCATTCGGCCAAATAAACTCTGCGCGTACTTACGCGCCCGCTCGACCTGGGCGGGTTCCGTAACGTCTTTGACAAAGTTGACGTGCAAACGCGCGATCAGGTACTGCAAATAGCCGGACGCGGTGATCTCCCCCTCCAAAGGCTGACAACCCTGCTCTGCCCGCGGAATGTATGCGCGATTGTTCGACCATCCCAGGTCGACGCGGGGAAATACCTTGAGCCCGGCAAGCCCGTCAGGACTGCTCACCCGGTAAAACGGACTCGAAACTCCCTCACACGGATCCCCGCGAAAGACGCCGCCCTGAAACAGCCACCCCGCAGGGATGGTGGTCGAGACATACTCCACGTTGAATTCAGGGTCGAAGATGGTCGCCGTTTTCGTGCCGGATTGTCCGCTGGAGCCCGGTTCGTTTTTCTGCGTGCACGCCGAGCCCGCCAAGATTCCCATCCACAATAAAACCGCGAGGCCAAACCGAGCAGAGGCAAACCGGGCAGAGTGAAACCAAGTAAAGACCGAAGCATTAGCTGTCATGAACCGCTCCTAATCGAGAGGGGATGTTGCGGCAAGGAGGGAACTGGCCGTGAGAAGAAAATATACACCGAGAAGGGGCAGTTGAAAACAATCGTTCATCCACGCTATTCTATGCACCTGCCTATGACTGCCGTCCTTTAATTCGGCCCTCGGATCTGAGTGAGCGAAACGCGCGCTGGAAGTGTGCGCCGCTCCTTCTTTTTCTCGTTTCTTTCTCTGTCTCAAAATCAGAAAGGATAATCCCATGCAATTCGTGGATCTGGCATTGGCCCGCCGACTGGAATCGTGCGAGGAGATGCCACAGGTGTATTACGCGCGGGTGTTTCAGAAAATGCGGCCCGAGATAGGCGCCGCGGAAGAAGAAATTTGCGGTGGACACATGGTGTTTGCGGGACTAGGTTCTCCGATTGGGCGCGCCACAGGCGCCGGTCTGGACCGTCCGCTCACGGCCGCAGATGTGGACCGCATCGAGGCGTTTTATCGCGAACACAAAGCTCCGTCGCAGGTGGATTTGACGCCCATGCACCGGCCGGAAGTGTTTGAGATGTTCAAGGAACGCGGCTATGCGATTGCAGAATTGAACAATGTGTTGTATCGCAAGCTCGATGGAGATGTGGAATCCCCGCAAGCGCCCGCGGGGTGCGAGATTCGCCGCAGCTTTCCCGAAGAGGCCGAGGTGACCGGAGCGATTGTAGAGGGTGCATTCTTTCCCGAGGGAGCGCCGGAAGCGTTTCAGGGACTGGTTGCCCCGTTTTATCAGATGGAGAATGCGCGTGCGTTTGTGGCCACGATCGAGGGCAAGCCGGCCGCCTGCGGGACCGGCCTGGTGATTCCCGAGCATAAAATGTTTGCGCTGTGCGGAGCGGGCACGCTGGCCGAGTGTCGCGGGCGAGGATTGCAAACCGCGCTGCTGCGGGCTCGCATGGCGGCTGCCGCGGCGGAGGGTTGCGAATATGCGGTGGTGGTGACGCAGGGCGGCACCACGTCGCAACGCAACGTGGAGCGGCTGGGATTTCGCGTGGCCTATAGCAAGGTGACGGTGGTGAAGCCGGCGAGTTGATTGGCGTAGTTTGCGGATGCATCGGCGTCCGTTGCATAGTGGTGCGATGACAACCGAAACTGGAACGCTGCAGGGACGGCTGATTCGGCTGGAACGGCTCGAACTCGGTCACGTGGATGGATTGGCGGCGGCCGCGGCGGAGGATCCGTCGCTCTATCGCTGGAGTCCGGTTCCGCAGGGCAAAGCAGAGGCCACAGCGTATGTGGAGACTGCGGCTGCATGGCGGAAGGCCGGAACTGCGGTTCCGTTTGCGATAGTGCGGACGGACGATGGCGTCGTAATCGGATCGACGCGCTTCTTTCTGCTGGAATACTGGGCTTGGCCGGAAGGTCATCCGCGGCACGGAAGCGGTCTTGTGGATGGATGCGAGATTGGTTACACGTGGCTGGCGCGCTCCGCCATCCGTAGCGGAGCTAATACGGAAGCCAAGCTGCTCATGCTGCGGCACGCGTTCGAGGCGTGGCAGGCTTTGCGCGTGTGCCTGCATGCCGACGCGCGCAATCAGCGGTCGCGCAATGCGATTGAGCGCATCGGTGGAAAATTTGAAGGGATTCTGCGGGCGCATCGCATGGCCGCCGACTTTATTGCCCGCGATTCGGCGCGCTATTCGATTGTGGCGGCGGAATGGCCGGAGGTGAAGACTCGGCTGATCGGGCTAACCGAGCGGAGCGGAGGAACGCCATGAACGTGGAGGAAGTTCGCCAGTATTGCCTGTCGTTTCCTGATGCCACGGAGAACCTGCAATGGGGCGACGACCTGTGTTTCAAGATTCGGGCAAAGATATTTGCCATTGTGAGTTTGACGGCCGTGCCGCAAAAGATGTGTTTTAAGTGCTCACCGGAAACTTTCGCTGCCTTGATTGAACGGGAGGACATTCATCCGGCGCCCTATGTGGGACGGTACAAGTGGGTGCTGCTGGATCGTCTGGACGCGCTATCGAGCGGGGAGTTGAAGGAGTGCATTCAGCGCTCCTACGAGATGGTCGCGGCCAACGCGCCGAAAGCGCGAGGCTCGAAGGCAAACGGGAAGAAGATCGCGGCGAAGAAGATCGCGGCGAAAAAGAAGTCCGCGGCCGGGAAAAACACCGCGGGGAAGAAAAAACCGAGTCTCCGAAAGAAACGTGGCTGAGAGAAGTGACCGGGGTCGCGATTTGACGGGACTTATCCTGCTCGGCTAGCCTCAAGTGGCTGCTCGAATATCCGGTCTGGCATGCGATCTCCGCACAAAACTTGGGGTTGCTGGTTTCTGCTGACGTGGGCGCTGCTGAGTGCGTCTCTCAGTACTGCCTCAACCCGTCCGGTGCCGGCGCAACATGGAATGGTGGTCAGCGAACACGAACTTGCGGCGCGCGTTGGGGTGGAAATCCTACAACTGGGAGGCAACGCCGTCGATTCGGCTGTGGCCACGGGATTTGCGCTGGCGGTGGTGTATCCGGCGGCGGGAAACATTGGCGGCGGCGGTTTCATGTTGATCCGCATGGCCGACGGCAACGTGCACTTTCTGGACTACCGGGAAAAAGCGCCGGCGGCCGCAACTCGCGATATGTACCTGAATGCGCAGGGCAATGTGGTCCCGGGGGCGAGCGAGGTTGGCTATAAAGCGATTGCGGTCCCGGGATCGGTGGCGGGGCTGGTGTATGCGGAGCACAAGTGGGGCAAGCTGACTCTGAAGCAGGTGATGGCTCCGGCGATCAAGCTGGCGCGGGAAGGATATGCGCTGACCTGGGAAGATGCGCGAGAGCTGCACGACAGGGATTTGGCGAAGTTTGCCGAATCGCGGCGAGTGTTTCAGCGGAACGGCGACTACTACAAACTGGGAGAAGTTTTTCGCCAGCCCGATCTGGCGCACACCCTGGAGCGGATCGTGGAGAACCCGGACGATTTTTATCATGGGGCGCTGGCTCGCGAATTGGCGGCTGCCATGCAGAAGGGTGGAGGCCTGATCACGGCCGACGATCTGGCGCAATACGAAGTGAAGGAGCGCGAACCGATTCGGGGAACGTATCGCGGATATGAGGTGATCAGCGCGCCCCCGCCGTCGTCGGGAGGAACGGTGCTGATCGAGTCGCTCAACATTCTTGAGGGCTACGATCTGGCGAAGATGGAAAGCCGGTCGGCGGAGTCGATGCACTTTACGGTGGAAGCGTTCCGGCGCGCGTTTTTTGACCGGGCGGAGTTCTTGGGAGATCCCGATTTTTCGAAGATTCCAGTGGCGCAACTGGTGGATAAGAAATATGCGGCTGCCTGGCGCGACACCATCGATCCGGCGCATGCGAGCGCGAGCCAGGAGTTGAAGCGGCCGGGAATTTTCGCGCAACTGGAGACCTACGCGGCGTTGCATCCTGCGGCCGTGGCGCCGCCGGAAGGGAATCATACGACCCACTACTCGGTGGTGGATGCCAAGGGCGACGCGGTTGCCGTGACCACCACGCTCAACGATATGTTTGGGTCGCGCGTGACCGCCGACGGGTTGGGATTTCTGCTGAACGACGAGATGGATGATTTTTCGGCCAAGCCGGGAGCGCCGAATCTGGATGAGCTGGTGCAAGGCGCGGCGAACGCGATCGGTCCCGGCAAAAGGCCGCTGTCGTCGATGACTCCAACCATCGTCGTGCACGACGGGAAGGCGGTGCTGGTGCTGGGTTCGCCGGGAAGCTCCAAGATCATTACTACGGTCGCGAACATCCTGATGGGTGTGATCGATTATGGAATGAATCTTCAGGAGGCGGTGAACGCCCCGCGATTTCATCAGCAGTGGATTCCCGACGTAGTCAATGTGGAGAAATGGTTGTCTCCGGATACACTGAGTATGTTGCGCAAGATGGGATACAAAGTGGAGATTGGTTTGAACGCCGGCACGGTCCCGTACTGGAGCGACGGCGAGTGCATCGCGATCGATGAACGAACCGGGCTGCGGCTGGGCGCGACCGATGGACGAAACAGCAACGGAAAGGCAGTAGGATACTAAAACGGATTTCCGAATGTCGATTGACGATCTTCGATTGCAATGACTGGCCTGGATTTCAATCGCAAATCGGCAATCGCAAATCGATAATTGCATGCTGAGAGCGGTCTCAACCTACCTGTTTGTGAAAGAGCGGCTGCATCCCGGCATACTGGATGGGCTGGCGCGCAGTGGTGTGCAGGCAATTGAAATTTTCGCCGCCCGCCAGCATTTCGATTACGCCAACCGCAAGGCGCATGTGAAGGAAATTGCCGAATGGTTCCACGGCAGCGGGATTCCGCTGCATTCGGTGCACTCGCCGCTTTATGCCGACTATGAATGGGGGCGCGCGGGTTCGCCGCCAATCAATATCGCGTCCCCCGATCGCGCGGGCCGGGTCGAGGCCATGGACGAAATCAAGCGCGCGCTGGAAGTCGCCGAGCAGATTCCGTTTCGCTTTCTGATCCAGCATCTGGGCACGCCGAACGAGAGTTTCAGCGAGAAGAAGTTCGAGGCGGCCATGACTTCGATCGAGCACCTGCACGCGTTCGCGAAACCGCTGAACGTGCGGATTCTGCTGGAAAATATTCCCAACGAACTTTCCACGCCCGAGCGGCTGGTGGAAATGATTCATACGGCGCACTTCGACGACGTGGGAGTATGCTTCGACTTCGGGCATGCGCACATCGTGAGTTCGGTGCGGGAGGGATTTGAGACTCTGCGGGGCCACATCCGGTCGACGCACGTGCATGACAACGACAAGAATAAAGATTCGCATCTGTGGCCGGGGCAGGGAACGATTGACTGGAAAGAAGCGATGGAGTTGCTGCGGTCGGCTCCGCAGGTTCCGCCATTGCTATTGGAACTTGAGGAGAACGAGAAAGTGAATGCGCTGGAGAAGCTGAGTGAGACGTTCGAAAAATTGAGTAATTGAAAAATTGAGTAATTGGGGAATTGAAAAACCTTCTGGCTCCGGCAAATGTCTTCAATTTCTCAATTTCTCAATTCCCCAATGCCACTCATCATGTCATCGACTATTTCAACCATTGCAGAAATCGGCAAACATGACGGCCAGGCCGTTACCATTCGCGGCTGGCTGTACAACCTGCGCGAGAGCGGGAAGTTGCTGTTCCCGCAGTTTCGCGACGGCTCGGGCATTATTCAAGGCGTGGTGCCGAAGAACGCGGTGACGCCGGAAGTGTTCGAGGCCATCAAAACGCTGACCCAGGAATCGAGCGTAATTGTCGAAGGCAAAGTCCGCGCCGACAAGCGCGCGCCGGGTGGCTACGAGATGGACGTTTCCAACGTGCAGGTGTTGCAGCGAGTGCCTGAGTCGGACCCGTATCCCATCACGCCCAAAGAGCACGGCACAGATTTTCTGATGGAGCATCGGCATCTGTGGGTGCGGTCGCAGCGGCAGGCGGCGATTCTGCGGGTGCGCGCGGAGATCATCAAGGCGGCGCGCGATTTCTTCGACGAGCGCGGATTCACCTTGACCGATCCTCCGATTATTACTCCCGCGGCGTGCGAAGGCACGACCACGCTGTTTCCCGTCGATTATTTCGACGATCAGGCTTATCTCACGCAGTCCGGTCAGCTTTATATCGAAGCGACCGCCATGGCGCTGGGCAAGGTGTACTCGTTCGGCCCGACATTTCGCGCGGAGAAATCGAAGACGCGGCGGCATCTGACCGAGTTCTGGATGGTCGAGCCGGAAATCGCGTTTGGCGAACTCAACGATTTGATGGAGCTGGCCGAGAACTTCATCAGCTTCATCGTGAAGCGCTGCCTGGAGAAGCGGCGGCCGGACCTGCAGACGATTGGCCGCGACGTTTCGAAACTGGAAAAGATCGAGCCGCCGTTTCCGCGGATCAGCTATGACGATGCGGTGAAGAATCTGCAGGAAGGGCACGCGAAAGGCGCGCTGGAAGCCAAGTTTGAGTGGGGCGGCGATCTCGGATCGCCGGATGAGACGTATCTCTCCTCGCAGTTCGACAAGCCGGTGATGGTGCATCGTTATCCCGCGAAGGTGAAGGCGTTCTACATGGAGCCCGATCCGCAGCGACCGGAGCTGGCGCTGTGCGTCGACGTACTGGCGCCGGAAGGGTATGGCGAAATTATCGGGGGCTCGCAGCGTACGGCTTCGCACGAATTGCTGGTGAAGCGTATTCACGAGCACGGTCTGCCGGAAGAGGCGTTCAAGTGGTATCTTGACCTGCGCAAGTTCGGCAGCGTACCGCACTCCGGCTTTGGCATGGGAATCGAACGGGCGGTGGCGTGGATTTGCGGTCTCGAGCACGTGCGCGAGACGATTCCGTTCCCGAGAATGCTGCACCGGCTGTACCCATGAGGGGAATTGGGGAATTGGGAAATTTAGAAATTGCGTAATTGAAAACCGAAAGTCGCACAATTCTTAAATTACTCAATTACTCAATTTCCCAATTACGCAATTTCCCTCAAGAATATGACGATATCTTCACAAAGTCCTTCCTCTGCCGGCCGTAAGATTCGCGTGATTGGTGTTCCTCTCGACCTGGGGCAGTCGCGGCGCGGCGTCGATATGGGGCCGTCCGCTGTCCGAGTCGCGGGCCTCGAAGCCCGTCTTGAAGCCATTGGCCATATGGTAGAAGACGGCGGCAATGTGCCCGTCGCTATTCCCGAACAGAAAAAAGAAGGCGCGGCGAACGCGAAGTACCTGAAAGAGATCACCACGACCTGTACGAAGCACGCGGAACTGGTGCTGAAAACGCTGGAGGCGGGAAAGATTCCGCTATCGCTGGGCGGCGATCATTCTATGGCTGCGGGCACCGTGTCTGGAGTCGCCGAGTTTTACCGCCGGCAAAATCAACGCGTCGGACTGATCTGGATCGATGCTCATACCGACATCAACACGCCTGATTCTTCTCCCAGCGGCAACGTGCACGGCATGCCGCTGGCCGCGTTGATGGGATTATGGCCCGGAGACTTGGCGAACATCTACGATTTCTCTCCCAAGGTGAAAGCGGAGAATTGTGTGCTGGTGGGAATTCGCGACATCGATGCGGTGGAAAAGGAAAACGTGCGGCGCGCCGGCATCGGCGTGTTCACCATGCGCGATATTGACGAACGCGGCATGCGCACCGTGATGGAAGAGGCGCTGCGCATCGCCGGACGCGGCACGGCCGGCTATCACATTTCGCTCGACATGGACTGGGTCGATCCCGAAGACGCGCCCGGCGTGGGCACTCCGGTGCGCGGCGGCGCCACGTATCGCGAGGCGCATCTCGCCATGGAAATCATCGCCGACCACGGCCGCATGTTGAGCATGGAGATTGTCGAAGTCAATCCGGTGATCGACGAACACAACAAGACAGCGGACCTGGCGGTGGAATTGGCGCTGTCGGCATTCGGGAAAAAGATTCTGTAATCCTACAAATGGCGGGGAAAATGCGCCCAGTTTATTCGCCTCGTCCGCTCTGCTACCATTACTAAATGGCAACAGCGAAACAAAGTCAGCGGCTCATCGAGTCTCGTTCTCCGGTTCCCGCCCGCAAGACGCCGACGTCAAAAAATAAGTCTCTTTCAGATCTCTACGCCCGCCTCGATAAGACTCGTCCCGGCTCAGCGGAATCCAAGCGCGTTTCTCGGCAAATTGTAGACGCCATCGGTTAAGTCATGGCGGCGGTGAAGATCAGGCCGCCGAGAGATCCGCGTTGCCGCGCCTTCCGCGATCATCTGCGGGATCGAGTAGGCCAGCGGCAGTTTCTCGCGCCGATGGCGATTGAGTTGGACGCATGGCTGAAGACTGGTCCTCAGGCTCCCGACGCGAAGGAAGCTCCGGGCGGCTGGCACAAGCGTTTCGGCTCGTTCACCATCTGCGGCGAAGGTGAGTGCGTCAAGACCCTCTTCACGATTTACGCCCCCGGCAAGCGCAGGCGCGACAGCATTGATCTGGACGAATGGGAAAAGCGCATGCGAGTCAATCGCACATAGAGGTTCTCTGCTCGCTGATCGGTATTACTTCCCGCCGTTGCTGATGGCAAACAGCTGCCCTATCGTGTCCTCAACTTGTCCCGCGCTGGCGCTGGAAAGAGTTCCCTTTGCAAACAGGAAGTTGACCTCGGCCTTGTATGAAGAGGGCTCCTTGACCGCGTTGCAGGTATCGCATTCCAGAACCTCGAGAGTCACTTTGTCTTTTTCGGTATTGACCTCGAGCTTGGTGATGTATACCTTCTCTCCGGTCGCCAAATAGAGTGGCCTTTGGCCGCGCGCCGCCGCCATGTTGGTGCAGAATTTCCCGGGCTCTTTGATGTTTCCGTTCTGGTAGCTAGAGGAGCAATCGCGGATGCTGTTAGGCGGAAATGCGGCGATGCCGGTTTTCTGAACTTCAAGCACCGTGCCCGCCTCGACGATCGTCGGCGTGCCGGTGATTTTGCCAACCCTGGTCACCTTGTATTGGGCGCTGAGTTGTTCCTGCAAAGAGGGTGCCTGCGCCATCGTCATGGCGGGCGCAAGCACGCACGCACCAATGGTCAGCATTTTGCCAATCCGCATCGAGTTCTCCTTAAGAGCAATAAAAATGCAGCTCCGCGCGCACTCGGCCAAACCAATGTCGTTGGCCGGAGAATGCGCACGCGAGCGCAAAAAGTATAACTCCGAATGCACATCTGGGTCATCCGAGTGGTGTCCTAATTTGACTTCGGCGGTCCTACGCGGTCTAAAAGCAGGTTCCTCACCGCGCCTTCGGCCCGGTTCGGAATGACAAATTAGGACACTACCGTCATCCGCGATTGACCGGACGGTAGTTTCCGTCCACACTACAAGGTCATGCCAAATCAGGTCATGCCAAATCAGGTCATGCCAAATCAGGTCATGCAAAATCAGGTCATGCAAAATCAGGTCATGCAAAAACTGCGAGTCGGCATTCTGTTTGGCGGGCGCAGCGGAGAGCATGAAGTTTCTCTGCTGTCGGCCGCATCGGTTCTGAAGGCCATCGACAGGGATAAATATGAAGTCGTTCCCATCGGCATCACCAAGGATGGGCGCTGGCTTACCGCCGAGCATGCCGAAGACCTGCTGGCGGGCAAGCTGATTCTGGAGCCGCGGCATCTGCGCGCGGGCGATCCCGATACGACAGAAGCGGCGGCCGTGCTCGCGCGGGGCGAAGCGGTGGTGGTTCCCCCCGAGCCGGTGCATCGCGAACGCGGCCTGGTGCCGTTTCAGACCGAGGCTGCGTTGCGGCGGAGGGCTTCGGACCGGGCCATCAATGTGGATGTAATCTTCCCCGTGCTGCACGGCACGTTCGGCGAAGACGGCACCATCCAGGGACTGCTGGAACTTGCCGACATTCCCTATGTGGGTGCGGGCGTGCTCGGTTCGGCTGCGGGCATGGATAAAGACATTATGAAGTCGCTGTTTCTGGCTGCGGGGTTGCCGATTGTGAAGCACATCACGATTCTGCGCAGCGAATGGAAAATAGATGCGAAGAAAATTGAAAAGGCGGTCGCCGGAAAACTGAAATATCCGGTGTTTGTGAAGCCCGCGAATCTGGGATCGTCGGTGGGCATCAGCAAGGCCCATGATCGCAAGGAACTTGGGCCGGCCATCGAAGAGGCTGCAAAGTTCGATCGCAAGATCGTGATTGAGCAGGGCGTCGGCGGAAAGAAAGACAAGGCGCGCGAGATCGAATGCTCGGTGCTGGGCAACGACGAGCCTGAAGCGTCGGTTCCGGGAGAGATTGTGCCGGTGAAAGAGTTCTACGATTACAACGCCAAGTATCTGGATGAAGGGTCGGAACTGGTCATTCCCGCGAAGCTCACCAAGGCAGAGACAAAGAAGGTTCAAGAGCTGGCAGTGAAAGCCTTCAAGGCCGTGGATTGCTCCGGACTGGCGCGCGTGGATTTTCTGATGGACCCGAAAACGACAAAGATTTATCTCAACGAGATCAACACCATGCCCGGCTTCACGGCGATCAGCATGTATCCCAAGCTGTGGGCTGCGTCGGGGCTTTCGTATCCCGACCTCATCGATCGCCTGATTCAACTCGGCATCGAGCGCCACGAAGACAAGAAGAAGAATCAGTACAGCCGCTGACCAGACAATTCTGGAGTTGGCCGATTCTGGATTTTGGCCGATTCTGGATTTGGCCGAGTCTACGGTTGAAATTCCCACAGATCGTTCAGCGAGTCGAAGCCGGCGCCTGAGCCCAGGCCGTATCCGCCCATCAGCCACAGATTGCCGCTGGCGTCGGTCCAACTCAGGCCGGAGTCGCGCGCGCCCGGCAGGTTGGTGATGGCCGCTGTGCCCTCGGTTCCGTACACGCCGAACTGATCGATGGACTCGCTTCCGCTCATGTACGTCCATTGCCCGCCGCTATATTCCCACAGGTCGTTCAGCTCTCCGCCGCCGTTCTGGATTCCTCCTAACAGCCAGACATTGCCCGAAGCAGTTGTCCAGAGGATGGCATGCTCGCGGCTGCCAGGAATATTGCCGCTGGCTGGAATGCCCTGTGAGCCGTAGTTGCCAGGTTGATCGGCAATATTGGCGCCGCCCACCCACGCCCACTCGCCCTGGCTATATTCCCACACATCGTTCAGGGGACCCGCGTCCCCGACCGAGTCGTAGCCGACGCCGGCAAAGAGCCAGAAATCGCCGGCGGAATCGATCCAGGCCGAACTGCCCAGTCGCCCACCGGGAACGTTGCTGGGCGAGGCGGTGGAGGAGTAAGAGCCGGACTGATCCAGGTTGCTGGATCCGCTGACCCACGTCCACGTGCCGTTAGAGTACTCCCACAAATCGTTCATGTCGCCGGTGGGCGCGGTATTGCCCGTGGTGAAGCCGTTGCCGCCGAACAGCCAGAAGTTCCCGGAGTGGTCGAGCGCTCCCACAGCGGCATAGCGCGGTCCGGGGTAGCCGGCCGTGCCGACTCCGTTATAGGTGCCGCTTGGGTTCGCGGTCGACGAACCGCCGACATAGATCCAAAAACCGCCGCTGTACTCCCACAGGTCGTTCAAGACGCCCGCGGTGCAGCTGCCATTGGTACTGGCAGTACCGTCACAGCCATAGCCGCCGAACAGCCAAAAGTTCCCGCTGGAATCCACCCAGCCCACGGCATACTCGCGCGCTCCCGGAACCAGATTTCCCGGATTGCCGGTATAGACTCCAGGTATATCCGCAGTGTTCGATCCGCCCATCCACGTCCACTCATTGGTACTTGGCGTGTACTTCCACAGGTCGCTGAGAAAGCTCTCCACGTCTTGCGAGCTCACACCGGTGCCGCCAAACATCCACAAATTCCCCGAGGAGTCGATCCAGGTGACGCTGCCGTAGCGCGCTCCCGGCATGTTCGTTGAACTCGTGACCTTAACGGTGCCGTAAATGCCTGCTTGCCCGGTCTTTTTCGATCCGTCCTTCCATGTCCATTCGGCGATGCAGACTACCTGCACGTTGCTCACGTTTCCGCTCGCCGTACCGCTCCCGTTCGTTACCGAGCACACCTGCACCGGGCTCGAGGGCTGGGTGAGCACCGTCACGTTATAGCTTGTCCCGGAGTTAACCGCAGTCGAGAAGGTGAATGAGCCGTTTGCGCTGATAGACAGATTGTTGCCGCTGTTGTTCTGCAGGACCAATCCCGCTCCGCCCAGGTCATAGACGGTTCCACCGATCGTATAGGTCGCGGGCGCACACGTGGCCGTGACTATGACGTTGGCGGTAACGGTTCCACTGGCGTTCGAGCCCAGCGTGCAGGTCTGCCCGGAAGGTTGAGTCGTAACGCTCACCGAGTAGGCCGAACCGCTGGCATACGAGGTCGCGAAAGTCTGCGTGGTGTTGGAGGTGAACGTGAGGCTGTCGCTCAGGTTGTCCTGGAGCACGAGCGTGCCGGTCAGCCCGGTCACCGTCGCGCTGATGGTGTACAGCGTGGCCGTGCAGGTTACGCTTACGGTGACATTGGACGTCGCCGTGCCCGAGGCATTCGATCCCAGCGTGCAGGTCTCTCCCGTCGGCGGAGTCAGAATGGTGACCGCGTAGGTAGATCCGCTGGCTATTTGCGTGGAAAATGCCTGCGTCCCATTAGAAGTGAAAGTCAGGTTGCTCGATCCGTTGTCTTGCAAAACCAGCGTAGCGCCTGAGTTCAGCCCCGTCACCGTCGCGCTGATGGTGTACAGCGTGGCCGTGCAGGTTACGCTGACCGTAACATTCGCTGTCGCCGTGCCCGAGGCATTCGATCCCAGCGTGCAGGTCTCTCCCGTCGGCGGAGTCAGAATGGTGACCGCGTAGGTAGATCCGCTGGTAATCTGGGTGGAAAATGCCTGCGTCCCATTAGAAGTGAAAGTCAGGTTGCTCGATCCGTTGTCCTGCAAAACCAGCGTCGTGCCCGAGTTCAATCCCGTCACCGCCGCGCTGATCGTGTACAGCGTGGCCGTGCAGGCTACGCTGACCGTGACATTCGCTGTCGCCGTGCCCGAGGCATTCGATCCCAGCGTGCAAGTCTCTCCCGTCGGCGGAGTCAGAATGGTGACCGCGTAGGTAGATCCGCCGGCTATCTGCGTGGAAAATGCCTGCGTCCCATTAGAAGTGAAAGTCAGGTTGCTCGATCCGTTGTCCTGCAAAACCAGCGTCGCGCCCGAGTTCAGCCCCGTCACCGCCGCGCTGATGGTGTAGTTGCTCGTACAAGTGGCTGTTACGGTGACGGGGGATGTGATGGTTCCACTGGCATTCGAGCTCAATGTGCAGGTCTGACCCGAAGGTTGACTCGTAATGCTCACCGAGTAAGTCGAGCCGCTGGTGTAGGAGCCCGAGAAGGTCTTGGTCCTGTTGGCCTTGAAGGTCAGCGTTTTGCCTTTGCTGTCCTCCACCACGAGAGTGCCAGTCAATCCCGTCGTGGTTACGCTAATGTCGTAAGACTTCGCCGGTGGACAAACGGCCGTGACCGATACGTTGCCGGCAATCGTTCCATCCGCATTCGAACTCAACGAGCAGGTCTGACCCGAAGGTTGGGTGGCGATGCCGACCGTATAGCTCGATCCTCGGGTATACGACGTAGAGAAGGTCTGTGTGGTGTCCGAAGTGAAGGTCAGCGTTTCACCTTTGCTGTCCTTAAGCACCAGCGTGCCGGTTAGTCCCGTGGCTGAGGCGCTGAGGCTGTACTTAGCTGACGATCCGCCCAGGGGCGCACTCGAACTGCCCCAGGCGGAAACGGCCATCAAGGCCACAATCGCCAATAGCGGCAAACACTTTTGTCGGCAACGCATTTTGACCACCTCCGAACCGGGATCGCAGGGCTGGCGAAAAACAGAACGCGCCCAAGGGAGAAACGGGACCTGATACATGAAATCGGCTCGGGGGAGGGCCAAACTGGCGGGGCAAATTTCTTGCTTGACGCTACACCATTACTCTTTGTAATCTATTTAGGACAAGTTCGTCTAGCTGAAAATGCGGACGGACCCGATTTCATGCAGAGTGGCTGAGGGACGAGCCCTGAGACGCCACGGCAACCGATCCGGGATCATATATCCCGGCATGCTGGTGCCACCTCTCTCCTGGAAACAGGGAACATGAGATTCGGTTGAGAGCGGTAGCTCCATCCGATAGCCTCTTTTCCTTTTCCTGGAAAAAGAGGCCATTTTGTTTATGGCCGCTTTTTCCGGCTCGTCTTCAGCTATTCGCTGAAAAAGCAGGTTTCAAAGTGGAAAAGTTTCAAGGTTTCAAAGTTTCAAGGTTTCAAAGACCTAAAGTCCGCGCCTATCCCGCGAACCTTGAAACCTTTGAAACTTTGAAACCTTGAACTTTGAAACTTTTCAAGAAAGCGAGTAGCCATATGTCTCATTACGAGCTGCGATGCCGCGAGTGCGGACGAACCTGGGGAAATCAGCCCCGTTCGATCTGCGATGAGTGCTTCTCTCCTCTGGAAGTCGCTTACGACTATGATGCCCTGCGTGCGTGCGTTTTGCAGGGAACGCTAAGCCGTGAGCGCATCGCGCAGCGGCCGCCGAACATGTGGCGCTACTCGGAGCTGTTGCCGCTGCCGCAGAGTTTTGAACCGCGGCTGCCGGTTGGGTTCACTCCGCTGCTGCAGGCTCCGCGACTGGCGGAGCGGTTGGGCGGAACGGCATCGGTCGGAAATGTCTTTATCAAAAATGACGCCGTTTGCCTGCCCACGCTGAGCTTTAAGGATCGCGTGGTGGCGGTCGCGTTGTCGCAGGCGCGCGCTTTCGGATTCGATACGGTTTCCTGTTCTTCGACCGGAAATCTGGCGAATGCGGTCGCGGCCCATGCCGCGCGCGAAGGACTCAAGGCGTGGATCTTCATCCCGGCCGATCTGGAGCCCGCTAAGATCTTGGGGACGAACGTGTTCGGCGCGAAAGTCGTACGCATTGCCGGCAACTACGACCAGGTCAACCGCCTGTGCTCGCAGATTGCCGACGAGCATCGCTGGGGCTTCGTCAACGTGAATCTGCGTCCCTACTATTCGGAAGGATCGAAGACCGTGGGATTTGAGATCGCCGAGCAGCTTGGCTGGCGCTTGCCCGACAACGTCGTCTGCCCGATGGCGGGAGGGTCGCTGATCATCAAAATCAAGAAGGCGTTCGATGAGCTGGTCAAGCTGGGATTGGTCGAAGGCAAGGAAGTGAAGTTTTTCGGCGCGCAGGCCACGGGATGCTCCCCGATTTCGACCGCGATCAAGACCGGTAGCACAGAAATCGAGCCGCAAAAGCCGAACACGATTGCGCGCTCGCTCGCGATCGGCAATCCGGCTGACGGACATTACGCCATCAAAGCCATCAAGGGCTCGGGCGGATGGAGCGAAGATGTTAGCGATCCGGAAGTGATCGACTCGATTCGTCTGCTGGCGGAGACCGAGGGCGTGTTCACCGAAACTGCCGGCGGAGTGACGGTGGGCGTTGCGGGCAAGCTCTATCGGCAGGATCGCATTCTGCCGGAGGAGACCACGGTGTTGTGCGTCACCGGCAACGGATTGAAGACAACCGATGCGCTGGCGGGAGTGTACCGGACGGAGCAACCGATCGCGCCCAAGCTCGCGGAGTTCGAACATTATCTGCAGCAGACGCTGGATGTGGAAGAAGTGCCCGGCGTGATTGCCGCGGCGCAACAAGCTGCGGGAGCGGGAGCGTAGCCATGGCGATTACAGTGCAAATTCCAACGGCGTTAAGACGTCACACGGCGGGCGTGAGCTCTGTGAGTTGCGCGGCCGCGAATCTGGGAGAATTGTTTTCGGTGCTCGACGAAAAATTTCCCGAGCTCAAGCCTCACCTGCGCGACGACCTGGGCCAGATTCGCCGCTTCCTCAATGTTTATGTGAATGAAGAAGATATCCGGTTCCTGGGTGGGCCGGCGTATGCCTTTCAGGAAGGCGACGAAGTGCTGCTGGTGCCCTCGATCGCGGGAGGAAAATACTAACCACAGAGAATACCGAGGAGCACAGAGACTTGCCTCTGTGCTCCTCGGTGACTGCTGTGGCGATGCCGTCGTTGCCATCTCCCGAAGGCGGTCGAAGAAGTTGGCGATTCTGCTGTAGGACCTTTTTTTGTTCCGGCCCGTCTAGTGTAGTGCGTCGAAAATGATGATCGTTATGTTGCGCCTCGATGCGGTGTAAGTTTTGGTGTTCGACGACGAAGTCAAGGGCTTTCACCACAGAGGGCACAGAGGATCACGGAGGAAACCGACGATAGATGAACGCCGATCTGTTTGACGCACTCGACTAGGTCACAGAAAAGACTGGGACAATCCCTTCCGCACTTATTCTTCAAAAAAACAACTTGCGCATCGAAGAGGGTTGCTGTACGATCTAACTAACTGGTTAATTAAGTTGCGTTAACTAGAGACTTTCATGGAACGGCAGCCATCGCGGGAAGAAATTCGACGCCTTCGTGAGCAGTTGCGCACCCAGGCGCGCAAACAACGCGACGCAATCCGGCAGCAGCAGCGCGAACTGCGGGAGCGACGCCATCAGTTCCGCCGCATGGGCACGCGCGGTCAGCCGGAAGAAAGCCGTGCGGCGATTCTGCAGGCTGCGGCACAGGAGTTTGCCGAGTATGGCATTGCGGGGGCGCGCACCGACGCCATTGCCCGCGAGGCGCGGGTCAACAAGGCGCTGCTCTATTACTACTTCAAAGACAAAGACACGCTGTATGGCGCGGTGCTCGAAAGCGCGTTTTCCGGATTGAAAGACGCAGTATTCCACGTGCTCGACAGCCCATTACCCCCGCGGGAAAAGATTCTGGCCTACGTGGGAACCTACTTCGATTTCGTCGCTTCGCACCAACTGTATCCGCGGCTGATGCAGCGCGAGATGATGCAGTCGCGCGAGGGACCTTCGCACCACATCGATAAGATCGCCAAGAACTACATTCGGCCGATTTACGTGCGATTGAGCGAAGTGATCCGGGAAGGAATCAGTGCCGGGGAATTCCGTCCGGTAGATCCTGCCCACTTCGCTCCCACCATGGTGGCCATGATTATTTTCTATTTCAGCAGCGCTCCCATGACCCAGAAAATTGTCGGCTTCAATCCGCTGACGCCGGAACGCATCGCGGAACGGCGCGCTGCATTGCTGGATTTCATTTCGGCAGGCTTATTTAGCACCCAGAATCGTACGCAAGGAGCACGCTCATGAGCGCGCGCAACCGCTTTTTCATTGTCCTCGGCGTGATCTTCCTCATCGCCGCGACCTACTACTATTTTTCCACCGATCACTCGAACGATCTGGTGCTGATCGGCACAGTCGACGCCAATCAGGTGATCGTCAGCGCGCAGGTGGAAGGGCGCATTCAACAACTGCTGGTGGATGAAGGCACGCCCGTCAAGGCCGGAGACCTGATTGCCGTGCTCGACCCCTCGGAGTTGCAAGCGCAGGATGCAGCGGCGACGGCGACCATCACCAGCCTGCAGCACAAAGTTACGCAAATGGAGGACACGGAAGCATCGACTTCGGGATCAACTTCGGGCGACGTGGCCAACGCGCAGGCGAAACTTTCTTCAGCGAAAGCGAATCTGGCGCAGGCGCAGGCCACTTTGGACCGCACGGAAAGCGACAGTCGACGCACGATTGAGTTAGCCAAGGCCGGAATTGCCTCCGATCAGGAACGCGTGCAGGCGGAAACGAATCTGCAGGCGGCGCAGGCCACTGTGCAAGCGCAGAAGGATCTGGTCACAGCCGCCGAGGCCGATCTGAAATCGGCGGTCGCGCGCACGCATCAGGCCAACGCGGCGAAAAGCACTGTGGCCTCAACCGAAGCGGACTTGAAGAACGCGATCGCGCAGAAAAATCAGGCGGCGGTGCGGCTGGGATATACGAACGTGTATGCGCCGGTGACCGGGACGGTTTCTGTGCGCGCCGCGCGCCAGGGAGAAGTCGTCAATATTGGCGCGCCCATCGTGACCATCGTCGATTTGAGCGACACTTGGGCGCGGGTTGCGATTCCGGAAACTTATGCCGATCGCATTGGATACGGCGACGTGCTGCGCGTGCGCTTTCCCGGGGGCACGATTACGACCGGCAAAGTGTTTTTCAAAGGCGTGGAAGGCGACTTTGCCACGCAGCGCGATGTGAACCGCATGAAGCGCGACATCAAGACCATCGTGTTGAAGGTGCGCCTGGAGAATCCCAAGGGCGCGTATGTGCCGGGCATGACTGCGGAAGTGCTGGTTTCGCCGGATCAAATGAAGAATAGCGCAGCGCAGAGCGCCAAGGCTGGGGATCAGCCATGAGCGCAGAGCCGAACTCCAAATCGTCTGCCACGGCCAACGGCGCTTCCGTTCTGGAAAGACCGGTTTACGATCCGAACGCGCCCGCAGCCATTGAAGTGGAGCACATCGTGAAGAAATACGGCAACTTCACGGCCGTCGACGATGTTTCGTTCAGCGTGAAAGAAGGCGAAATCTTTGGCCTGCTGGGACCGAACGGGGCGGGGAAGTCGACGCTGATCCGCATGATGACCACCCTGATCCCGATTACTTCGGGCCACGCGCGGATCGCGGCGCACGATGTCGCGAAGGAGCCCAACGCCGCGCGCAGAATGATTGGCGTGATTCCGCAGGCGCTGACCAGCGATCTGGACCTGACGGTCGAAGAAAACATGAGTATTTACGCCAAGCTGTACGATGTGCCGGCGAAGGAGCGGAAGTCGTCGATCGACGAATTGCTCGAACTCGTGGACCTGACGAAATGGCGCGGGGCAACGACCAAGACGCTTTCGGGCGGCATGCGGCGGCGGCTGGAGATTGCGCGCGGGCTGGTGCACCATCCCAGAATCTTTTTTCTGGATGAGCCGACGACGGGGCTGGATCCGGTGTCCCGGGTCGGGGTGTGGGAGATGCTGGGCAATATCAAGGAGCACCGCAAGCTCACGATTCTGATCACCACCCACTACATGGATGAAGCCGACCGGCTGTGCGATCGCATTGCGATTGTGGATCACGGCAAGCTGGTTGCGCTCGATACGCCGATGGCGTTGAAGGCCAGCGTGCCGGGGTCGAATGTGATTGAAGCGCAGTTCGAAAACTTTCCTTCCGATTGGGAAGACAAGTTGCACAAGCTGAATGACGTGACCTCGGTGCAGCATGAAGGCGCGGGCATGTATCGCGTGCTGACCGGCAACGGCTCGCGCACGACCACTGAACTCGTGGAAATGGCGGTGCGGGATCGAGTGCAGGTGAAGTCGCTTTCAGTGCAGAACACGACTCTCGACGATGTGTTCGTCCATTACACCGGACGGCAGTTGCGCGATGAATTGCAAAAGGCGTACGCCTTTGTCATGCCGCAGCGGCCGGGGTTGCAACCGTGAATCGCATGATGGCCATTGTCGAGCGCGAGATGCGCAAGTTCTTCCGCTCGCCGGCGCTGATGCTGGCGTCGATGATATTTCCCTTGGTGCAGCTGATTATTCTGGGGAACGCTTTCGGCGGAAAGATTCGCGACGCCAAGGTCGCGATCGTCGATCAGGATGGCGGACCGCAAGCCCTGAGAGTCCGCGAAGCGTTCGATTCGGTGCGGGCGAACATTCGCACCTTCGCGCCGATTCCTTATAACGACGAAAAGCAGGCCGTAGAAGATGTGCACGACGGAAAACTGCAGGGCGCGGTGATCATCCCGCCGCAGTATTCGCGGCGAGTGTATGAAGAAAATCATCCGCAGATTGCGGTGGTGGTCGATAACAGCGACAACTTCATGAGCGGGGCCGTGGAACAGGAGTTGACCGACCTGACCAACTCGCTGAATCAGCCTACGGTTTCGCCGCGCATCCTGCAGCAGACCGCGCTGTCAATCGTCGAACTTTATCCTTACATCGAATACATGAAGTATCTGCTGCCCGGGTCGCTGGTGCTGGCGATGTTCGTGTCGGTGATGATCGGCGGCGGCATGCTCTACATCGACGACAAGGCGCGCGGCGTGCATGAGGGTTACCTGGTTACGCCCATCACCAAGCTGGAGCTGGTGCTCGGCCTGAATCTGGCCGGGGCGATCAAGGCTTGCATGACGGGGGCGATCATCGTGGTCATCGGATCGTTGATGTCGGGAGTAAAAACGATTTTCCATCCGCTGACAATTCTGGGCCTGCTGGTAATGATCTTGCTGACCTCGCTAGCCTTGAACACGATGATGTTCCTGCTGATGGTGCGCATTGAAGATCCGCTGGTGCCGCGGGCCATGTTTGGGATTCTGAATACGCTGCTGTTTTTTCCCAGTGGATCGGTGTATCCGATTCAGGCGTTTCCTCCGTGGCTGCGGGTTATTGCCAGAGGCGATCCGTTTACCTATGCGGTGGATGGCTTCAAATGCCTGCTGCTGAAGGAAACGAGTCTGGCGGCGGTTTGGGGAGACATGTTGTTCTTGGGTATCTTTGCGGCCGTCACGCTGGGCATTGCCATTCCGCTGTTCAAGAGAACCCTGTAGGGGATTGAGTAATTGTTTAATTTGGTAATTGTTTAATTGAAAACCTGACGGGTCCCTCTTTTCCGAAAATTACTCAATTACCAAATTACACAATTTCTCAATCTTTATCTTTTCTCAATCTTTCTCTTCCCGGGAACTTTTGTCTTGGCCGCGTTGTCCGTTATGCTAGAGCTTGCATGACACTCCTTGACGCCAAAGAGTACGATCCGCGAAAAACGCGGAGACGGAACGTAAGAATCATCTTAGGAATCGTGGTTCTTCTTGTACTGACATTTCTGGCCTGGTGGTTCCGTTATTGGCCGGAGCAGCGCATCGTCGGCCATTTTTTTGATGCCCTCCAGAAGCAGGACTATAAAACCGCTTACGGCATTTGGATGCACGATCCCAACTGGGCGCAACATCCGGGCAACTATGCCAAGTATTCGTATGGCGATTTTTATCGCGACTGGGGTCCCGGCGGGGAGTGGGGATTGATCAAGACGCAGCGTGTGTATGGGGCGAGCACGTGTCCCGGCCCGGCCAGCGGGGTGGTGGTCGACGTTGTCGTCAACGACCGCGCCGAGCATGCGCAGGTTTGGGTGGAAAAATCCGATCGCACGCTCAGCTATTCGCCGTGTGAGCTGATGTTTCAGTGAGCTCGGAGTTCTAAAGCGGGTTCCTCACCGCGCCTTCGGCCCGGTTCGGAATGACAAACCAGGACGCTACCCGGCGTTCACATTGGTTGACAAGGCTTCCAAAGTTTTCGCCAGGCTCGCCTCGTCGCTCACGTTCATGCATGTTTTCGAGCGGTCAATCTGCCGCATCAACCCCGTGAGCACTTTTCCCGGACCGACTTCGATGAAAGTGTCTACGCCCTGCGCAATCAGCAGCCGGATGCATTGTTCCCACTTCACCGAGCCAGTGACCTGACGCACCAGAGTGTCGCGGGAGCGAAGCTGGTCGGTGACGAGTTCGGCGTCTACATTGCAGGCCACGGGATACACCGGAGCATTCATCGCGAGCTGATTCAGATCGGTCGCGAGCCGGTCCTGGGCAGGCTGCATCAGCGAACAGTGGAACGGCGCGCTGACCGGCAGCAGCTTGGCGCGCTTGGCTCCGCGTTCATCGGCGAGCTTGGTGGCGCGTTCCACTGCTGCGGTGTTGCCGGAGATGACGATCTGCTCGGGCGAGTTGATGTTGGCCGGGGCGCAGACTTCTCCCTGGGCGGCATCGGCGCAGACCGAGGTGACCTTTTCGAGGTCCATGCCGAGAATTGCCGCCATGGCTCCAACCCCGACGGGAACGGCTTCCTGCATGTACTTGCCGCGATTGCGCACGGTGCGTACGGCGTCGGCAAAGCTGAAGGTTCCTGCAGTGACATGCGCGGTGTACTCGCCCAGGCTGTGGCCGGCGACGTAGCACGGCCTGGGAATGCGCGTTTCCAGAATGCGAAGGGCCGCGGTCGACATGGTGAGGATTGCCGGCTGGGTGGTCTCGGTGAGGCGAAGTTGATCTTCCGGTCCTTCGAAACACAGTTGGGATAATTTGTAGCCCAGGGCGTCGTCCGCCTCCGCGAACGTCTGCCGCGCTTCGGGATACTTCTCGGCCAGGTCTTTGCCCATGCCGACGGCTTGCGATCCCTGACCGGGAAAAAAAAGTGCGATGGTTGGTCCGCTCATGTTCGAATCATGATGTCGAGTAATGTGTGACGACTATTTCGAATGCGTGACGGCTTCGTTCATTGCGATCGGATGCAGCGTTGCCAGGCCACGCTCAATCGCGAGCGTGATGCCGCGCTCGGCCAGTTCGGCCGCCACGCGTATGGCGTTTTTCATGGCGTTGGCGTTGGACGATCCGTGCGTGATAATGCAGACTCCCTTCACCCCGAGCAGAGGCGCGCCGCCATACTCGGTGTGATCGAGCCGCTTTTTGAAGTCGATAAAGGCGCTGCGCGATAACCACGCGCCCACCTGCCGCGTGATGGTGGCCTTGAGCGACTCCTTCAACGCGGTGCGCACCAGGTTGGCCACGCCTTCGGAAATCTTGAGGGCCACATTGCCGACGAATCCGTCCGCCACGATCACGTCGACCTGTCCATTGTAGAGATCGCGGCCTTCCACGTTTCCCACAAAATTAAGCGGGAGCTGCTTCAAGAGCTGAAACGCTTCGCGGGTCAACTCATTGCCCTTGGATTCTTCTTCGCCGATCGAGAGCAAACCAACGCGCGGCGCTGAGCTTCTCTTTCCCCCGAGCGAGTCGCCGAAGATGGCGCGAAAGTACACGTCGCCCATCACCGCGAACTCGGCCAGGTTCTGGGCGGTGCAATCGACGTTGGCGCCAACATCGAGCAGCATCGCGGGATTGCGTGGAGCGGTGGGAAAAACCGCAGCCAGCGCGGGGCGATCGACGCCTGGGACTCCGCCAAGCACGACCTTTGCCGTGGCCATGGCAGCGCCGGTGTTGCCTGCGGTCACAAAGCCGGCGGCCTGGCCCTCGCGCACCATGCGCAGGCCCACCCGCATGGAGGAATCGCGTTTGCCGCGAATCGCCTCCACTTTGTCTTCCATGGTGATGAATTCGCTGGCGTGGACGACCTCAATCGGCAGCCGCGCGGCCAGGGGATGGCGGCGCAATTCCGCCTGTACCACGTCTTGCGGACCGACCAGCAGGACGCGCACGCCATATTGACGCGCCGCCTGTATAGCGCCCTCGATCTCAGGCTTGGGCGCCCGGTCCGATCCCATCGCATCCAGCGCGATCACGCTCGGCATGGTGGGTGAGAGCTAGCTGGCTTCCTCGACTTCAACCACTTCGCGGCCTTTGTAGTAGCCGCACTTGGCGCAGGCACGATGAGGCATTTTCTTCTCGTGGCAGTTGGGACACTCGGAAAGGCTGTGCGCCTTCAGGGCATCGTGCGCGCGCCGGGTCGAGGTGCGCTTCTGGGAATGTCTACGTTTCGGATTCGGCATGATTCCTCTCGTGAAGCTGTCAGCTGTCAGCTTTCAGCTCTTAGCTTTCAGCTCTTAGCTCTTAGCTTAAACCTTCGGGCTCGTGGGATTCGCTCATCATTGGATTACTTATCGGCTGATAGCTGATAGCTGACAGCGATTTTCAGTGCCCCAGCCGGTCGCGAACTTCTTTGAGCGCGGCCCACCGCGGATCTTCCACAGCGGTGGAACACGAACACTGTTCCTGATTCAGATTTCTGCCGCACACCGGGCACAAGCCCCTGCAGTCTTCGCGGCAGGTCACTTTCAACGGCAAGGCCAGCAAAACCTGCTCGCGCAGCACATCCTCGAGCAAAATACCTTCTCCCTGATAATAGCCGATTTCGGCTTCCGCGTCGGTCACGGAAAGCTCGTCGCGGCCGGCATCGGCGCCCAGCGGGCGGTATAGCAATTCGAAGTCCCGCTGAATGTTTTGCGGCACCGGCTCCAGGCAGCGGGCGCATTGCAGTTCCATCGGCGCCGACAAGCGCCCGCGCAGGCGGATGTCCTTGATTACCTCATGCTTGCCGTGATGCTCCTCGATGACCTCGGCGTGTCCGGAAGCTTTCAGCGGTCCGGTCTGCCGCGCCTCATCTCCCAGGTCGAGGACGCCGGGCTGCAACTCATCCTTGAAATCCAGAGGATGGAGTTCCAAATCTTTAATGTTGAGGAACATCGCGAAACGCTCCGCGGCCACGTCATCTCTAATCAACGCCCGGCCATCCGGCCCGCGGAAACACGCCCGAAGGCGTAAGTACCGCAAGGAGCAACTAGTCAGGATAAAGGGCAGGGGCTTGGAAGTCAAACGCAGAGCGCTGCATTTTCTCCCTATGCTTGTGCTAGACTTTCCCTAGGAGATTCCTATGGCGACGCTATACGTCGAGAATGTGCCGGATGCGATCTACAAAGCTCTTCGCGCTCGGGCTAAGAAGAATCGCAAGTCCATCGCCGCCGAAGTGATCGAGCTTCTTAAAGTAAACATACCTACAGAGGCGGAATTGAAACGTCGGCGGGAAGTTTTTGAAAGATTCGCGGAGCTTCGCGCCAAGCCCCCGCTCTCGCCCGGCCCGTTCCCGTCGGCCGAGGAGATGATCCGCGAGGACCGTGAGCGGTGACCACTTTCATTCTCGACGCCAGCGTCGCAATGAAGTGGGCGATGCCGTTTGCGGGAGAGCCTCTTACGCATATCTCTGTGAACCTATTCACACGGTTCAGCCTGGGCGATATCGATTTCATCGTTCCGGGCATCTTCTGGGCGGAAGTCGGAAATGTCTTGTGGAAAGGGACCAAGCAAGGGAGATGGGATCGTCGCCAGGCTGAGGTTGTCGAGAAAGATTTGCGCGACCTCGAATTTCAAACGGTCCCCTCACGTTTGTTACTGAACGAAGCGCTCAAGATCGCATTCGACTACGACCGGCATCCTGCCGACTGCTTCTACGTGGCGCTCGCGGTGGAATCTCATGCTGACCTCATCACTGCCGACGAACGGCTGGTCAACGCTTTGGCGGCGCGCTTTCCGGTGAGGTGGCTCGGAGCGTTTCAATAGCCGTCGCGTGACCGATATGAGATGCGCACCAATATCGAGCGGTGTGCATTAGGTATAGGGTGGTGTATAATCCGTATATGCGAACCAACGTAACGCTTGATGACGACGTTCACCAATTTGCACAGATATATGCCGCGGCGAAGGGGATTACCCTCAGCGCGGCGATCAGCGAATTGGTTCGCCGGGCACAGGTCGCGCAGCCGCCAGCGCCCGAAATAAGGCGCTCGGCGATCACAGGACTCGCCGCATTTCCCGCCAGCGGCCAAACCCTGACTTCGAAGATGGTGCATGAGGCCGAAAGTGAACTCGGTTAAGAGGAAGTATCTGCTCGATCTCAACACGCTGATCGCCCTTGCGGAACCCGACCATGAATTCCATAAGGCGGCAGGGAAATGGTTTCAAGCTGAGGGCAAAGAGAACTGGGGTGTCTGCCCGCTGACCGAGGCGGGCTTTATACGCATCACTACCCACCCGAAATATCGCCCTGCGACTCGGACCGTACAGCAGGCTACCGCGATACTCTCCAGCTTTGCCGAGCACCCGGGCTATCGCTATTGGCCTATCGTCGACTCCTGGTCCACGCTCACGGCGACGTTCTCCGCGCGCATTTTCGGGCATCAACAGGTCACCGATGCCTATTTGCTGGGGCTGGCGATTAAGGAGCACGGAGTGCTGGTGACCTTTGACGCTGGCTTCCGCGTTCTGGCTGGCAATGAATACAACCGAAATCTTCGAGTGCTTTCTGCAGCACAGTGATTGCGCAGTTTCGGGCTTCTAGCTCAGCGAACGATCCAAGCCACGAACCCATTGGCTGATTCTTGTGCCTGAGCACGAATAGGTAAATCCCAGCAACTCTGACACACGTTTCCGCCATGCTTGCCCTGCCGAAAAGCGATTGCGGGGGTCCCGCAATCGGTGTCACCGACGCGGGCCGTCGTCAAATGGTCGGTCGACGACTGGAACCTAATTCCGTTTCTCACGCGAACCGACTCAAAGGCTTGGATGAAGCTGTGTCGCGTATCGAATATTGGTTTCTTCCACCATCTGGATGCGCCATCGTATGTCTCCCAAGCTTCGCAGCGTACAGCGTGGTCCGCTTTTCTACATGCCCGGCAGCTTCATTCCTGCTAGCCTTCTTGCGAAGCTGGGTTTGCCCATTTGCTTGAACATTTTTTTCATCTGGGCGTACTGGCGGAGAAGATTGTTCACTTCCTGCACGCTGGTGCCTGAGCCTCGGGCGATGCGCTTGCGGCGGTTGCCGTTGATGACTTCGTGGTGATTGCGCTCGTGCGTGGTCATCGAATTGATGATGGCTTCAACGCGGTTGATCTGTTTTTCGTCGACGTTGTCGGCGGCTTTTTGCAGGCCGGAGAATGGGCCGATGGAGGGCAGCATGCCCATCAGACTCTTCATCGATCCCATCTTTTTCACTTGCCGCAACTGATCGCGAAAGTCTTCGAGCGAGAAGCCGTCGCCGGAAAGCGCTTTGGTGGCCATCTCCGTGGCTTTCTTTTTGTCGATTTGCTGTTCGGCGCGCTCGATGAGCGATAGGATGTCGCCCATGCCGAGAATGCGCGAGACGATGCGGTCGGGATGGAAGGGTTCGAGCGCGTCGTATTTTTCGCCGACGCCGATGAACTTGATGGGCTGTCCGGTGACCTGGCGGATGGAAAGCGCAGCGCCGCCGCGGGCGTCGCCGTCCATTTTGGTGAGCACGACGCCGGTGAGCGAGAGCTTCTTGTGGAACTGGTCGGCGGAGTTGACGGCGTCCTGGCCGGTCATGGAGTCGGCGACGAACAGAATTTCGGACGGATTCAGCAGCTTTTTGAGCGACTGCATCTCGTCCATAAGATCGTCATCGATGTGCAGGCGGCCGGCGGTGTCGACGATGAGCACGTCGCATCCGGTGACGACGGCTTCGCGGCGGGCTTCTTTCACCAGACGCTCGACGGTTGCGGTGTTGGCCTCGGTGACTTGGCCTTCGTAGATTTGCGCCTTGACCGCTTGCGCGACAATCTTTAATTGTTCACGGGCGGCAGGACGATACACGTCGACGGAGACGAGCAGGGGACGATGTCCGCCGGCTTTGAACCAGTGGGCGAGCTTGCCGGAAGTTGTGGTCTTGCCGGAGCCTTGCAGTCCGGCCATGAGCACGACGGTGGGCGGCTGCGAGGCGAACTTTACGCGCGCAGTGTCTTTGCCGAGGATCTCAACCAGTTCGTCGCGGAGAATCTTGATGACCTGCTCGCCGGGCGAGAGCGCGGTCATGACCTCCTGGCCGATGGCTTTGGCTCTGATCTGGTCGATGAGCTGCTTGACGACTTTGAAGTTGACGTCGGCTTCGAGCAGCGCTAGGCGAATTTCGCGCAGAGCCTCGTCAATGTTCTCTTCGGTGAGCTTGGCCTGCCCGCGGAGAGACTTGAAAGCGCGTTGAAGTTTTTCCTGAAGATTCTCAAACATAGGGCCTTAAGGATAATTTTAGCAGGCGAGCGATCAGTTAAGCTTGTCAGGGCCTTGCGTCGATGGAGTCTTTCCACACCGTTGCGATCGCCTCCTCGGTGACCTGGAGCTCGTCACTGAGATTAAGCGCAAATAGAGTGTTCTGGGAGCGCAAAACTTCTACTAGCAACATTGCAGCGCAGAAGAGAGCAGTGTCAGCCTGCTCGCGCCGCTGCGTCCGGCGTGCATCTTGGTCCCTATTATCCTCGCGCAGTGCAGAAGCCAGAGTTGCGTGTATTTCAAGATTCGCGTTCGCGTACGCCATGAGGTAATACGTGTCATAGGGAGAGCCGACTTTGGCAACCATAGCCGCGACGTCTAAGTCCCAAGTGATAGCCGGTCGTTTCGTTTTACATTTCCTACAGTCAGTTTGCTCGAATTCTTCTTTGACGGTTTCGAACCTGTTCCTAATTTCCGCCGCTGTGTTACCTGATCCCATAACCTCATTCCACTGTTCCTCCGTCGTTACCTTGAGAGCGTCTTTAAGAGCTTTGTGCTCCTGCACCGCGGCGAAACGAGCGAAGCGTTCGGCCTTGGCGGGGTCTTTGACCATATAGGCCAGTGCGACCGCTCGCTCGTAGAGCCCTCGAAGAAGTTTGGACGCCCCGGGCCCGTAGCCGTTCGCAGCCAGGAATAAAATCTCAAGAAAATCTTCCCGGCACGACTCACCGAGGCTGAAACAAACATACTCAGGCCATGGCCTCGGTATCGGACGGGCAAAGCATCTGTTGATGAGTGCGCAAAGGCCCTCAAGGGCTGGATAGAAGTTCGGGTGCCTTTCGAAGAATGCACCGTTTTCCGTCGTCTCACCGAACTCGAACGTAAAGTCCATAGACTCCCCTCGGCGGCGCGTACCCACTCGCCAAAGCCAGAGCAGCCCAAGGGCAAGGCCGAGACCAATGGCCAGCTTCCTCCAAGGTCGTCCAAGCGTGCCAGCCATTGTACCTTGCTCGTCCCCTACTCCACCTGCGGCCTTGCCAGTTCGACTCTCTCGGTGGTGCGCGTGTATTGGATGCCGCCCATGCGTCCGATCAGGTCGAGAGAGTTGCGATCGAGGCGGCCATCTTTGAGGTGAGCGTCATCGACGTGAATGGCGACGACTTGTCCGATGACCAGGCTGCTGCTGGTGGGCGCGGGCGAGAAATCGAGAATCTGATGGAGCTTGCATTCGAAGCTGACCGGAGATTCTTTGACGCGAGCGGGACGAACGAGTTGCGAGGGTTCGGGAGTGACCTTGGCCAGTTCCCATTCGTTGACCGTCGCGGGGTATTCGCCGCTGGTGATGTTCATGGGGTCGAGCAGCGCGTAGGTGACGATGCTGACGACAAATTCCTTGGTATCGCGAACGTTGCGGAGCGTGTCTTTTGGTTCGCCTTGCGGCGCTCCTTGTGACGAGCCGGCAGTCTTTGGAGGACGAAGTCCTGGCGCGAAAGCCAGAAGTGGAGGATCGACGCAGACGGCGTTGAAAAAAGAAAAGGGAGCGAGGTTTGGCTGGCCGGAGGCGCTGAGCGTTGAGACCCAGGCGATGGGTCGCGGCGCGACGGAGTTGAGAATCAGGTTGTAGAGGTCGCGGTGCGGAAGGGCGGAAGGGTTGAGGTGCATTCTATTGAGTATAACCAGCGTGACAGCGAATTTGTTATGCGGCACGGTTCTTAAAGTTCGCCGGCGTTACGGCTCTCTTCAAGCGCCGCGTGCGCCGTGGCGGATGTGAAGAATATCGGCTCGATGGGCGCGTTCGAGGACTCGATAGATGATCCGGTAGACGTGCGGCTTGCGGCCATAGAGCAGATGCCTGAAACGTTTGTCTTCGGGAGTCAGAGGGCAGCGGTTGGGGAGTTCTTCGAGGCTCAGGATTGCTTCGCGCAGGCCTTGGTACCAACGATGGGCAGCGCGCGAATCCTGTGCGCGGATGTAGAGGTAGATTGCTTCCAGGTCGCGCTCGGAGCGTTTTGAAAGTCTAACGAGAAAGGCCATGGCGGCCCTCGAACTCTCGGAAGAATTCGCGCGCTGGACGGACTCGTCCTTTCTTTACGTCTTCCAATCCCTGGCGGATTCCTTCGCGTGAGTCAGCCGACGCGGCGATATCAAGAAGCCGCTGATAGGCTTCGGCGTCCTGAACCACGGCCGCGGCTTTTCCTTTCACCGTGAGGACGACGGGGCGCTTGCTCGTGCGAAGTTGTTTCATGAAGTCGCCGGAGCGGCGGCGGAAAGTCGTGAGCGATTGAATATCCTGAGTGAGGTTTAGCATCAGATCTCCAGAGCACCTTTTTAGGTGCTTCTAGAATACAGGAAATCCACCTGTTAAACTCAAGCGTTTGGAGGTTTCGTTTTGCAACCTGTCTATATTCTTTCGGCGGTTCGCACGCCGATTGGGAAGTTTGGCGGATCGCTGGCTTCGCTGACCGCGGCCGATATGGGAGTGGTCGCTGCGAAGGGAGCGATGGAGCGGGCCGGGGTGCGTCCCGAGCAGATTGAGGAGACGATTTTCGGCAATGCACGGCAGGCGGGCGGAGGGCCGAATCCGGCGCGGCAGATTTCGGTGCGCAGCGGAGTGCCGCACGAGACTCCCGCGTACACGGTCAACAAGGCGTGCGCTTCGGGGATGAAGTCGATTGCGCTGGCGTATCAGGCAATCACGCTGGGTGATGCGAACTGCATCCTTGCCGGCGGGACGGAATCGATGTCGCGGCTTCCGTATTATCTGGACGGCGCGCGCTGGGGATATCGGCTGGGCCATCAGGAAGTGGTGGACGGCATGTATCGCGACGGCTTTTTTTGTCCGCTGGCGAAATTGTTGATGGGCGAGACCGCCGAGGTGCTGGCCGAGCAATACCAGATTTCGCGCGAGGAGCAGGACGAATTCGCGCTGCTGTCGCAAACCCGCGCCGCGCGGGCGATTGCCGCCGGGCGCTTGGAGGCGGAAATCGTTCCGGTGACGATTGAGGGCAAGAAGGGAACTACGGTGTTTGCGCGCGACGAGCATCCCTTTCCCGATGCCAGCCTGGAGAAGCTGGCGAAACTTCCTCCGGTGTTTTCGGAGACCGGCACGGTTTCGGCGGGAAATTCTTCGGGTATCGCGGACGGCGCGGCGGCGGTGATTGTAGCCAGCGAGCATTTTGTGAAGCAGAATAACTTGAAGCCGCTGGCGCGGATCTCGGCGATCGCTTCGGCGGGAGTCGATCCGCGAACTATGGGGATTGGTCCGGTTCCTGCTTTGCAGAAATTGGCAGACAAGCACAATCTGCGGCTGCACGAATTCGGATTGATGGAACTGAATGAGGCGTTTGCCGCGCAGGTGCTGGCCTGCGATCGCGTGCTGAATTTCAATCGCGACCGGCTCAACGTGAATGGCGGCTCGATCGCTCTGGGACATCCCATTGGCTGTACCGGTACGCGAATCGTGGTCACTTTGCTGCACGAGATGATGAAGCGAAATACAAGGCGCGGTGTGGCGACGCTTTGCGTCAGTGGTGGGATGGGCATGGCACTGGCGCTGGAGAGCGCGGTCTGAGCCGCGGCCAACCTAATGCCTGCGACATGTAGTGCGTGCTCGCCGTTCGAAATATGCGCGCGTCTTCTGCTATGCTGGCGGCGCATTCGAAAGTGCGCAACCAAGTCCGTTTGGGGAGGGTCCATGCTTCGCTCACTGGTCCGGTGGTCGCTTTGCCTTGGATTGATACTCGCTGGCATTTGTGCATTCGCCCAAAGTGAATTTTCCGCCGAGATGTACGACCTGCAAAAGGGCGACGCATCGCAAGCCAAGATGTATTTCGGCAAAGACAAGATGCGCTTCGAGTCCACCAGGAAAGATGCCCGCGGTGGGGGCGCGGTCATTGTCAACCTGTCTACGCAAACCACCACGGTGCTGATGGATGCGCAACATATGTACATGGAAGTGCCGCAGCAGATGGCGGCGCAGCGCAATCCTTACGCTACCAATTTTTTCCACACCGGCGACGCCGAAGCGGCTTGCTCCGACTGGGCTCAGCATTATCGAACCGACGGCAGTTCCTGTCACAAAGTCGGCAGCGACACGGTCAATGGCCGCAGCTGCGTGAAATACGAAGCGACCAACAAGAGCGGCGATGTCACTACTTTCTGGATCGATCCTAAACTGCGTTTTCCCATCAAAGGGAAAGATAAGTCGAGCAGCTGGGAGCTGCGCAACATTCAGGAAGGCGCGCAGCCGGCCAGCCTGTTTGAAGTCCCCGCCGGCTACACCAAGTTCGATATGGGGAACATGGGCGGCGCGATGCAACGGCCGCAATGAGGTCAGGCTCAAGTTCCCAACGCAGGGGGGAACCGCTGAGAGCGTCCTGGCTGTCTTTCCGTCCGCAATCGATTCTCGACCGCTCCCTGCTCCGACGTTGCTCTGGCAAAGTGCGGCCATTATACTTCGGTGAGCCTGCACAATCGGCGTTGGAGCCACGATGTCCTTATCCGCGGTGATCGTCGATGACGAACAGCTTGCTCGCGACGAACTCACCTATCTTCTCAAGAACGACAGCGACGTGAACGTCGTAGCCCAGGGCAAGAATGGCCTCGAAGCCGTTAGCCTGATCAAAGAACACAATCCCGATCTCGTTTTTCTGGACGTGCAGATGCCCGGTCTCGACGGCTTTGGCGTGATCAAGAGGCTGCTCGACAGAAAGATTCGTCTGCCCAAGATCGTCTTCGCCACGGCATTCGATCAATACGCCGTGAAGGCCTTTGAAGTGAACGCAGTGGACTACCTGCTGAAGCCCTTCGACAAAAAGCGTGTAGCCCAGGCCGTGCAGAAGGCGCGCACACAGCAGGATGCCGGCGACGCTCCCAGCGAAAAACTGGAAACTCTGGTCCGCATGCTCGAGTCGCAGAAACAGCCCGCGGCCAAGATCCTGCTTAAGGCCGTGGGCCGGATGTTTCTGGTGGATCAAAAAGATATCTGCTACGCCTGGATTGAAGACGGCGTGATCACGGTGGTGACGGCGGGCGCGGCGGGAATGGAAGGACAGTCCAACTGCCGCACGCTGGAAGAACTGCTGGAAAGTCTCGACAGCAACTTATTTTGGCGCGCTCACCGCTCCTATCTGGTGAACATCAACCGGATTCGCGAGGTCGTACCCTGGTTCAAGAGCTCCTACCAATTGCGCATGGACGACAAGAAACAGACCGAGATCCCGGTCAGCCGCGCCCAAACCCGGCGGCTGCGGGAGTTGTTCGGACTCTGATCGCTGCTGCCTGCAGCTGCATATACTGGTTTCAGAATCGCGCGACACTGGATCAGGATCGAGTTGCAGCCGGCGGACAGGCTGCGGCACTCGTTCGACGGTCGCGATCAGGTCGACGATGAGCGTGCCCGTGTAGATCGCTTGCCATCTCCGCTGAAATGTGCGGGCGGAACTGTGTTTCAGGCCGGAGGGCAGCAACCCTGCTCGCCACCCTCCGTTTTCCTCGGGGGAAGGTCAAACCGCGAGCGCTTCCAGGGCCGGGCGGTCTTGAATGATCAAGCTGGCGCCGTCGAGTCGAATCAACCGCTTCTTGCGAAGATTAGTCAGCAGCCGGGTTACCGTTTCACGGGAAGAGCCGATGCGATGAGCCATTTCCTCGTGCGTCATGGGAGTGGCGACGTAGGTGTCAAGTTCCAGCCGGGGCCGCGGCGACTGCGACAGCAGCAGTCGGGCCAACTTGCCGGCTGAGGAGCGGGTCAGGACCAGGTCGCGAATCTCGCGATAGGCAATCTGGTACTCGCGGCTCAGGCTGCGGGCCGCATGCGCGCCGATTTCGCCATGGGACTCAATGAGCTCCAGAAGGTGCTTGCGGTCCACAAAGTTGACCTGGCAGGGAGTTGCAGTTTCCGCCGTGGTCTCGTAAGGCACGCCGGAAATGGCTGCGCTCAAGCCCAGAGCTTCGCCCGGGTTGGCCGTCTTGAGCACCAGCACTTTGCCCTCGCGCGACGCGGTCGAGATGTTGACCGTGCCCGAGCACACGATAAAGACTCCGCGAGGAGCCTGACCTTCGACATACAAGATGGCTCCCGCCGGCAGGATGCTTTTGTGACTGACTTGATCCAGCGCCTGGCGGACCTGGGGAGAACATCCGCAGAAAAACCCGGATTTGGTCAGTGAGCAGTCCGCACAGTTGTCGACGATCTCCAGTCCGTACGGTGCTTTCATTTCGAGCTCCTTGGCTCCGGGCCGTTTTGCTTGAAAAGCAAGGTGTGAAGTGGCGTTGTCGCCGCAACGGCCGAGATGGCGGGAACGGGCAAGCAACGCCAGAGCCTGCGCGCGCGTATCGCCCTGCGCGCTCTGCGCAGCAGCGACTAATTCCCAGCCTGCGGCCGCATCTTCGTGCCGTTCCCACTCGACATAACAGGTAAATAGATAGAACGGATCGATCTGGGCGGGACTGGTCTGGGTGGCTGGCCGCCCAGGCAAGGGAAGATCAAGCAAGGGAAGCAGAGGTTGCAGAACCGTCAAAGGGGTGAGGGCTTGCGTCACGTCGCTGAGCTTCCAGCCCGGGTCCACTCTGGGAGTGACTTCGGGCGCAAGTTGCGGCATGACAGGGGCACATCCAATCTGGCTGGAAGAGCGGGTTGGAAATCTTAGACTGTTGCACGCCGAAACCATGTTCCTTACTCCTTCGAGGGCCAGCTACACAGGCCACGGAAAAGCCGACAAGCGATGATCTCCGCTATGGGAAGGAAGGAAAGGTAACTGCCTGGCCAGGGGCGGATTTGCAAGGGATATTGCACGCCTGGTTCCACATTGGGGTCGAGTCCCAGATGGGAACAAGTTCCCTGTTTGGAACGAGTTCCAAAACGAATGCAAAAAGAAGGCCGGTGAGATTCGATACTGCCTGCCGCGACCTCGGCAACTATGCCGACTAGTCGTCAGGGAAAGCATGATGCCTCGACCAGAGCCTTCCTGATTGGATATCCGTGATTCAGGATGTTTGGTGATTCCCTAGGAATAGTCGGATCGAGTGATCTTGAGACGGTGCATCATGGATTGCAGCGTGGTCCGCTTCAAACCTAATCGCTGCGCTGCGCCCTCAGCGCCGGAGAGCACGCCGTGAGTTTCGCGCAGCATGCGAATGATGTGCTGGCGTTCTGCGCTATTCAGGCTTAAATCAGTCTGTAATCGGTGCTCTCCCTTAGGCTGCAGTTCCGAGAGCGGAACCCGCAAGACGCTGCCTTCGCTCAAAATCAAGGAGCGTTCCATCAGGTTTTCCAGTTCGCGGACATTGCCGGGCCAGTGCCACGCCATGAGGGCCTGCATGGTTTCTTTGGGAATGGTCTCGATCGTGTGATCCCTGCGGCCGGCGAAGCGGTGCACGAAATGGCGTACCAGCAGGGGAATATCCTCGCGCCGGTCCCGCAGTGGCGGCATGACGATGGGAAAGACGCTGAGCCGGTAGAACAAATCGCTGCGAAATTCGTGCTGCACCATGCTCTCGGCCAAGTCGCGGTTGGTGGCCGCGACCAGGCGCACATTGACTTTTCGCGTGCGATTACTGCCCAGGCGCTCAAACTCCTGGTCTTGCAGAACGCGCAGCAATTTGGGTTGCAGTTCCAGGGGAACTTCGCCGATCTCGTCGAGAAATAGAGTTCCTCCGTCGGCCAGTTCCATGCGGCCGACTTTGCGGTTGATGGCCCCGGTGAACGCGCCTTTCTCGTGCCCGAAGAGTTCACTTTCCAGCAGGCCGGTGGGGATGGCTGCGCAGTTCACCTTGATAAAAGCGCCTTCTTTGCGGCGGCTCATGCGGTGGATGGCGCGGGCGACGAGTTCCTTGCCCGTACCGGTTTCGCCCAGGATCAGGACGGTGGCGTCGCTGGGCGCGACCGTGGCAGTCTGATCCAGAATATGGGCTAGGGCGGGACTGTCGCCTACGATCTCAGAGAAGGCGCTCTGGGAGCGAATGTCGCCGGTCAGATACTCACGCTCCTCCCCAAGCCGTCGTTTGAGGGCTTTGATTTCTAAAGCGGCGCGATGGTTTTCGACGGTCACGGCCAGTTGCGTGGCCACCTGATTGACCACATCCAGGTCAGTTGATTGAAAAGCATTTTGGCGGGTGCTGCCCAGAACGAAGACTCCGAGGGGCCCTTTGGGACGGAGCAGCGGAATGCAGCACAGAGACTGCAGTCCTTCTGCGATCAGATTTGTCCCGATCGCGCCCTCGAAGCTTTGCAGATCCTGTTTGGCAAAGATCATGGGACTGCGCTGGAGCAGGGCGTGCGCCGCCGGGCTGTTGTTGTCGCTGATTTGGACCGCCGAGAGCACTCCCTTGCTGAGAGGAAAGTCAATGGCCTGATGAACCAGTAATCCGGTGACCGCGTCGTGCAGCGCGAAACTGGCGAACTCCTGGCGCAGGAGTCGGCGCAGGCGCGCCGAAATTCTGGGGAAGACCTGGAGCACGTCGGGGTTCGCCGCCAACAGGTTGGTGACGTCCAAAACAATCTGCAGGCGCGCCACTTCCCGGCGAAGCCGGGATTCCAAGTCGTGCGGGACTGGGGGGCACGGAGCCGCGGCAGATCCCTCCACTAGAACGGCCTCGATGCATATGTCGCACTGGAGTGCGGAACACCGCATGTGTCTTCGCTGGGCGGGACCAGTGCCAGATGAGGCCGCACGAAACCCGTCAGACAAATAGCCGAAAGGAAAACTGAGGAGATAAGAAAGAACAACTCTGATCGATGAGCGAACTGGGGACGACCAAATAGGAAATCGCGAGCTTCTCGCGGATGCGAGGAAAAGGCCACACGGACTTCGACGCTTGCTGCGCCTGAGGAGTACACCACGCCCCTTCTTCCGCCCCCCCTCAAAGGCGAAATATGCTCTCAATTGGCACATTAAATCACATGAGTCGCGGCGCAGGAAATACTTTTTCGCTTTGTTCGGGTTTCAGGACAAGACTCTGTCCCAGGGTGGTAATTCCGTGAACGTTTGTGGGCCGCAGGTTACGACTGTGCCTTGATTAGACCGGTGTTGCCGTGGAGGCTCACGTATAATCAGGTGTTTATGACAGCTTACGTCTATGTTTCCCTCAAAAAGAGCGTCCTCGATCCTCAGGGCAAGACCATTCACGGCGCACTCAAGAAAATGGGTTATCAGGGGCTGGAGGGTGTGCGACAGGGAAAGTATTTTGAACTGACGTTGGACGCTGGGTTATCGCGCGAGCAGGCCCAGACCGAGGTCGAGCGGATCGCCCGCGAAGTGTTGACCAATCCTGTGATCGAAGAATTTCGCTTTTCGCTGGCGGAATAGTCGAGATCGCCCGAAGTGTATCCATAGAGGTCCCTATGTGCGGCATTGTTGGTTATGTAGGCAAGAAGAGCGTCGTTCCGGTCATTATTGAAGGTCTGCGGCGGCTGGAATACCGTGGCTATGATTCGGCAGGCATCGCCGTCTGCGGCAACGGAACCGGGCTCGACATCCGGCGCGCGGAAGGCAAACTGCGCAATCTGGAAGAAGCCATCCGCCTGAAGCCGCTGAGCGGCACCTACGGTATTGGACATACGCGTTGGGCAACGCACGGCCGTCCTACCGAAGAGAATGCCCATCCTCACCGCGATTGCACGGGAACGATCGTGGTGGTGCACAACGGCATCGTCGAAAACTACCTGAGTCTCAAGAAGAAGCTGGCGGAAGAAGGGCACACCTTCACCACCGAGACGGATACGGAAATCATCGCCCACCTGGTGGAGAAGTATTCCCAGAGTACGCCCGACGGACGACGCCCTTCGCTCGAAGAAGCGGTACGGCAGGCGGTGAAACAGCTCACCGGAGTATTCGCGTTGGCCGTGATTTCCAGCGAAGAGCCCGACAAGATTGTGGCCGCCCGCAATGGGCCGCCCGCGGTCATTGGCCTGGGGAATGATGAATACTTTGTGGCGTCGGATGTTCCCGCCATTTTGCACCACACCCGCGATATTGTTTTCCTCGCCGATGGCGATATGGCGGTGGTCACGCCTCATGGCGTGGAGTTGACCGATTTCGACGGACGGCCCGTGGTGCGGCAGGTGCAGCGCGTCACCTGGGATCCGATTCTCGCCGAAAAAGGCGGCTTCAAGCATTTCATGCTCAAAGAAATTTATGAGCAGCCGCGCGCCGTCCGCGATACCACGCTGGGACGTGTTTCGCAGGAGACCGGCCACATTTTTATTGACGCGATGGAGATCGGCGAGGCCGAATTTCGGGCTGCGGCCAAAATCAACATCATCGCCTGCGGAACCAGTTGGCACGCCGGGCAGGCGGGAAAATTTATGATCGAAACGCTGGCGCGTGTGCCGGTGGAAGTGGATTACGCCAGCGAATGGCGATATCGCAATCCCATTGTCGGTCCCAACACGATCACGCTGGTGATTTCGCAATCCGGCGAAACCGCCGATACCATTGCCGCTCAGCGCGAAGCCAAGGCCAGGGGCTCGAAAACGCTGGCCATCTGCAACGTAGTGGGATCGATGATCACGCGCGAAGCTTCCGGCACCATCTACACTCACGCCGGACCGGAAATCGGCGTGGCTTCCACTAAAGCCTTCACCGGACAGCTTACGGCGCTTTACATCTTCGCCATGTATCTGGCGCAGGTGCGCGGCGTGATGCAGCCGGAACAGGCGCGCGCGGCGATGCTGGAGTTAACCCGCATTCCGGCAAAGCTCGAGCACATTCTTACGCACGATGACGCCTGCGACGAACTTGCGAAGCGCTATCAGAAGGTGCGTGACTTTCTTTTTCTGGGACGCGGCATCCACTATCCCATCGCTCTCGAAGGGGCGCTCAAGCTAAAGGAAATTTCCTACATTCATGCCGAGGGATATCCGGCGGGCGAGATGAAGCACGGTCCGAATGCGCTGATTGACGAGAATCTGCCGGTGGTTGTGATCGCCACGCGCGACGGGAATGACCCTGAGTCGATGCTGCGCTACGAAAAGACCATGTCGAACTTGAAGGAAGTGAAAGCCCGGTCGGGCGTAGTGATCGCGCTGGCCACCGAAGGCGATGAAGAGATCAAGGAAGCCGCCGACCACGTGCTGTACATTCCTCCGGCCCCGGATGAATTGTCGCCGATTCTGGAGATCGTGCCGCTGCAGTTATTGGCGTATCACATTGCGGTGCGGCGCGGCTGCGATGTGGATCAGCCCAGGAACCTGGCTAAGTCGGTCACGGTGGAGTAAAGGCGGCGCTAGGCGGGGGAGGACGGCAGAGATACAGTCACGTCCCGTCTGCGCTTCCGCACACTTCCAACTGGGAGCGCCTGATCGTTCGTGGCTGAGGCCTCGCCGCGGTCCACAATAAATTTAATGAGAAAGCCGAGGCTTGTGCCAACAATACCAGCGACTAATACGCCGACTGCAGCTAGTTTGAGGAATTCCATCGACTGTTACCTCTCCGACCATTCTATATCATCACACCAACACCTATAGTGCACCGTAGGCATGTGCCATCACGAGAGAAGTCAGCAAAACGCACAAACACCCCAAGCCTATGGAAATACAAGCCCACAGCAACTTCCGGTGCGTCCCACTGAACACATATCTCCGAATGAACATAATCGCTGAGCTTAGCAGGAAGTTGCCACCGATGACGGCAATGCCGATGACTGCGGAGTGGTGTCCGAATGCGCTGGTGATCGTCTCATTCTCGAAGATGGCGCCAGTAGCGCCAATACCCAGCACAGCGAAGTCGAGGGCTGTTTCAAAAGCAATATCCCATGTGGGTGCGTGCACGCTGGACGCCGTAGCGAAGATGACAAATGCAATCCCGAACGCCAACGGAATACCGATGTGACCTAACAATATCCACCACACTAAGGCCTCCTAAACCGGACAAGGATAGTTTGGGACCTCTGCCAGTTACAATGCCCACGTTGTTTAGGCGCTCGCGGCCTCTATATCCGTGTGGTGGAAGTCCCGCCCTTTGAACAGCAAAGGCTCGTGCATTTCTTTCGCCAGCGCGTAGGCAAAACAGTCCCCAAGATTCAGTCTCGCCTTATGGCGTCCCTTTCCGAAGTCGCGATACGCCTGGCGTGCGATCCTGGCCTGCTGGGGCGTAACCGATTCCACTTGAATTCCGGCCTTCTGAATGAGTTCGTCGAACCTAAGGCTCAACACAGGATCCCGGTTGCAATCGGCTACAATGCCGGTCTCGACGTATGTGACCGCCGACATCCGGCGAGCAGGCGCCAGCTTCAGGGCTTCCGCGAATTCCTCCGCGTCCGATTCCTCCCGCAAAATCGCAACGATTGCCGATGAGTCGACAATCATTTCGGCAACCCTTTTTCGTCATAGAGCAGATCATCGATGTCCATCGACTTATAGGGCTCCTTCCAGCGTTTGCCGCAATCTCGGGCGATTTCCATAATCTGCTCGGCCATGTCCTTTTTCGGCTTCCGCCGCACTCGTTCCAGTTGCTCGCGCAGCGCCTCATTCACAGCCGCCGTCATGCTCCTGCCGGTCAGCCGCGCCAACTCTTGCGCCATGCGGTGCGTCTCTCCATCCTTTATATTTAGGCTTTTTGCGTTTACGCTCACGGTTCCTCCACCATTTCTACCCCACCTGTCTACCATTCTACCACGCGCAATATTTTCGTCATCACAGCTGCCAGCGCGCCTATTCCCGCGCCCCACACGGCGAACGCCACGTCCACCACCCACCGCGGCGCAACCCCAACCCGCCGCAGCAGAAATGGCAGGAAATTCCATGTTGTAATGTGGACGTAGTCCCAGGGATCCCAGTGCATGGCGTCGGTGTCGAGTCCCCAGGCGTCCATTTTTCCAAGCGCAAACGCAGCGATGTTCTTGAAGCGCAGCGCGATCACGAACGTAGGGTGCCCCAGAGTCTCCATCTGATAGATCTCGATCGGCAACCAGAACGCGAGGGACGCGAACTGAATCACGAGGCTGACCGCGATCAGCGCAATCCCGGTTCGCCACATCCACGGCCCCAGGCTCGCGCGATCGCGCAAGAGAACGGGAACAGCCAGGAGCGCGGCCAACTCGACCGCGGTCGAAACGTAGCGATCGCCCCAGGCGAAATCGCCCGCCCACCAGGTGTAATGCGCATAAAAGCCGATGTAAGCGGCAAGAAGAAAGAACGAGGCCACGGCATAGGCACGCGTTTCAGAACCGAGGCGTTTCCGGCACAGAATCAAAAGCACAATCGCGAGAATCAATAGCGGATCAAAAAGAAAGATAGACTTCTCCGGCTTGAACAGCGGCCCGAGGATGCCTTCGTGCCAGGGCGTAGTCCAGGGAAAATTCGGGGGCAGCGTGGGATCCTGCGCGCGCATTTCGCGCGCGAAGATGGGAAGGTAGGTTTGGGTCCACGATCCGAAACGATAATAGTTGTACCAGCGCTCGATCAGGCCGAAGACGAAGTAAACCGGCCCGGCCAGGATAATGTAGTCTGCAATCTTCTTTCGCCACTCACTCGGCTGAATTCGATCGAACCAGCCCATCGCCAGCAGAAAAAGGCCCGCGGCAATCAGGTCGAGTCCGGTTGTGGTGCGCGTGAGTAGATTCAGCCCAAGCGCGGCCGATCCCGCGATCAGCGCCCGCCGGCTGCCGGTTCGCCACCATTCCAACTGAAACGAAAAGCCCGCCAGCGTCAGCAGAAAGATGTAATTGTTCTCCATCAGATTCTGCGTGTAGTGCAAATGCGTGGTGCAAAAGAGCAACGCAAGAACGCCCGCGACCGCCTCGCTCACGGCAAATCTCAGTTGGCGCAGAAAGCGAAATGCAATCCACGCCGTCAGAATGTTTACCAGGATGCTGGTGCTATAGCTGACCACGATGCTGCGCACGACGGGATCATCCTGATAGTTGGCGAATATGCGCCAGCGAGCAATCCAGGTGCCGATCACATCGGCAGGCAGCATGAGCAGAGACTGGCCGATGCCGTACCAGCTATAGAGTTTTCCCTCGCGTCCGTGCAACCCGAAGTCCGGATATTCGTTGGGAAACACCTGCGGTTCGGAAGTCCAGAGCCAATGTGTAGTCTGCAGGCGGTGGGTAGTGTCGGCAGTGCCCAGTTCGCCGGACTGCACCACAAACGCCAGCAAGCCGGCCACGAGGCACAAAAGAAATAAAGGACTACTGAGCCAAACGGTGAGCCGAGAAGTCATCGTTCGGATGTTAATACATGTGGCGCGGGCGCCCACGCCCACGACAGTCGTGGACTGGAAACAACGGTCGAATACGAGACACTCATCAGAGTTTTCCTGAAAAATCAGCAGTCAAGCACGGCAAGCCGTCCTCAGGTATGCTGTTCGTGAATTTGTATGGCTTACTGTTCGCACTGCGGCTCACAAATCGTCGAGAGCGTCCGTTTCTGCTCGTCCTGTGGAACCCCGACTCCGAGTTCCCATGACGCGGCCACCATCGACCTTTCCTCATCCGATCAGGCCACTGCCGTTTCTCCCCTTCCCCGGAATCCACGATCCGGCTCCGCTTCGCATTCTTCTGGATTTGCGGCGCCTTTGATCAGCGAAGGCAAATTCCTTCCCGGCCGGCTGATTGTAGGGCGCTACCGGATCATCGCGCTGCTGGGCAAAGGCGGGATGGGCGAGGTTTACCGCGCCGACGATCTGACCCTGGGGCAGGCCGTCGCACTCAAATTTCTTCCCGACGAAGCCGCCCGCGACGAAGGATTGCTGGAGCGATTCCGCAACGAAGTACGGATTGCCCGCCGCGTGTCGCATCCCAATGTGTGCCGCGTGTATGACGTGGGCGACGTGGACGGCCAAACGTTTTTCACCATGGAATACGTCGATGGCGAAGACCTGGCCTCATTGCTGCGCCGCATCGGACGACTGCCGGAGGACAAAGCCATCGAAATTGCCCGCCAGCTGTGCGCAGGATTGGCGGCAGCCCATTCCAAAGGTGTACTGCATCGCGACCTGAAACCCGCCAACATCATGCTCGATGGACGCGGGCAAGTCGTCATCACCGATTTCGGACTTGCCGGGCTTGCCGATCAGATTCGCGGTCCCGAAGTGCGCAGCGGAACTCCCGCCTATATGGCTCCCGAACAGCTCGCCGGGAAAGAAGTCAGCATGCGCAGCGATATTTATGCGCTGGGGCTGGTGCTGTATGAAGTCTTCACCGGCAAACGGGCTTTCTCCGACAAAACTGCCGGCGAACTGCGTTCGAGAGAGGACCGCACACCGAGCCGGCCATCTTCACTGGTCAAAGATCTCGATCCCATCATCGAAAAGGTGATCCTGCGCTGTTTAGATGTGGAGCCTTCAGCACGTCCGGCAAACGCATTGGCGGTAGCGGCAGCGCTGCCGGGCGGAGATCCGCTGGCCGCAGCTCTGGCGGCTGGAGAAACGCCCTCGCCGCAAATGGTCGCGGCCGCGGGTGAAACCACAGGATTGCGTCCGCGTGTTGCTGCCATCTGCCTCCTCGGCATCCTGATCGGCCTGGCAATCGGAGTGTTCATCAACATCCGCTATAGCGGCCTGGAGAAGCTGCATCCCGAACTTACGCCGGAAGTACTCGCCCACAAATCGCGCGAGATCATTACCAAACTCGGCTACACCGAAAGACCTGCCGACACCGGCTACCACTTCAGCTACGACGACAATTTCCTCAGCTCGGTCGAAAAGGAAAAGGGAGCGCACGACTGGAATGCCATTATCGCCGGGCGTCCCACTGCGCTTTTGTTCTGGTACCGGCAAAGTCCCAAAGCGATGTTCGCCAGCGGATACCAGGATTTTCTTCTCACGCCTGACCTTCTCGAAGAGGAGGACCCGCCCACTGCGCTTTCAGGCATGGTCAATGTGAAGATCGATGCCCGGGGACGCTTGATCTATTTTCAGGCGATTCCGCCGCAGCAGGATCTCAAGCCTGCACCCGCTACGCCGCCCGACTGGAGCGCGCTATTTGCCGCCGCCGAGCTCAATCCCGCTGCTTTCAAAACGGCTGAACCGCAGTGGACTTCTCTCGGGACTTCCGATGCGCGCGCCGCCTGGACCGGTGTGTGGCCCGGCACCGCTCGTCCGCTTCGCCTCGAAGCCGCTGCTTATCACGGCAAGCCGGTGTTCTTTGCCGCCATCGGAGACTGGAATAAACCATGGCGCGTCGCCAGCTCTCCTGACGATGACAACTGGAAGCACAAGGCCGGCCAGATCTTCAGCATTCTAGCCCTGCTCATTCTGCTGGGCAGCGGCGCCTTGCTGGCGCGCCGCCAATACCGTCGAGGTCGCGCCGACCGCGAAGGCGCGCTCCGCGTTGCCATTGTCATGTTTGTGCTCCAGGTTTTGGTGTGGCTCTGCAAGGGCCACATGGTGGCCGATCTCGACCTGTTCGTTGTGTTCATGATTGCGCTCGCCACCAGCCTGTTCATGGGCGGCGTGGTGTGGATGGTCTATCTTGCGGTCGAGCCCTGGATTCGCAGCCGCTGGCCGCACGCCATGATTTCGTGGAGTCGCCTGCTTTCCGGCCAGTTCCGCGATCCCGTGGTTGGCCGCGACATTTTATTCGGCGTGGGTTTCGGCGTCATCTGGCTGCTGACTTTTTCACTGGCCTACATTCCTCTGTCGCGCATGGGCGTTTCCCCGAATTTTCTATCCACGCCCTACCTGCTCGGTGGCCGTGCCGCCTTTGGCCAGTGGCTGATCCAGATCCCGCTCTCGATCTTCATTACGTTGCAATTCTTCTTTCTCGCCTTTGGCCTGCGTGTGCTCTTGCGTAAAGACTGGATCGCCGCCATCGCCTTTGTTCTTATTTATGTCGGGCTGCGCAGCCTCGGTGCAACTCACCCCTCGGTCGAGTTGCCTGAGGTTACTTGCGTCTACATCGTGCTGGTCATCATGATTTTCCGCTTTGGACTGGTGCCGCTCGCCGTCGCCGCCTTCACCGTCGACATGCTGGCGAATGTGCCTTTCACCGCCGACTTTTCGCAGTGGTACATGGGCACGACCGCGCTCACGCTGGTGAGCGTGGTCGCGCTCGCGGTCTGGGGCTTCTATCACTCCCTGGCCGGTGAGAAGGTGTGGAAGGTGGAGATGGAGTAGGTTCCGATCTGGACCGATGTCCCTGAAATGTTTATGCCGGTTTGACTTTGAGAGGTAGAATGCCTGCGCTTTCAAATTTGAATCGGGAACGCGAAACAAGGAGGTAGTCGCAATGCGACGATCACTATTTGTGGTTGCGCTGGCTGTGGGGATGATGGTTGCGTGGTCGGTGGGAAGAGTTCAGGGCGAGGGGAAGGTTGCCTTTTCTTCTGC